>LSQX01090427.1_pt1 | contig 15185 bp, 12 predicted proteins | sample 654561 | NCBI WGS metagenome assembly LSQX01 (sample SAMN04489861, study PRJNA283612) | anaerobic digester metagenome | isolation source: 4 biogas reactors fed with cattle manure at either 37C or 55C with and... | place: Denmark: Kongens Lyngby | collected 2014 | reverse complement strand
ACGAGAGTCGCGTCAGTCTCGTGGGCTCGGGGATGTGTATAAGAGACAGCTACGGAACTATAAGTCTGAAAAAGGGGACATTAGAAGTGCAGGATGGAGTTATCCAGTCAGGTATAGTTGAGATGGATATGAACAGTATTGTCGATGAAGACCTTAATAATGTGGCAATGAACAAAAAACTGGTAGGTCATCTAAAATCGGATGATTTTTTTTCAGTTGACAAGTATCCGGTTTCAACCCTGGTTATCAGAGAGGTTAAAGTAAAGAGTGATAAAGAACAGATATTTAATGGGGACCTCACTATTAAAGGGATTACAAAGCCGGTCACATTCCACGCTGATGTAAGTAATCAAAACGGGAAACTGACAGCGAAAGGCACTATTGAAATCGACAGGACCCTTTATGATATAAAATATGGTTCCGGAAAGTTTTTTGCAAGTTTGGGGGATAACATGATCTATGATACTTTTTCCCTGGACTTTTCAGTGGTTGCAAATAGTATTTCTGAAAAGGAGTTAACTGAAGCTGAATGATTATAAAGAAGGAACATTTATTATTGTGAATGTTCCTTCTTTTAAACTTAAAGATATCTCCTTACATTATTGGCATAGTTCATATAATCATCATCATAATACTTTTTCAGAAATTTTTCCTCCTTAAGAATAAACAGATGGATGCTGAAAATGGACAGTACAGCCATTAATATAAAAAACAGGCTCGGCCATAAACATGCCAACCCTGTGAAGTAAAGGTTAACAGACGAAAAAAACGGATTTCTTGAGATAGCAAAAACACCGGATGTTATAAGTTTTCCCTGATTATTACTGTCAAGTCCGAATCTTAATGATTCTTTAAAGTGTATTAAAGAGAGGAACAGTAAAGCCAGTGATATAATAATAATAATAAACCCCGTAATACTTAAAAATCCTGATAGTATTACCCTTTCCTGTAACCATGAAGGCAGTATATTCAATGGCAGATGGAATGCTATTTTAATCAACTGTAACATCCAAAGCAGTAACAATAAACCGAAAACAGGGTATACCAACAACTGATATGCCGGAGTTTCAGTTTTTTTTGAAGTTACAAGAACTCCCTTTGACCGGAGGTAAAGAATTCTGCTAATTATAGCAATCGCAATTATTATAAAGCTGATCAAAGGAAGTATATTGAAAAACTCCATGCTTCTTGTCTTCAAAAATAATTCAGATTAATTCCACCCAGTTATAATTATCCGGCTCATCGCCGTATTGAATAGCCCGAAGTTTATTATATAATTTGGTTGACCATTTTCCGGGTTCGGTGCCATAACTAAACCATTTATCGTTATCGGCGTCATATATGCCTTTTATTGGAGATATAACAGCTGCAGTTCCACATGCCCCTATCTCTTCAAAAGTTGATAATTCTTCAAACGGTACTTTCCGGCGTTCAACTTTCAATCCCATTTCTTCAGCAAGCACCATCAGGCTTTTATTTGTTATAGATGGAAGTATTGAATCAGAGAGAGGGGTAATGTATGTATTGTTTTTTATCCCGAAAAAGTTTGCCGGACCGCATTCATCTATATATTTTTTTTCTCTGCTGTCAAGGTAAAGGACAGCTGAAAATCCCTGATTTTTAGCAATTTTACCTGCTTGCATACTGGCAGCATAATTACCTCCAACTTTGTATTTTCCGGTTCCCTGTGGGGCAGCCCTGTCATAATTTCTCATTATGATGAGGTCTGTTGGTTTAAAACCTTCAGGGAAATACGGGCCTACCGGCATTACAAATACCATGAAAAGATATTCGTTGGCGGGTTTTACTCCTATCTCAGGACTCGTACCAACCATCAGAGGACGAATATAGAGGGATGCACCGCTTTCGTATGGAGGCACAAACCGTTCGTTCATCTTAACAGCAAGAAGCACTGCTTCCTTAAATTTTTCAACCGATATGTTGGCCATCAGTATCCCCTCACATGAAAACTGCATTCGTTTTGCATTTTCATCCATTCTGAAGATACGGATTTTCCCGTCTTTACCCTTAAAGGCTTTTAATCCTTCGAATACCTCCTGCCCGTAATGAAGGGAAGTAGCTGCAATATGCATATTTATGATATTTGAAGAACTAATTTCTAATTCCCCCCAGTTGCCATTGCGATAGTAACATCTTATATTATAATCTGTATCACGATATCCGAAACCTAAATTCTGCCAGTCTAAATTGTCCATCTGTTATATTTTTAGTACTTATTATTTTCAATCGCCTGAGCCTGATTGTTTTTTTCAGCAAAATAAATAAATTTTGCGTATGCGAAGTAACAGAAAATTCAGTATTCGATAATTTTTAATATTGATTTTTCAGTCATTTTGTTTAAAAAGTAATTATGAAGTTAATATGAGAATGTTAAATAATAGCCGTTGTGTTTTCTAATATTAAGAGCAGTATTATTTTTAAATATAAGATACTGTCCTTTGATTCCGTTCAATATTTCCCTGATATCCTGGTTTTTGTCAAAGCTTAAGCTTTTTATTTTTTCAGGAAGATCGGTCACTGGATAATTTATCTTTGTGATATCATCATCATTACACCTATATTTTTGAAGTTCTGCAGGTAATAATTTCAGTGCTTTTTGCTTTTCTCCAATAAGGTCTGCATTCTTGTTTCCGGAAGTCATTAACATTGATTGCCAGTTAGTCCGGTCGGTAAAATATTGCTTAAGCCAAACCTCAATTATCCCTGCAATATGCCTGTTGGGTGTTTTGGCTATTTTAATTGCCATATTTGCTCCCTGGTCAATCCAGCGTGACGGAATCTGATGATGACGGGTTACACCCACTTTGATATCGGCTGATACAGCAAGGTATACATAATGGTCAATCAGGTCGTGTTCCTCAGCCCAGGCTATATCTCGGGCAATCCCGAAATGGGCCTTTGACAACTCAGGACGAATAACCGACTCACTTGCCCCGGGAGCTGTTTGCATGCAGCTGTAACAATAACCTTGTCCAAAAGATGTTTTGGTTATCTTCCCGCATGAAATACAATTTATTCGTCCTGTAAAATGCATTGAGATCTCCTCTCCTATCAGATTGTTCATATCAATTTCTGAATCACCTACCGGCAGGTAGTATTTTACCGGATCTGATAACTCAGTCCTCATTTTCAATATGTTGCCTTCTATATTCATAGTACCATCTTTTAATTCGGTTCAATGTTGCTAATCCTGGTTTTTGCAATGAATTGTTTCGCTATGACTGAAAATTGAAGCGTACCCTTCATATGTTTTTATTAATATCTCAATGATAAGTATGCGATCTGAATAAATTATTAATTTACTAATATAGGATAATTTTTGATTTAGTTTATTGTTTTTTAAATGTCCGGGTCACCATGACTATTTAATGAAACAGATGAAATTGTTAAAGAAAATATTTCGTAAATTGCATAATTCATAAATATAAATAGTCATGAAAAAACTGGATACTCTGCTGATGCACCCCCGTGATCAGATCACGATGATAATTGACAAGATATATCGTAGCGGACTCACAACCACTTCAGGAGGAAATGTTTCAATAATGGATGAGAGTGGCGATATGTGGGTCACTCCGGCTTCAATAGATAAAGGATCTCTCAGAGCTTCGGATATCGTAGTAGTGCGCAGTAACGGCTCTATCGAAGGCAGGCACAGGCCGTCATCCGAATATCCCTTTCACAAGGCGATTTATAAAAACCGCCCTGACATAAAAGCAATTGTGCATGCGCACCCTCCTGCACTGGTATCTTTCAGCATAGTCAGGAAGATCCCGGACACAAATATTATTCCCCAGGCTAAATATGTTTGCGGAGGGATTGGCTATGCCACCTATGAACTGCCGGGAAGTGAAGAACTTGGCGATGTTATTGCCGGGGAGTTCAGTAAGGGCTTTAATGGGGTGATAATGGAAAATCACGGGACAGTCGTTGGGGGCAGTGAGCTTCGGGATGCTTTTCAACGGTTTGAAACCCTTGAATTTTGTGCGAGGACGATCATTTACGGCAATACGATAGGAGAACCAGATTATCTTACAGATGAGGAGATTGAAGAATTTGAGAACCAGATTCCCAGGTTGCTGCCGGAGATGGATTTTGTTGAATATCCTTCTGATGAAAGGGCGATAAGAGAAGATATTAAAAGGATAGTTCATCGTGCCTGTTCACAAGGTTTAATGATAAGTTCATATGGAACTGTATCGGTGAGGTGGCGGGACAATGATTTCCTGATCACTCCTACTAATGTGGCCAGGTGGAATATCCAGAATGAAGATATAGTCCAGATCAAAGACGGGAAACGTGAACCGGGAAAGCTTCCGAGTCGGGCAACATGGCTGCATCAGGAGATATACAAAAGAAATCCCGGTATTAATTCCATAATTCTTACTCAGACACCATATCTGATGGCATATAGTGTAACTGGTCAAAAACTGGATGTCCGGACAATCCCCGAGAGCTGGATTTTCCTGCAGGATGTGCCTAATGTTCCATTTGGTTCTCATTTTATGGGTAAAGAGACTATTCTGGGACTTCTGTCAGAAAAAACGCCCGTAGTTATTATTAATAACGATTCGGTTTTGATCACCGGCGATAAACTATTAGGGACGTTTGACCGGCTTGAAATTGCTGAATTCAGTGCCAAATCCCTTACTATGGGGGCTTCACTGGGCAATCTTGTACCTATAAATGACAAACAGGTAGATGCCTTACGGAAGAAATTTCTGGGTTAATTAATTTTTTGCTTTATTACATTTATTTATTCCCAAACTTAAAAATTTCAGAATCTATATGAGCTGAATCCATAAGTTTTGTAAGGTCATTGACTAATTGCGGATTTTTCTCAGCAAGGTTATTCTCCTCTCCTGTATCATCAGCAAGGTTATATAACTCTGCAGTTGTTTTTAAAGGATCAAAAAGATTATAGTTTATCAGTTTCCAGTCACCTTTTCTTATGGATCTTCGTCCCCCGCGTTCATAAAATTCCCAGTACAGGAAGTTATGTTGTTTTTGGCCGTTATTCCCCAGGAGGGTGGGGAGGAACGAAATACCGTCGGTGTTTTCCGGAATCGGGGCACCTGCTATTTCTGCTATTGTAGGGAGAACATCCCAAAAAGCGGAGATATGGCCGGTTTCTGTGCCAGGCTCTGTTTTGCCATCCCATACAGCTATCATTGGAACCCTGATACCACCTTCATAGAGATCCCGTTTATATCCCTTCAGAATACCATTTGAATCGAAATAATCCGGATCAGCTCCACCCTCCAGGTGGGGGCCGTTATCTGATGAGAACATAATAACTGTATTTTCATAAATACCAAGTTCCTTAAGCTTTGAAATTATTTCACCCACCTGGTCATCAAGTACATTTATCATTGCAGCAAAAGCAGCATGAGCTTCAGGTTGTGAACCGTAACCTCCTTTCTTGTATCTTTCTCCTTCGTCCACCCCCTTATAATTTTTTTCAGGCTCAAATTTTCCTCTGTATTTATTCATATATTCCTCAGGGGCAAACAACTCGGCATGAGGGATTACAGAAGGATAATACATAAAGAACGGTTTGTCACTGTTTGATTCCAGAAATTTAAGAGCCTCTTTGTGTATTATGTCCGGTCCGTATTGTCCGGTTTTGGTCCCTTCATTTCCTTCGAGTACAATTTTTTCATTATTATGCCAGAGATACCAGGGATAGTAATTGTGTGCCAGTCCCTGACAATTATAGCCAAAAAACTCATCAAACCCCTGATTAGCAGGATCCCCTTCTGTATCAATAAATCCCAGTCCCCATTTACCAAAAGCACCCGTTACATAACCTGCCTCTTGCAGGATTTCTGCCATTGTCAGCGCATCTGCCTCAAGAGGGTATTGTCCCTCGGGTTCCCATGACCTGTTGCCCCTGATGCAGGTATGACCGGTATGCAGGCCTGTCATCAGTGAAGACCTGGACGGAGCACAAACGGTGGATCCTGAATAGTGTTGAGTAAATTTAATACCTGATTTTGCCAGGTTATCAATATTAGGTGTGGCGAATTTTGTCTGGCCGTAACAACTCAGGTCACCGTAACCAAGGTCATCAGCAAGGATATAAACAATATTGGGTTTCGGTGTATCTGATAATTTCTTTGGAGCATTCTGACAAGAGGGTGCCATAAGTATAGTGGCAACTATTGTAATTGCAGCAGTATTCAGTTTTATTCCGAAAATTGCAGAGGGTTTTAAGGTTATTAATTCATAAATTTCTGTTGCAGAAGAGAGGAAATTTTTTCGTTTTATTGTTTGCATAATATTTTAATATAGTTTTCTAATCCCGACAACCTCTTTAACTTCATTCAAGGTTGCTGATGCTGATTCACGTGCTTTTTCAGCTCCTGCTTTGGCTACCTTTGCAAGGTACTCATTGTTACCGAGCAACGAGATAATTTTTTCACGAATAGGTGATGTATACGAAATTATATCTTCAGCCAGTTGTTTTTTCATATCACCATAACCAATTTTACAATTATTATAGAGCTCTTCAAAATGATTTAATGTTTCAGGTTTTGAAACAATTTCCATCAATGTAAAGAGGTTCTGTATCGGTTCAGGTTTTTTCTGGTTCATCTCAGTGGGACCGGAATCGGTGACTGCTCGCATCACCTTCTTGCGGACTGACTTGGGATCTTCAAAAAGATTGATTGCATTACCCTCCGATTTTCCCATTTTACCACTTCCGTCAAGTCCGGGCACCTTGATCATATCTTTTCCGTCGAAAGTATAAGGGCGGGGCATCGGAAATACTTTTTTGCCGTACATCCTGTTAAAACGTTTTGCAAATTTTCGTGCCATTTCCAGGTTCTGTTCCTGGTCTTTACCTACAGGAACAAAATTTGCTTTGTGTATTATTATATCTGCAGCCATCAAAACCGGGTAGGTTAAAAGTCCTGCATTCACATTATCCGGCTGCTGTCTTGCTTTTTCCTTGAATGAAGTTGTACGCTCCAGTTCTCCCAGGTAAGCGTTCATGTTAAGTATAGTGTACAGTTCGGTAACTTCCGGCACATCGCTCTGAATATAAATTGTAGCTTTTTCAGGATCTATTCCGCAGGCAATATATTCAGCCAGCACCTGTTTCACTCCTGCCTGAAGGTTTTCCGGGGTAGGATGGGTAGTAAGCGAGTGAATATCAGCAATGAAAAAGAAGCAGTTGTAATCTTCCTGCATCTTTACAAAATTACGTACTGCACCAAAATAATTGCCCAGGTGAAGATATCCCGTAGGCCTTATGCCACTAAGAACTGTTTGTTTTCTCATATGATTAAAATTGTATATTTTTAAATAGTTACCGGTATGGCATTTCAAACATTACCAGGGTTAAGGTTATTATTGGTATGCCAGTTTAACCGGAAATATTTATACTCATTATCAATTAGGTTACAAAAATAGATATTAAACACAAAATGTTAACGGTAAAAGATAAAATTAAACTATAACTTTGCTAATTATAGAATAAAAAAGAGGGAAAAAGATTATAATTCTAAGAGTGGTTTAAACTGAAAAATTTATTAATATGGCTGAAAAAATTCCTGAAAAACTATTTCTTCTGGATGCATATGCATTGATATACAGGAGTTATTATGCATTTATCCGAAATCCCCGTTTTAATTCCAAAGGGATAAATACATCTGCCATGCTCGGGTTTACAAATACTTTGGTACAACTGCTTGAATCTGAAAACCCTCTTTATATAGGAGTTGTTTTTGATGTCTCTGAGCCGACATTTCGCCATAAGATGTATAAGGAGTACAAAGCTAACCGTGAGACAATGCCCGAAGATTTGCAAAAATCAATACCGTATATCCGGAAAATAATTGAGGCATTCAATATTCCTGTTATTGAAAAAGCCGGTTTTGAAGCTGATGATGTGATTGGTACACTTGCTCAAAAAGCAAGGGAAGAAGGTTTTCAGACATTCATGATGACCCCGGATAAAGATTACGCTCAGTTGGTGACAGAGAATATTCTTATGTATAAACCTGCTAAACAGGGAGGTTCTCCGGAGATCTGGGGCATGCAGGAAGTAAAAGAAAATTTTGGCATTGAAAACAGCAGTCAGGTTATTGATATTTTAGGCCTGATGGGAGACAGCTCCGACAATATCCCGGGTTGTCCGGGTATTGGCCCTAAAACAGCACAGAAACTAATTGCGGAATTTGGAAGCATTGACAACCTGTATGATAATATCCATAAGCTAAAGGGAACCCAGAAGGAAAAGCTGATTGAGTATGAAGAGCAGGTAAGATTATCCAAAAAACTGGCCACCATAATTAAGGAAGTCCCAATTGAATTCAATAAAAATGAACTTTCCCGTGAAGACGTTAATAAGGAAAAACTAAAAGCTCTTTTCGATGAATTGGAATTTCGTAATCTTTCAGAACGGCTGAAACTGGAAGACGGCAGGCAGGCAGAGGGGATCCAGCAGACTCTGTTTGGGGAACCTGTAGTAACTCAGGTTTCTGAAAAAAAAATGGATGATATTAATTCTGTACCTCACCAATACTATTTAGTTGAGAATGAAATGCAAAGAGCCAGTTTGCGCGCTGAACTGGCCGTGTCGGGTGAATATTGTTTTGATACCGAGACAACTGGTATTGATACCCATAATTCTGAACTTATTTGCATTTCCTTCTCCTTCAGGAAACATGAGGCATATTGTGTTACACTGCCTTCCAAATTTGATGAGGCAAAACAGGTACTGGAGGAGTTCAGAGAGATCTTTGCAGATGAGAATATTTTAAAAATAGGGCAGAATATTAAGTACGACCTGCTGATGCTTGACAATTATGGTATTGAAGTTAAAGGCAGGCTATACGATACTATGCTGGCTCATTATCTGATCCAGCCTGAGCAGAAGCATAACCTTGATTACCTTTGTGAGATTTATCTAAATTATGAAAAAGTTCACACAGAGGAACTTATTGGGAAAAAAGGTAAAAATCAGTTGAATATGCGGTCAGTCCCCAAAGATAAACTCATTGAATATGCATGTGAGGATGCTGACCTGACACTTCAGCTTAAAGATGCGGTTGATTCTGATCTGGACAAGTATGAAATGCGTGAACTTTTCGAAACTGTTGAAATGCCTCTGGTACCTGTACTGGTACATATGGAACAGGCAGGTATTAAACTCAATTCTGATGTTTTGAATGAATATGCAGGAACCCTGCGGGAGGAGATAATCCGTATTGAAAAGGAGATCATTGAACTTGCCGGTATGGATTTCAACGTCTCGTCACCCAAACAACTGGGCCCGGTTTTGTTTGAAAAGCTGAAAATAGACTCAAATGCAAAAAAGACAAAAACCAAACAGTACTCAACTTCAGAAGAGGTGCTGGTAAGATTGGCCGACAGGCATCCTATAATTAATAAAATTTTAGATTACAGGGGTTTAAAAAAATTATTGTCGACCTATGTCGAAGCACTGCCTGAACTTGTAAACATAAGGACAGGCAAAATACATACATCATACAATCAGGCAATTACTTCAACAGGAAGATTAAGTTCGGTAAATCCCAATTTACAAAATATTCCTATCAGAGATGAAAACGGGCGGGAGATAAGGCGTGCTTTCATTCCCTCAGACGAAGACCATACAATTTTGTCGGCCGACTATTCACAGATCGAGCTTCGAATTATGGCCGCATTCAGCAAGGATGAATCGATGATTGAAGCATTCCGGCAGGGAAAAGACATTCACGCAATCACTGCAGCTAAAATTTATAAAATATCTGAAGACGAGGTTACTTCAGAAATGCGTCGTAAAGCCAAGACTGCAAATTTTGGTATAATTTACGGTATTTCGTCATACGGCCTGTCGCAACGGCTTAATATAGGCCGCTCTGAAGCTAAAGCATTAATAGATGGGTACTTTGAAAATTTTCCGGGAATCAAAGAATATATGGACAAACAGATAGAACTGGCAAGAAATAAAGGTTTTGTGCAAACAATTAAAGGCCGTAAACGTTATTTAAATGATATTAATTCAGCAAACTCCATCGTAAGGGGTATGGCCGAGAGAAACGCAATAAATGCTCCAATACAGGGTTCAGCAGCAGATATAATAAAAGTTGCCATGATCAGAATATACGGGCAGTTTGAAAATCTTGGATTAAAATCGAAAATGGTACTGCAGGTACATGACGAACTGGATTTTGATGTATTTAAACCTGAACTTAAAAAGGTTCAGGAAATTGTCAAAGCAGAAATGGAGAATGCTGTCGATATCGGAATACCGCTTATTGTAGAAATGAATTATGCCGATAACTGGCTCGATGCACATTAATTATATGGATGAAAGAATTGATATAGTTACAGAAAATGATTATCTTAAAGCTCTGGACCGTTTTTTAGAGCTTTGCGGTTCAGAAAAAACCGGGGAAGAGTTAAAAGAGTTATTACTTCTTATTGATCTGATGGAGAAGTATGAAAGGGAAAATTGCGGAGGCAGTTGATAAATATTGCTATTTTGAGAACCAATAAACCTTAAAGGGTTGCTTATGAACAAACAATATTTTAAAGATTTAGAGAGGCAATATAAAAATGAATTACTTTTAAATGTAATCCCCTTTTGGCAAAAACATTCAAAAGATAGTGATTATGGAGGCTATTTCACATGCCTTGGCCGCTATGGGAATGTGTTTGATACAGATAAATTTATTTGGCTTCAGGCCAGGCAGGCATGGATGTTTTCCACTCTTTTTAATAAAGTAGAGAAGAAAGATGAGTGGCTTGCAATGGCCATGCATGGTGCAAAGTTTCTTAAAAAATTCGGACATGACGGTGAATATAACTGGTATTTTTCCTTAACACGTGAAGGAAGGCCTCTTGTTCAGCCTTACAACATTTTTTCAGACTGTTTTGCGGCTATGGCCTTTGGCAGTTTATTCACTGCCACGGGAGAAGCTGAGTACAGTAAGATTGCCAGGGTTACTTTCGAAAATATCCTGCGCCGAAGTGATAATCCCAAAGGTAAGTATAATAAGGCAGTCCCCGGAACCCGTACGTTGAAAGGATTTTCACTTCCAATGATAATATGTAATTTGTCCCTTGAAATAGAACATCTTCTTTCCACAGACCTGGTAGAAAAAACAATCTGGGAAGCGCTAAATGAAGTAATGGAGGTATTTTATCAGCCTGACTCAGGATTGATTTTGGAAAATGTTACTCCTGAAGGAAAGTTTTCGGACTCTTTCGAGGGTCGGCTGCTAAATCCCGGCCATGCTATCGAAGCAATGTGGTTCATTATGGATCTGTCAGTACGTCTTAACCGTCCTGAACTTGCAGAAAAGGCGGTGAAAATTGTATTGGACACTCTCAATTACGGATGGGATAGTCAATACGGAGGTATTTTCTATTTCCTTGATGTAAAAGGTTATCCTCCTCAGCAGCTTGAATGGGACCAAAAACTCTGGTGGGTTCATATCGAAACGCTTATAAGCCTGATTAAGGGTTATACGCTAACCGGGAACGAAGAGTGCCTGCAGTGGTTCAGAAAGGTTCATGACTATACCTGGTCCCGTTTCCCGGACCCGGGCAATGGTGAATGGTTTGGTTATCTGAATCGCAGGGGAGAGGTGCTGCTTCAGCTTAAGGGTGGAAAATGGAAGGGTTGTTTCCATGTTCCGCGAGGCCTGTTGCAGGTTTGGAAAACCCTGGGAACCATACAATAATCGATATTATCACATTTATGTGTAATAATCTGCTCAATCCAATTTATTTTCTTAGGATTCGAACTGTTTTTTTGACAGGAATCCTCATTCTGGTTGGTTTGAGATTTACTTCGGGAAGTGAGCGGATTAACCGGGTTTATGAACAAATTCACACATTACCGGTGTTTAACGGATTAACACCAGAAGGCACCGGTCTCTCTGGTTCTTTTGCAGGAGTGCATAATAATTTGTTTATGCTGGCTGGAGGATACAATTTTTCTGATCTGAAAAGTGAAGAGGTAAGAGAGAATTTTTCGGATGCCGTGTTTTTCTTTGAACTTAATTCTGAAGGATCATTAACTTTAAAAAGCACCTCCGGGCACCTTCCTGTCGGTATAGCGGAGGGATCATCTGTCCAGTTGCCGGAAGGTGTTCTTTGTATTGGCGGACTTACACAAGCCGGCATCAGTGATAAAGTATATTTGGTTGCACTTATAAATGACGAAGTCAGGGTGACTGAATACCCTTCCCTGCCGGTTCCTTTAATGAATACAGCCTCAGCAGTCATTGGATCAAAAGTATACCTTATGGGAGGAGAAAGTCCGGATGGTACAACCAACCTGTTTCTTTCGCTTGATATTGTAAATATTAATGCCGGGTGGCAGAGATTGCCGGGATTACCGAATGCTGTGTCACACGCAATGGCAGCAGCTCAGATGGATGGAGAGGAGATTACCATTTTTCTTTTTGGGGGACAGGTAAAACAGCCGGGAATGTTAACTGCAGAATCTTATTCTCATGTTTTGCGGTTCAGGCAATCCGCAGGAGAGTGGGAAGAACTGCAAAATATTCGCTTGCCGGGTACAGAAGAGTTATTTCTGTCGGATGCAGCTGCATTGCCGGTCGGGGCATCCCATATAGTGTTGGCCGGAGGCTTTGAGAGTAATGACTTCAGTCATGATAAACAAGAGACTGATAATCCAATAAATTTATTTTACTATCAGAGAGATACGGGTAATTTTGTGTACAATTCAAAGATTCTGGCATATAATACCATTACAGATGTTTGGTTTAATGCAGGGGATATGGAATGTAATACCTGCGCAAAAACGCCGGCAGTTTTATGGAACAATTCTATATGGATTGCCTGTGTTGAGACAAGCCGGGGAGTAAGTACTTCGTTTATACGGGAATTGAAATTTTTTGTTGAACCTGTTTTTGGGTGGATTAACTATGTTGTTCTTGGGCTTTACTTTGCAGCAATGTTGCTTTTAGGTTTCTTTTTTATGAAAAAGAAGGGCAGCACTGAAGATTTTTTTAAGGCAGGAGGCCGGATTCCCTGGTGGGCAGCAGGAATCAGTATTTTTGCGACCACACTGAGCGCAATTACTTTTATTGCCATTCCGGCAAAAACCTATGCATCCGACTGGAGAATGTTCATGTTTAATATGGCTATTATCATCATTGCTCCTTTTGTCATCAAATACTACCTGCCTTTTTTCCGCAGATTGAACCTTGACACTGCCTACCAGTACCTGGAAGAGCGCTTTAACCGTTCGGTAAGGTGGCTGGCATCTTCCCTGTTTGTTTTATTTATGATCAGCCGGATTGCTGTGGTCCTGTATTTGCCGTCACTGGCGCTGAATGTTGTTACCGGTTTCAGCATTTACAATGCTGTCATCATAATGGGGATCGTCACAATAATATATTGTACCAGCGGGGGGATAGAGGCTGTGATCTGGGGTGATGTAATTCAGGGTTTTATTTTGGTCGGGGGAGCTTTTGCGGCATTTGTCTATATGATCTCAGGAGTTGACGGGGGTTTAAAGGGATTATTGGAGGTCACTCAAGAGCAATCAAAATTTTATACATTCGATTTCAGATTTGATTTGACTCAGCCAGTGTTTTGGGTCGTTTTTTTCGGGGGACTGGCTAACTCGCTGATCTCTTATACGAGTGACCAGAGTGTAGTTCAAAGATATATGACAACACGGGATGAAAAAGCCACAGGACGCAGTATATGGCTTAATGGTATTTTAAGTGTACCTGTAACAGTAATTTTCTTTCTGCTTGGAACAGGTCTGTTTGCATATTATTCATTCAATCCTGAAAATCTTTCGGTGATAACCCCTAATATTGATTCAGTATTTCCTCAATTTATTGTAAATCAAATGCCTGCAGGTATGTCAGGATTACTCATAGCAGCAATTTTTGCAGCTGCAATGTCAACGCTATCTTCAAATATTAACTCTGTAGCAGCTGTGATAACCTCAGATTTCTATAAGGCAGCAACAAAAGTTTATGATAAAAAAATTGAGATGCTTTTTGCCAGGTTGTCAGGTATTGCAGCAGGAGTTTTGGGAATTTTAACAGCCCTGGTCATGGCAACCTGGAATATTGCTTCACTGTGGGATCAGTTTAATACATTTCTCGGCCTGTTAACGGGCGGACTGGGGGCTATATTTATAATGGGTATTTTTTTCCCGGCTATTACTGGCAGGGCTGCCCTGGCAGGAGTGACAGGCGGCCTGATCATTTTGCTGGCAGTGAAAAATTTTACTGATATTTCATTTCTTCTTTACGGCTTCACAGGGATAGTGGCCTCTCTCATAGTTGGCTGGATTTTTAGCTTCCTGATGTCCGACAAAAAAAGTATTGAAGGATATACCTGGAAAACCAGGCATATTTAATGATAATCAAATATTTCTAATTCATTTATCTATTGGTATCTTTGTAATCACCTTAAATGAAAGAGGAGATAACATATCAGAATGATTCTTTAAAAGGGACATTACCTTTGAGACATGATCCTAATTTGGGGGGAACCGGTGAATTAAGGATAAACCGTCTTGCTCCTTTGCCTCTTGATTCCCTTCAAGTCAGAGAAACTCCTGAAAAGAGCGATACCAATTCCGGAACAGAATCAATAAGACCCACAGCAGCACAATTAAGATACTGGTGGTGGCAGAGAGAAAAAAAGTTACTTGTGGGTGATTCCTTTTATATTGAACCCAGACATGCCACAGAGGTAGTTTCATCTGTAAAAAGAGAAAATACAGGATTACATTTACCATCGCGGGAAATTTATCACCAGGACAGTGACTGGATTATCGGACTGTTAATAATAGTACTGGTTATTTTTGCATCAATCAGAACTTCATATTCCAAATATTTAGAACATCTTTTCCGCTCCCTCTTCAATTATCCTACATCCTTACGGATGTTTCGTGAAAAAAATTATCCTGCCGTGCATGCTGCATACAGGCTGGATATATTCTTTTACATTATTTTCCCCGTTTTTATTTTTCAGGCTGTTAATTATTTCGACGTCAATTTTTCAGGAAATCGTATTCAGATGTTTTTATGGTGTTTCGTTGTTACCACAGGATTCTTTCTGTTAAAAAAGATGGCGTATAAGTTTACCGGCAGGTTAACGGAATTATATTTTGAGATGGATGAATATCTGTTTAATATGGATAATAT
>LSQX01309530.1_pt3 | contig 15186 bp, 15 predicted proteins | sample 654561 | NCBI WGS metagenome assembly LSQX01 (sample SAMN04489861, study PRJNA283612) | anaerobic digester metagenome | isolation source: 4 biogas reactors fed with cattle manure at either 37C or 55C with and... | place: Denmark: Kongens Lyngby | collected 2014 | reverse complement strand
AAAATGCTTCCGATTCATAGACATTGCCGCCCCAACAGCGCAGGGCTTTGCAGCCGCAGTCATAGGCCATCTCTATGGCTTGTTGCAAGCGGTTTTCATCCTGGCTGTGCAGGGCTGAAAGCGGAACCCAGTTGCTGCCCCGTATAAACACGGGGCGTCCATTGACCAGCACCTGAAATCTCTGAGTCTTATCACGTTCAAAACTGGCATCAACCGTTGCTGTCCGGATGCCAAAAGAAAATGTACGCTGATCACAAAGCAAGTCTTCCTGCCAAAGTTCAAGGGTGATCTCATATAGTGGTTGCTCGCCATAGCCACGCGGCCACCACAGTTGCGGCTGGTCGACATCCACATACAGGGCATTGCTGATAAAATGGGTGGTTTGCTCGGCCTGGAAATGCTGCTGGCCACAGCGGCCCTGCAGAACGACCCGATACCGGGGCAGGCGTTGCTGATCACTGTGAAAGGTATAAACCAGGCGCAAGCGTGCCCGCTGCGTGTCGGCACCGACCGTCACAAGATAAACATCGTCAAGGAAAGTTCTGTCCCTGTATAGTAAAGTCACCGGTCGCCAAAGTCCGGCTGACAGCAGGCGCGGCATGATATCCCAGCCAAAACTATGCGGCGGCATGCGCAGCCTGGTCATCTCATCACTGTGCTCTGCACCGCGTACGGCTGCTGAGTAGGTCATTTGACGTGCCTGGTTCATAGACGGCCGGATAAAAACAGACAGTACGTTTTCTCCTTGCCAGTGGATCGCTGCTGTGATGTCAAACTGGTGCGGCACCAGCATATTGCCGGTTTCGCCGACCAGGGAGCCGTTCAGCCAGATTCTGCTGAATGTGTTGATACCAGCAAAACACAAGAGAACCTGTCTTCCTTCTTGTGATCGGTCAGCGGTAAAGGTGCGGGTGAACAGCCAGCTGCTGTATTCATATTTTTCATAATCTAGAACATGATCAGCCAGAAAAACATCTTTTTCCAGACCGGCGCGAAACAGATCCAGCTCTACATTCCCGGGTACAGACGCCGGGATATGCCGAAAACCTTTGTCTGTAGCCTGAGCGGCATTGCATATTACAGAACCGTCTTCATCTCCGAAGTACAGGTCCCATAACCCGTCAAGCGATACTTCATGCTTCATATGTCTCTCCTGTGAACCGGACTTGCCCGCGGTTACCCAAACATGCTATTGAAGCAGCTGGCCGCAAAAACAGCTGACTGAATTGACGAAGGTTTATACCTGACATATTGAACCTCCTGAAAAAGAAGGTCTGAAATTTATTTTCACAACGATTATATCATCAGCAAAAATTATTTACAACTTACAGCCAGCTCCTCTGGCCGCTCTGTCCGTTCAGCAATCTTCCGGTTGATCTTTTCCCGCAGATGCAATAAGATATCATCGCTGTGCGGGCTATCTCTGAATCCTGTTGTGCCGAAGCAGCCATCAAGCAATTCAAGGACTTCATCCCTGCTTGTCAATGTTTGCAGCAGCTGCATGGCCCGCATGTCCTGAAGGCCTTCGTGAAAAACAAAAAGACGCAATGACGGAACAGGCCCTTCTGACCCAGGATACACCATAAAGGCAGTGCCTGAAGGAAACTCACCATCTGCATCCGTGGTCCTGTAAGGGTCACAGACCTTGCGACTGAGTGTCGCATAATAAAAATTGAACGCCCAATGCAGAAAACCGTTGATATTATGTCGATACAGTTGGGTGCCCAGGATGCGGTTGCGTCGCGAAGACATGGCAATCAGACGATTAGCCAGCTGAAAACTCTGGAAGCCCGTATAGTAGGTCCACAATTGAGCTGCTTTACCGACAAACTGCTCAACACAGCTGGTAACAGGAATCGGGATATCCACCAGGCCTTGTTCATAAAAAGCGTATTCTGAAATGGCTTCCAAAACCTGATGATTGCCAAGGCCTTCCCTGAGCATCTGCCGGGCAGCGGCATAGTGCTCGATATGACTGAGCTGGGGCTCATCGGAAACATGAAAATAAAAATTGCCGAGGACACCTTTATTCTCTAGAAAACAACGCAGGGCGGGCAGATATTGCTGAATAAATAAGCGGTATGTCTGACCAAGCGCGTCGGTCTCCCAGCCGAAAATCTGTTGTTCCTGTCCGTTGACCCGCGCCATGATCTTGGGTGCATGCCGTGCACCCCATTGTGTAAACAGGTGTGCATGTTCAAAGTAGCGGATACCCTTTTGCAGGCAAAGATCCATCCAGCGTTCAAGCAGGCTGAAGTCGAAAATGTATGTGTCTTCCTTCTTCTCGACCTGGACAAGCTGCACGGTCAGGCGTTCCTCACCCACCGCGGTGTCCAGCGGCGGCGTGAAGCAGGGGGTTAAAATCATGTTCATGCCGAATTGAGCGGCCATCTCGATGTAAGATGCCATCAGGTTCCAGTGTTCAAGTGAAAATACAGGACACCGATAGAGCGAGGCCAGACAATCCGCGTGAAACCAGTTGGTATAGACCAGTGTCTGTACCGGCAGATCAACATCAAGGACCTTAAGGAAAAAGGTTGCCTCTGCCAGCTTCTCACCCGTATGCTGCTTCTTCCAGAAAATAAGTTTGATCTTATGCTCACCTGGCGGCAACGAGTCTCCCTGGACACTGATCCAGAGCGTCTGCCAGCAGCCCAGCAGGATTTTGACCGTTTGGTCAGCAGCTCTTTCCAGCCGATCCGGATAAAAACCTGGTTGGGTACGTTCGTAGCCGTCATCAAAACGCGGATAAGCGGGCAACAAGCAGGGAACCTGCACGGTCCGGTAAATGGTGATGTTGTCTTTCAGGTCACTGTCCACGGAAAAAGCAATCACACAGGCATTCGGCAGCCAGCCTTCTTCTGCCATATAGGCTATTTGAAAGGAGAAACGTTCATTGCGCAATATCGACGCCCGCTGATAATCCTGACGCGGTGGCCGGTCAAGGAATACTTTTTCCAGCGAACTGATTGTCCTGACAGTGAGCTGATCCAACATGCATCTATTCCCCGCTCTCACAGACATCTCGTACGATTCTGCTGACTTATCCCAATGCATATTCGGGGATCTGGTTCAGGTAATCCCTATCATGCCGCCTTGCCAGAAAGCCGAGGCTAGTCAGTAGATTTTCCAGCCCCAGAAACCTGATGATTTTTGAAAATCTTGATCTTCGAGGATGAACGATAGACAAACTCCCGCTGCATCACAAAGCTGAACAGACTGAGCACAACGTCCGTTATGATTTTTGCCAGATAATGATTCAGTCCAAGCACGCTTGAAAGCACCCAGATGGAACCGGAGCTGGCCAGAATAACCACGACAACCAGTAGATAATAACGAACTGCTGCGTTGGCAACGGTCGCTTTTTGGCGGAAGACAATATTACGGTTGATCAGGAAATTAACGAGTGAGCTGCACAGCCTGGCGATCACGAAGCTTTCAATCAGCAAGCCGGGCACTCTGCTGATTAACAGGGCGAAAACGCCATAGTCGACAATACCGGCAAACAGTGAGGAAAGGATATAGCGTAAGATAAGGGCATAGATGCGGACAGAATCAACTAAAGGGTTGTAATGGGAAGACTTGTTGCCTTCAATATAGACCGTATCAATAGGTACCTGCACCATGCTTATATCGTTTGGTTTTGCTTCCAGCAGCATGTTCATTTCATATTCATAACGTTCACCCTTCAAAGCCAGCATCAGGTCCATGTGCTGCCTGGGCAGGCCTCTAAGGCCGGTCTGAGTGTCCATGATGCCGTGTCCATTCACCAGCGCGAAGACCCCGCGGGTGATCATGTTGCCCATGCGGTTGCGTATGGGGACTTTGCCGGTGAAACGGCGGACACCGAGAACCAGAGCAGCCGGGTTTTCCTGCATGGCCTGTGCAACACGGTAGATGTCACCTGGCAGGTGTTGTCCGTCCGCGTCGGCGGTGATGATACCTTGCTCATGCCATCTGATCAGCATCGCTTCATTGATTCCTGTTTTCAAGGCACGGCCTTTTCCCATATTGACCGCATGACGCACCATGTGGCAACCCAAGGCTTCCGCTTCGGCAAAACAGGCTTCAAACTCAAGCCCGCTGCCGTCGTTCACCACCATAATATGCTCGAAACCCATACCAACAAGCTCACGAATTAATGCGATCATTTTATCATCCGGCTTGTAAGCCGGGATCAATATGGCAGGTAGGTTCATGAAAATCCGCCTTCCTGATTTACATAATCTAAAGGCAATCTATCATATAGGCCGCAGACAAGCAAGTATCAGCATGTCCGGTTCCGTTTACTGGTTGTATCTTTCCAGAAAACGCCGGGTTCGATCCTGACTGGAGCGGTTGAAAACGTCATCCGGTGTTCCCTGTTCGATCACGACACCTTCATCCATAAAATAGACCTTATCAGCGACATGCTGGGCAAACTGCATTTCATGCGTCACAATGACCATCGTCATATTCTCTTCAGTAAGGCCGCGAATGACCTTCAGGACCTCACCGGTCAGCTCTGGATCAAGGGCTGATGTCGGTTCATCGAAAAAAAGAACTTCGGGCTTCAGTGCAAGAGCCCGAACGATGGATGCGCGTTGTTGCTGTCCTCCGGATAATTGATAAGGATAATTGTCAGCTTTATCTGACAAACCCATTTTTTTGAGCAATTCGAGTGCTTCAGTACAGGCTTCATCACGAGTGCGCTTCTGGACAGATATCATAGCATCAGTCACATTCTTCATGACAGAGTAATGCGGAAACAGGTTGAAATTTTGAAAAACCAGACCGTAACAGCCACGGATTCGCCGCATGGTCTGAGCATCGCTGTAAACAGCATGTCCATCAGGTCCGGTACGGGCTGCATAATCATCCAGGTATTTGATTTCACCAGAATCGATCGTTTCCAGCATCGTGGCACAACGCAGCAGCGTTGACTTACCTGAACCGGACGGGCCTATGATCGCGACCACTTCACTTTTAGCGACGGTAACGGTTATATTCCGCAATACTTCCAAGTCGCCGAAACTCTTTCTGATGTTGTTCAGTTCAAGCACATTCATAGCTTTGTCCTCACCTAAAGTAACTGAATTTCTTCTCGCACTGCTCCATGAGCCAAGCCATGAAGAAATTAAAGATATAATAGAATATACCTGCCACGACAAACGGCATCAGAGTTGCCTGGGAAGAAGCGATTCTACGGGCTATGGTAAACATTTCCGTATATGAGATGGCAAATGCCAAAGACGTGTCTTTGACCAGCGTTATGACTTCATTGGTGATAGACGGCAGAATGCGTTTAATCACCTGCGGTAAGATAATCTTAAAAAAAGCCTGCGCGCGTGAGTACCCGAGAACAGCCGCAGCCTCGTATTGACCGACCGGCATGGATTCAATGCCAGAACGGTATATCTCTGCGAAATAAGCAGCATAGTTGAGGACAAAGCCGATAATTACGGCATAAAAGCGGTAGTTCTGTCCGATGTTGAGACCCAGCAGGTAGTAAGGACCGAAATATACAACCATGAGTTGAAGCATCAATGGTGTTCCGCGCATAAAGGAGATGTAAAGTTTTACCAACATCTGCACAGGCTTAAGCTCAGCCAGCCAGCGTAACAGACTGCCTCTGTTTTTGCCGGTCAGGCTTCGCAGTGGGGTCCAGTGCGACATGCGGCCAAAAGCCACCAGCAGACCAAGTGGCAGCGATCCCAGCAGGGTCAGGACAAAAATAAGAATGGATTTTAGCAGGCCTGTACCCAATTGGGTGATGATCGTTTCCAGAGTCATCCGTACACCTCCCGGGGTAAACGGAAAGGGCGGGATTTACCCGCCCTGGCAGATCGGTCTTGCCTTCCGTGTCACTCTTGGCAAAATAAGCGGTTGCGCCGTCACATAAGCTAACATCCGGCGAACACACTACAGTTGTTTTCGTTGTTTATCTGAAAGCGTGCGGCAGTACCAGGCTGTCAACCACCAAGCCTTTGTCAGCATATTTTTCAGCAATTTCCAGCATGGTACCGTCTGCGGCCATCTCCAGCAAAGCACCTTGAACAGCGTACATTGTAGCGGTATCACCTTTTTTGAAACCGACACCATATTCTTCAGATGACACATCCTCATCCAGAATCAGATAACTGCCGGCCTGGCTGGCCATGTAATAATTGGCGACGCCCACATCAACCGCTATCGCATCAACCGCTCCGGCGTTCATCTCCATAAAGGCAGCGTTATAATCAGCTGTTTCCAGCAAGCTGGCAAAACTGTCTTTTAATTCAACCTGATCATTTTCCAGAGCCATCAAAGCTGACGAAGCAGCCTGGGTGATGACGACTTTACCGGCCAGATCAGCCAGTGTCTCGATACCGCTGTCGGCACGAACCACCATGACAATACTGTTGTCGTAGTAACCGACCGTCCAGGTATAATCATCTTCCCGGCCATTGATTGTAAAGCCATTCCAGATGCAGTTGATGTTGCCGGAATCCAGCTCGGCGTCTTTTGAATCCCAGACGATGGCTGTCTTCTCCATCTTCCAGCCCAGGCGTTTGCAGGCTTCTTCAGCCAAAGCCAGATCGAATCCGTCATAATCACCCGCTTCATTCACAAAGCCAAACGGCGGATAATCCGCGTCAAAACCTACCTTCAAGGTGAAAGCAGTCTCATCTTCACCTGTGTTGCCCTGTGCGCAGGCACCCAGTGAAAGCACCAGCAATAAGGCCAGTAAAACGGCTAAAACTCTCTTCATGTCCATATCCTCCAAGCATCTGTTTCAGTATCATCGGGCGCGAAATAGATATCCACGCGGCATCGGCATATCCGGCGGCAGTCAGGTGCACCGCGGCAAAGAACCGGATCAGACGCACGCATATCAACATCACTTTAGCACGCAATCACACTATCGAAATAATGCCATGACTTGAACGGACTGTCAACTCAGCCTTCGGCGATGGAGGACCGCCTCATTGCATGGATGGTTCTGTAACGTCAGGTCAGAATCATGCAGACAGAAAAAAGAAAATCCTTTATACTGAGTGCTGATCGCGATCGGCCGCACCCAGCCTCCTGTTTAAGATAGAATCGTGCTTATGATGGATAACTCTTTTATCGGCCGCACCCGGCCTCCTGTTTAAGATAGGATGGAACTCATGATGGATAACCCTTTTATACGAACAGAATGGCTGCTGGGAAAGGCAGGCATGGAACGCCTGCGCTGCAGCAAAGTCGCCGTTTTCGGCATCGGCGGCGTTGGCTCCTTCACTGTTGAAGCATTGGCCCGCAGCGGTGTCGGCCACCTGATGCTCGTTGATCATGATTATATCGAAGAAAGCAACATTAACCGACAACTTCATGCCACAGTGGATACACTGGGACAAGCTAAAGTCAAGGTCATGAGCGATCGTGTGCTCAGTATCAACCCGTTGACACATGTTGAAGCGCATCTTCAATATTTTCTGCCAGGGGACCCGCAAGGACTGCTGACGCCGGATCTGGACTATGTGGTGGACGCAATTGACACGGTGGAAGCCAAAATCAGCCTTATCATCAAAGCCAAAGCTTTGGGCTTGCCCATCATCAGCTGTATGGGTGCCGGAAATAAACTTGATCCGACGCAATTTGAAGTCGCTGACATCTATGCTACTGAGGTTTGCCCGCTCAGCAGGATCATCCGCAGACAGTTGCGCCAGCACCAGATCAATGCGCTGAAAGTCGTCTATTCACGGGAAAAGCCTCTACAGCCGCTCCGCGACGAACAAGTTGCCGAAGATGGATTTCCCAGACGCAACAGTCCCGGCAGTGTGGCCTTTGTGCCCTCGGTCGCCGGTCTGATCATTGCAGCGGAAGTGGTTAAAGATCTGGCCGGATCGGGCAGCCAGCAGATTTGCAACACTTGATGAAAAGCTTTTATAGCATCTCCTGGCGGCTGAACAGGCGTTCATCCAACAAAACGCCCTGATCGCTTAAATGCTGCTGCAGCTTGCCATGATCCGGCCGTTGTCCCCAGCGTGCCTGCAGAGCGGCCGCTGCCCCCGCTGCTTCACCCGTTACAGCACAGGTGGGGATAACCCGGGTCAGATCCCAGCCGCTTTTATCAGCACAGGTACACCGGCCGGCTGCATAAAGGTTGGTGTGACAGGCGCATAAGCTCCGATACGGGATGCTGTAGCGTGGACCGCTTTTTTTCCAGTTGCCGATCATGCCGATGGCATCCTCAAACCAGACATGGTCATGCAAGGCTTCACTGAAAGCGAATACGCCATCAAGCCGCCGTGTCATGCGCAAGCCGTGAAAGGCAGGTATCATCAGCGGATAGGCCTCTTCATGGCCGGTCGCCCGCAGGTGACGCATATGGTTCAGTATCATACGGCGCCCGTCAATACAATGCTGCGAGATCGATTCAATATCTGTTCCTGAGTACAGCCTGCTATCTTGTGGAATATCACTGTAGAGTGGATCTGTCTGCTGATGGAGACGCAGCGAACAACCATCGTAACTGAAATACCAGGCAGTACGGCGGTTCGTCGCGTCGTCAAAAGTCGATTCACCGGCGAAATAAAGAAGATCGGCATCTCCGGTCGCATCCACAAAAGCACGCCCGCTCAGCTTTTGCCTGCCCTGCTTGGTCTCGATCCAGACTGCGTCCAGCCGGCCAGAAGTGGTTTCCGCGGCAGAAACCTGAGCGCTGTAAAGCAAATCGACGCCGTCAGCCAGCAGCTGCTCTTCTGCCGCCAGCACAAACGGAGCTGCCTGGTATTGAACTTTGAATCGTGCCTCGGCTCTGCTGTGCCTGTCCGCCGCGCTTTCTGCCCAAGCTGGAGGGATGTTGCCGGGGCCATATCGGATGGAAAGGCGCAATAATTCCTCTGCCAGACCGCTTGACATCTGCACGCCTGTGCCATCGCACAAAGGCAGATAAATGACAATCAGACCGAGTGTCGCCAGACCACCCAACGCATACTCACGTTCCAGCAGGCAGGTTCTGGCACCTGCCCTTGCCGCGGCCAACGCAGCCGCGATGCCGGCAACACCACCACCACAAACGACTACATCATATTGCTTATTCATCATAGTCTGCCTCCTGGCGAACCCATCTCTTGTGCATTGTATTGTTTAACTGGCAGCCTGACCGGATGATTCAGGGGCGATCCCTTCCTCTGCAACCATGATCAGCTGCCTTCTCATCATAGCACAAGTCCAAAATCAAAAAACAGGTGCAGCGCTCTTGACACAATCAACGTTGCGTTTTATGATATGACCATCGAGTCATATGACCGAAGAGTCACATTTATGGCAGAGTACAGGAGGAGCGTCATGCCCAAACCGACTTTTTTCAACCTGCCGCCAGAAAAAGCACGCCGGATCGAGGAAGCCGCCCTCGATGAATTCACGGAGCATGCCTTCAAAGCAGCCAGCATCAACAGAATCGTTGCACGCGCGGATATCGCCAAGGGCAGCTTCTATCAATATTTCCATGACAAAAAAGATTTATACAAACATACGATCAACCAGATTGTCGCCCAAAAACTGGCCAGTTTCTCCAGTGTTCTGAACGATTCTGGCTCAACGGATTTTTTCAGTCAGCTGCGCATGCTGTATCAGGCAGGCTTGCGTTTTACCCGGGAAAACCCGCGGCTGCAAAAAATCGGAGATCAACTGCTGCGCGATCGCAACAGCCCCGTTTACGAAGAACTCGTTCAAGAGAATCTACACCATTCTGACCAGATTATGCAGGAGATGATCCGCAAAGGCATCGATCAGGGCGATTTGAGGCCTGGACTTGATATACAGTTGTACGCCTGGCTGATCTCCCGGATGAATGTGCTGCTATCGGACTATTATCTGGAAAACGTGCACCCAGCCAGCGAAGAGGTCTTTATGGAAACGGTAGATAAGATGATTCATTTTATCGCCGCTGGAATCAGCCAGAAGGAGGAAATGACATGAAAGAGGATACTTCGCCTATGATCCAGGTCAGCCGGCTTTTCTACAAGTACGCACACAGCAAAGCCTACGCCGTACAGGATGTCAATTTCAGTATTGCCAAAGGTGAGACTTTCGCCTTGCTTGGTCCGTCCGGAGCCGGCAAATCAACGACACAGGGAATCCTCACTGGCTTGCTGCCTCTGCAGCAAGGTTCAGGTCAAGTAGCTGATTTCAGACTGGGTGAAATGACCCGACATCTCTTTAACAAAGTGGGGGTTTCGTTTGAGCAGTCAAATGTCTATGACAAGCTGACAGCCCGGGAGAACCTTGCTTTTTACCGCAGACTGTTTGATGTCCCGACCCTTGACCCCATGGACCTGCTGCACCAGGTTGGTCTGGAACAGGTCGCTGATAAAAGGGCTGGAACTTTTTCTAAGGGTATGAAACACCGACTGACCTTCGCGCGCAGCATGATCAACCAGCCTGAGCTCTGGTTTCTTGATGAACCGACAACCGGTCTTGACCCCGGCATTGCCAATCAGATCAAAGAGATCATAGAAGAAAAAAAAGCAGCCGGCACAACCATTTTTCTCACGACCCACAACATGATGCTGGCTGATCAGCTCAGTGACCGCATCGGATTTATAGTAGACGGCGAGCTGAAACTGGTTGACACGCCGCGAAATCTGAAGCTGCGCTACGGACGGAAGCTGGTTCAGGTCGAATACAAGGTTAAGGACGATGGCGAAACGCAAGCAGAGACACTGTCACTTGTGGATGAAGCAGAGAAAGAACGGTTACGGCAGATCATTGAGCAATACGAGATTGAAACCATGCATACCAAAGAAGCAACCCTTGAAGAAATTTTCATCAAGGTGACTGGCAGGGAGTTGATCTGATGAAGCTCTTATCTACCTTTCGTAAAGATCTCATCTTGTCCTTTCGCAGTTTCTACATTTATATTGAAATCGTCATGGCCATCATAATTGTCGCTGTTCTGCTGTTCGTTGTCCCTGAAGAATTCAGCAGCGAAAATAAAATATACTTAAGCATGGCCTTGCCAGCTTCCGCGCGGACATCCATACTGGCACAAGTGGAAGATGATGACGCCGTTGTCATTCTGGAAAATGCCGGCGAGGTGAAGGATGCCCTGGAAAAAGACCGGACGGCAACGGGTCTGAACCTCTCCATGAAGGATGGCAAAATCAACTATGCCTTTGTGCTGCAGGGCTATGAAGGAGAACAGCTCGTCAACGTTTTGCAGCAAGGCTTCCTGGCTGATTTTGCCAGCCAGATGCCGGATTTCGTTGATCAGACTAAAGTGACGATAATGGATCCGGATGCTGAAAAGCTGAATGCCCGTATCCACCTGCTGCCTGTCTTTCTTGTCCTGAATTCTGCCTTCCTCGGCTTGTTCATTATTGCCAGTTATGTTTTTCTCGATAAAGAACAAGGGACGATCAAGGCTTTCGCGGTCACAACCTGCCGTATTGAGCAATATCTGCTCAGTAAAGTAGGCGTTTTGATGCTGACCGGACTGATCACCGGCCTGATCATGACGTTAGCCGTCGCCGGCTTTCGGGTCAGGATGTTACCTTTCATTCTGCTCCTGCTGGTCAGCAATGCTTTTGGTTCTGTACTGGGATTGTTTATTGCCAGCTTTTTCGATTCCATCACCAAAGCCATGGGTTGGCTTTATCTGGTCATCATCAGCTTGTCGATCTCATCTGTCTCCTACTTTATGCCGTCTTTCTCCCCCCTGTTCATCCGGCTGCTGCCTTCGTATCCCCTTTTATATGCCTTCAGGCAGGTTTTCCTGCAGCAACCGGATCCACGCCTTCTATACGGAAACATCATCCTGTTCGCCTTGCTTTCCATCCTTATTTTTATTCTGGCCAGCTGGCGATACAAAAAAACCATCACGATCTGAGGTGAGCTTCATGCTGCGACGTATCATGGCAATTGCCGGACGAGATCTAAAAAGCGGTCTTCGCGATTACACCATTCTTTATATCCTGATCGCCCCGTTTTTTCTGGCAATTCTGCTGAAAGCTTTTATTCCCAATGCCGGTGCCAGCCTGATCCATGTTGTGGTTCCCGACACCGCAGATCCAGCATGGGTTGAGACACTGGCGTCTTTCGGAACAGTGGAGCGTGCGATCGACCGTGAAGCGCTGATCAGACGGGTAAAAAACAGTGATGATGTTTTTGCCTTGATCAAAAATGAGGATCATGTTGAAATCATCGCAGCCGGAGATGAGGCTGCCGGATCGCTGGAGCTGGTGCGGTCTGTTATGAACGGATTAGCCAATCAGAACTTCACGTTACCGGTCACCATGTCTGTTACTGATCTTGGCTGGCGGCTGTCACCCTTATTGCAGCATGGCAGCAACATGATCTTGTTGCTTGTTTCAATCTTTGGCGGCATGATCGTCATGCTTGGTCTGGTCGAGGAAAAACAGTACCGTACTTTAGCCGCCATCAATGTGGCTGCAGTCAGTCCCGGTGAATATGTCATCGGCAAAGGGCTTCTCGGTTTTGTTATACCCGTGGTGCATGGTTTCGCCATTCTGCTGATCCTGGGCTTTTCCGAAATCGATTATCTGAAGGTCACACTGGTTATTCTCTCAATCGCACTGATTGGCATGATCGCGGGATTTGCGCTCGGTGTATGGAACGACAACCAGATGACAGCCATTTCTTCCATGAAAGTCATGTTTTTACCCTTGCTGGGATCCTTGTTTGGTGCTGTTTTTCTACCGGACAAATGGCTGCCACTGCTTTACTGGTCACCATACTACTGGGCATTCCGGGCGGTCGAGGGGATCCTTCTTCAGCAGGCAACGTGGCCGTTTGTCCTGCAAAACTGCGGCTTGATCCTACTGATAAGTTTGGTCATCTACTTGCTGCTGCAAAAACGGATCCGGCGCGGCCTGGTCTGACTTGAGGTTTACTAGGTTTGAGGACGATCATGCGTTATGCGCCATTTCAGACATAAAAGGAGGTTTCTATGAACGGTTTAGCTTTACTGGGTCTTGTCCTGATTCTTTATGCGGCCGCTGTCGTTTATATCGCCATCAAAAAGCCGGCAAGCATCTGGGATATGGCCAAAATCCGCCTGTTTCGCAAGATAATGGGGGATCGGGGTACGGTTGTTTTTTTCTTAATCTTCGCAGCAGCCACACTGGGTGTGGGTATCTGGCTACTCGTACACTGAGCGCAGGCTAACGGACATCTCCAGATAAAATTCAGGCCGAAAAAGTGTCAAAATCAAGTATTTGGGCATGCTTTGCGGTTACTGTAACATATCGATATGCCAGCCTTGTCGATTCATGTTATAATCTTTTTATGGACTGAATTATCCTGCCCGGTCGGGCTGTATGCCGTTTTCAACCCGACTCATTGACAGCAGGACACGACGAGACTGAAGGGAGGACTTCAAATGATCCAAGAAATCAGAGATGCATTGAATGGAACGTACGAAAGGCGTGCACGCAACAACGCAGTGGCAGGTTTAACAGCCGGACTGGTGATTGGCGCTATGGCCGGTATTCTGTTTGCTCCGAAATCCGGCAAGGAGACCCGTGCCGACATTTGCGAAGGCGCGAAAATCGGTGCTGAGAAAGTCAAGGAAACAGCACACCACGTAGGCGATATCGCTAAGGAAAAAATTGGTCAGGCAAAAGAAAAAGTTTCCGAGATCAAAGAACATGTCAAAACCGGAAAGCAAGCTGCAAAAGCTGCTGTTGATGCCGCTGAAGAGATTGTTGAGGCAGAAACGGAAGAAAAAACCGACGATTAAGATCATCCTTGCGGCAGCCGTAATGAACGCCGAAAAGTGGCTGGTTATGTGTCGGCGAAGAAATGAGGGATTGCCTTGCTGAATATTTTAGCGACATCTACAACAATAACGATTGATATCATGAACCTTCTGCTGGGCTTGCTTGCTCTGGTAGGTATTGTATTCGGCATTTATCTGATCATCGTACTGGCCAGGCTTGCCGGTACCATGAAAAAAATCAACAAGCTGGTGGAAAAGATTGACGAGCCTGTCAGCCAGACGGTCGGGCAACTGCCTGATCTGCTGAAAAAAGTGGACGGTGTGATGGACCATGTGTCTGTCATGACAGATTCGGCAAAAGAATCTGTTCCTGCTGTACTGGGTGATGTACAAACGATAACAGGTACAGCACGCAGTGGCGTTGAAGCTGTCGGTGGCGCGGTCAAGTCTGTCGGTGCTGGTCTGGCTTCCTTTTTCCGCTCAGGTGGAAAGGGTACTCGCGATGCCCACTTCAATGTGAGCAGCCTCGTTGACATAGTCACTCAGGTAATGTCGGTTGTCAGCCTATTTAGCGCAAACAGAGCCAAGAAAAAAGGCCGCGACAAACGGCGTAAATAACCGTACGATACCTATGGCCATGTTGTGAATCGCCTTGTTTCAGATTTTCTGACGCAGGGCGGTTTTTTATTGCTGATAGAGCATGTGTCCTATGCCTGTGACGTTGCTGTGAAGCCGTCGATTAAGTGAAGAGCAACTCGGCAATAGTCTGGGGGTCAACACGGAACGGAGATCCGAGACCTTCATAAAATCCATGTGCCTCAATCATGTGGACGTTCAGATCTGACCAGCGGATGGATAGGCCATCCTTCTGGCTGGTGCAGGTTGTCAGCCTCTTGTCATGGCTGATCCGATCCTGAAAAGGGCAGGGAATCATGCCTCTATAGTCATCGACGGCAATCAGCAGGCCTTCGTGTTCGATGGGACTTCCCAATCCCTTCTTACCCAGATCGGTTAGTTCACGCAACCGGTCAGCGATCTGCTGGTGGCTCAGGCCAAGTTTGGAGACGGCCATCTGATCCGCTCTGATAATATCGGCCAGACTGCGCGTATCCTGACCCAGGAACCCCTCTGCCGAGATGCTGCCGGGCTGCATGTTGTCTTCTATACGCTTATCTGCTGGTGTCGGTTTCATCTCTATGCCTCCACTCGTATAATATTTTCTAGACCGGCCCTGGAGCGACCTGCTTGATCACTTAAAATTTATCGAAGAATATCTTATCTTCTGTGATGCCTTTCTTCTGCAGAACAGACAGACAAGCCTGGATCATACCCGGACTTCCGCAGAGATAAGCTTCTTTACCGGATCCGTCTTCAACAAAACGCGCGACAACTTCTGTGATCAAACCGGTTTCGCCATGCCAGTTGTCTGCCGGATCCGGCTTCGACAAGGCCGGTACAAATCTGAACTGATCATAGCGGTCTTCAAGGTCCTTGAAAAA
>LSQX01362156.1_pt1 | contig 15187 bp, 15 predicted proteins | sample 654561 | NCBI WGS metagenome assembly LSQX01 (sample SAMN04489861, study PRJNA283612) | anaerobic digester metagenome | isolation source: 4 biogas reactors fed with cattle manure at either 37C or 55C with and... | place: Denmark: Kongens Lyngby | collected 2014 | reverse complement strand
AGGACATGCCGTGCTCGATATAGGCACGGGCGACACCGGCTGTCCCCTCCGGTCGCAAGGTCAGGCTCCGGTTACTGCGGTCAGCGAAGGTGTACATCTCCTTGCGAACCACATCCGTGGAGTCGCCGACGCCGCGAACAAAGAGCTCGGTATGCTCAAAGGCGGGTACCCTGATTTCTCCATAGCCGTAGCGGCTGCAGAGATCGGCAAAAACGCATTCAAGGTACTGGCGGTCCGCTGCCTCCTCGGGCAGAATATCCCTGGTTCCGCGCGGGGCCTTCAGGTCCATAGGCGCCTCTCTTTCGCTGTTTCATTCAATGGCGTATCAAATTATTTTAACACAGCGGGGAGGCCGGACGGCTTGATTCATCGGTGCAGGAGCGGACTGAGCTTTTTATAAATCAGGCCGACGATCACCGACACCACAAGTCCTTTCATCAAATTAAAGGGGATGAATACCCATAAGATGAGAGAAGGGAGTCCGGTAACCATGGTATTGCCGGCGGCGTGCGTCGCGGCGACAATTCCTTCCATGGAAAAACCCATCACCGCAATATAAAAGGGTATGGTGAAAAAGTAGTTGATCAGGACACCCGAAGCTGTCAGTGCCACCGTCCCCACGGCCATGGAAAGGATGGCGCCGCCCCGCGTTTTCTTGTATTTGTATATCAAGCCGGCTGTGCCGACAAAGAGGCTGCCCATAATGAAATTGGCCAGCTCGCCGACCATGAGCGTGTGCGTTGCAGGTAAATGCGCGATGTTCTTGATCAGTTCGACCACAATACCAGCGAGCGGCCCCATGGCAAAGGTCGCAAGCAGGGCGGGGATCTCAGAAAAATCAAATTTCAAAAAACCCGGAAATAAAGGCAGCGAGATCTCCAGGTACATCAGGGCGATGGCCGCTGCCGACAAAATTCCTGTCTTGGCGATCCACGTTGTCTGTCTTCCGTACCTCCGGTTGCTACCCTTGGCCTCTTTTGTTCCCTTCACCCCATTGTTTGTGTCGTTCATTTGTTCACCCCGCGGCTATGCCGCTCTCCTTCACCTTGATCTGGCATACCGGGAAATCAAAATGCCCCGGCAAACCGGGGCACAGATCAGCGATCTTCTTTCCTCCCATTCAGACTCTCACTGCCGGCCGGGGATTCTCACCCTGTCATGCGTCCAGCTCGCGGGCTCGTCCCTGGTAAGGGCATCACCGCCGGTGGGGAATTTCACCCCGCCCCGGAAACATCCCCATGGTACCAAAAGATCAGAATAAAGGAAAGTGCTGCATTTAACAAAGCATGGCCTCCCCAATCAAATCAATCAAATCCTCGGGCGTCACCGCTATCTCTGACAAATACTTCTCCAGTGCGATATCAGCTGCCAACCCATGAAGATAAACAGCCCGCTTGACAGCATCCCCGACTGCGCCTCCTTGCGCGGCCAGCCCGGCGATCATTCCGGTCAATACATCTCCCGAACCTCCCTTGGCGAGACCCGCATTACCTGTGGTGTTGATGTAGGCGTCTCCATCCGGCATCGCGATGACCGTCGCCATGCCCTTGAGTACAACGATGGATCCTGTTTCGTCAGCCAGTTGGCGTGCCGCTGCCAGGCGGTCCTGCCGCAACAGTTCCTCACTGCCGGGCGCTAGCCGCAGAAACTCACCGGGATGTGGCGTCAGCACAGCGGGCGAAAACCCTTTTTCGCGCCTTTTTTGAAGAAGATCGTTGGTATCCTCCATTCGGGCAAGTGCGTTCAGACCGTCTGCATCGATAATAATCGGCATTGGTTGGCCAAGCAGGTGACGAACCGCCTTTTCCACCCAGGGAGCGCCGCCTGCCCCCGGACCGACTGCGATTGCATCAGGTTGGGGCAGCTCGTGCTTGGCCGCACTTCCTTCTTCAGGTACAGCGGAAAGAAGGGCTGAGGGGACGGCCCCTGCGATCAGGGGCAGGGATTTTTCGGGCGCGCGGATCATGGTATAGCCCACGCCCATCCTTTCGCTGGCACGCGCGGCCAGGATGAGGGCGCCTGTCATTCCCTCCTGGCCACCGATCAGAAGAAGGCGGCCGAACTGGCCTTTATGTGCGTCGGGTCTGCGCTCCGGAGCCGGACCCCCGGCTGTATTCTCATCAAGCTCAAAGACACGACGGTGTCCCTCAAGCAGCTGTTCGGCGAATTCATCAGTCATGCTGAGGGGAAACTCAAATACTTCCCCGGCGTAAAGCAAACCTGGGTGGGTCACCAAGCCTATTTTTTTGCGGCCAAAGGTGCAGGTTAAATCGGCTGCCACCGTTTCAGGAATGGCCTGCCCCGTGTTGGCATCGACCCCGCTCGGTATATCACAGGCGACAATCAGGCTGCCACTTTCCTTGAGTAGAGCCAGGGCGTGAAGCGCTTCACGCACCTTTTCCGGCATCTGCCTTTGGCTGTTAAAACCCGTTCCGTAAAGCGCGTCAACCGCAATGAGCGCTTCCCGGCCGGCAAGCGTCTCCATCCGGCCAATAACGGTACCACCCAGCCGCTCGAAGGCCTGACGGTTGATCATATGATCTCCGGTCGCCCTTTGGCCATCGGACGCGTCAAAAACAAGCACTTCGTAACCTGCGGCCAAAAGCTGCCGTGCCGAAGCCCAGCCATCGCCGCCATTGTTGCCGCCTCCGGCGAAAATGAGGACATCGGCCGCCCCTTCTTTCTCCTGGCAGGATTCCAGAAGACTGCCAATCACGCCTGTCAGTCCCGCCGCCGCCTGCTCCATGAGGATGAGGGGGGGCAGCCCGGTCAGCGCGCAGAATTCTCTGTCGAGCAACTGCTGTTCTTCCTTTGTCAGTAACCGGTTCATGGGAGATCTCCTCACATTAAAAAGACCCACGCGCTCCATGATGGATCACGCGCGGGCCCTCGCATCAAATCTTTATATCTAGCCGATGTGCTTGTCGAGCACCTTGGCAATGTCATCATAGGGTCTTGCCCCGACGAGCTGGTCCACTACCTCACCGTCCTTGAAAATGAAGAGTGTCGGAATGCTGAACACACGGTATTTCTGCGCGAGACCGCGTTCTTCATCGACATTGACCTTGCCGATGACAGCTTTTCCGGCGTAGTTTTTCGCCAACTCCTCGACGACTGGCGCTACCATTCTGCAAGGCCCGCACCATTCAGCCCAAAAATCAATTAAAACCGGAAGGTCGCTTTTCAGAACCTTCTCCTCAAAATTATCCTGTTTAAGAATCTCCATCATTTGTTTCTCCTGTCCTTTTACTTGGCACGCCTTGCGGCCAGGCCACCGTTCATCATTTGCGTTCATGATAAGACGGCCGGGCCGGCACGGCAGTGTCACCCGTTACCACCCCGGTTGGGACAGGAATTTTGCCAGGCTGTGGCAGGAATCAAAGGAACTCCTGAAGGATGGAATCATCAGGCACATAGGATGGGTCGACTGCCGGCAGCTGCTCGCAAACACCGGACAGGCGGACTGCTTCATTGATCGCCCTTTTTAAATCGGAATGTCCTGAAGGGTTATTGGTGTAAGAAGAGGGCGGCAGCTCGCCCTTAAAAAAACGGTCCAGCGAGCGCTCGATCTCGAGTCTGGCCATAGGGCCGATGACCATAAACTCGTAGAGCAGGATGGAATTGATGTAGAAGTCTGCCGCCTCAAGGTAAGGCGGGATGAAATCGCTTTCCGCCCGGTCGATCATGGGCCAGTAGTCGATGGTATCCAGAGCCGTCGCCCCCCGGTGCCGGACATCGCGGCTGATACGGCGCAGTATGCGTATGTCGCTTCCTGAAAGCATGCGGCGGTCCGACAAGACGCGGGCATGCGGAAGGATGAAGTAGCTGACACGCCTCTCTTTTGGGAGCTTATCCATGATCACGTCCGATAGTCCGTGCAGCCCTTCTACGAGCAGGACATCATCTTCTGTCAGCCTGATCTTCTTCCCCGGGAGGTAAAGCCGCTCTCTTGTCTTGAAATCGAAAGTGGGGATGGCGACTTCCTCATTTTGGAACAGGTGTTCGAGATCATTGCCGAGAAGGTCAAGGTCAATGGTATCTATGCTTTCAAAGTCAGGACGGCCCTCCTCATCGTAACGGAGTTTTTCGGGGAGGTAATAGTCATCCAGTTCGAGNNGTTGGCCCTGACACAAAGATCGCCCGGATCCCCCGGTTGGCCAGGATGTGGTCCGCGATCACGTCAACTTGATCGGTGAACTGTTGTTCTGACCGCGCGACAAATTCACGGAACTTGGACCTTCCCAGGTTGCGCTCCAAATCATCAACTGACAGGACAATCAAATCAGAGAACTCAGCCATAAACTACCACCCTCCTGAAGCGCCGCCGCCGCCAGAGGAACCGCCGCCAAAACCGCCTCCGGATGATCCCCCGCCGCCCGACCAGCCGCCGCCGGTCCACCGGCCCGTACTGCCGCCGCCGGAACGGAATCTGAGAAAGCGGGAAAAATAAGAGACAAGGAAAAAGAGGATCATGATGGTCCAGACAATGTACTCGAGGGCGGAAGACCCGTCATTTTCCGGACCCGCCTCCACCGGCACATAGCCGTCCGCGTCGATTTCCAGACCGTACTCCTCCGCCACCAGGGTCACAATAGCATTGAAGCCCTTGAGAACCCCCGCGTCGTAATCATCTTCGCGAAAATCCGGTGTGATGGCATTGCGGATAATCCTGTCCGCCACGCTGTCGGGGATGGCTCCCTCGAGTCCGTAGCCAACTTCAATACGCAGTTTTCGGTCTTCTTTGGCGACCAGCAGGAGAACACCGTTGTTCTTGTTCCGGTCCCCGATCCCCCATGTTCGGAAAACATCAAGGGCGGCGTCCTCGATGCTGTCGTCTCCAAGCGTTGGGACCATGCAGACGACAATCTGCGCGCCAGTCCCTGCCATCTGCACATTGACCTCCCGGATGGTCTGGCGTGTCTCCGATGAGAGAGTTCCGGTCGTATCGAAGGCGAAGTCAGCCCCTGGATTCGAGGGCACCTGAAANNGCCGTCAGAAGTGGAAAGGCGAACAAAACCAGGAGGCACAAGACAGCCGGCCTCCACGCCTTTCTTTTTCCGGCGCGCGTTTGCAGGTTCACGGAAATCCAGCTCCGTTACCGGTTAAAAGCTGACGTTGGGAACGGTCTCCGTTCCCGGCTGTGCCTCGAACATGTCCCGGACACTGAAACCGAAGAGGTTGGCAAAGAAATTGCCGGGGAAGGTGCGGACCGAACGGTTATAAGAGGCGACAACATCGTTGAAGTCGCGCCTTGCCACCGCAATCCGGTTCTCTGTTCCCGCAAGTTCTGCCTGCAGGGCCAGGAAATTCTCGTTGGCTTTCAGCTCGGGATAAGCCTCCACCACGATATTGATGGCACGCTGGAAATCCTGATCCACCTGCTCGAATTCTTCCGGTGTACTGGCTTCATTGTAGCGCGACCGCATCCCCGTGATCTCCATCAAAACGCTTTCCTCGTGGGCAGCATAACCTTTGACAGTCTCAACCAGGTTGGGAATCAAATCAGCTCTTCGCTGGTACTGGGTCTGAACCTGTGCCCAGGCCTGATTGATGGACTCATCGGCCCGGACAAAACGGTTGTGGTAGGAGATAAACAGGGCCGCCACCGCAACAACAATGGCGAGGATGGCGATAAGGACTTTCATCCCTGTTTTCAGTCCTGTCTTTTTTTCTGGCATAAGATCCTCCCGTGAGATTCAATCTCACATTATTTTCCTATTACGACGGACCTCCTTGCATTGCTGACTTGGGTCTTAACCGGGATCTTCTGTTGGTGAAGATGTTTCTGAGGCCGCCGTTGCGGTGCTTGTATCTGCGGTGGTACTCTCACCTTCTGATGTCGTGGTTGGTTCGGTGCTGGACTCTGTCGTAGTGGAAACCTCGGTCACCACGACATCCGCCTGGCTACTATTCTCCGTCACCGGCTCCGTTGGCGTCGTTGCCTGCGTAACATTTCCCGGTGCCTGCGCCGGAGCGGCCGGAACCCTGGGAACAGGCGGCAAATCACCCAGATCATAATCTTCCGCGTCAGGCCAGGTCCCGTCCGGATCGATCTCCTCTTCCGTCTCCTCCGCCTCATCATCTGTCATCAATGTGTGGTAAGAAAAGATCTGGTACTCCGGCCGGCCGCTCTCCTCATTCATGCCGAGAATCTGATTGATCCTGCCCTTGATCAGGAAAGCGAAGACAACAATAAATATGAGCGTAATGGCCAGGATTGAAAGGTAGATTTTTTGAAATCGGGCCAGGACCCGGGAACTCCCTGATGCTTGCCCCGGCCGTGGATTCCCTCTTGATCCTTTTCTTCCTTTGGCGGCGGTCCGCTGGGGACGGCTGCCCCTCCCCGATCTTTGATGCGCGTTCACATTCAGCTCCTCTACCAACAAATTGTCCGGTATCTGGCACGCTATGATGGTATCACAAGCCGGTTCATTCTGACGTATTTTCAAATAGCCGTGAAGATCCTGCGGCGGATCTCTTCGCGCAGGTCCTCTGTTTGTGTCCGCCATTTCCCCGGGTCTGTTTTTTCATCCGCGTAGCTTTTCGCCTTGACCTGAAGCGGGGGCCACAGGGTTGAAGGCGGACCCTGGGAAAGCACGTAGATCCTGTCCGACAAGGCGATGGCTTCCTCGATGTCATGGGTGATCAGGAGAATTGAGATCCCCAGCTTTTCCTTGTTTTCGAGCAGCCATTCGTACAGCTGGCTCCGTGTAATGGCGTCAAGGCCTGCGAAAGGTTCATCGAGGAGCATCAAATTGCGCGAATACAGGTAGGTCCGCAAAAATGCCGCACGCCGCCTTTGACCGCCGGAAAGGCGGGAAGGATAGCGAAGTTCAAGGCCCTGGAGCCCGAATATGCTCAAGTAGCCTGCCGCCTTTTCTCTGGCGGTTTTCTTGTTCTCGCCTGCCAGGACCAAGGGAAGAGCGACATTATCGATCAGGCGTTTCCAGGGCAGCAGCATATCCTTCTGGAGCATGTAGCCGATGCGTGATCCCCGAAAGACAGTACCGGACGCGTCCTTATCCATGCCTGTCAGAACATTGAACAAGGTCGTCTTTCCGGTGCCGCTTTGGCCGAGGATGGACACCAGTTCTCCCTGGCCAAGCTCCAGATTGATATCGTGCAGGATCAGCTGCTGCCCGTAATACTTGCGCAGGTTCTCACAAGAGAGGACAATGGCAGGATCGTTCATGGCGTCCCCCCACCCGGCAAAAAGGAAGTATCAAAAGCTTTCCGGACATCGATTGGCTGGTCGAGCAAGCCCTCTTCCCCCATCCATGCCGCGAACCGGACCCAGGTCTCGCTTTTCATGGCTCCCCAATAGGGGGCATCATCGATGTAACGCCCATTTATGTAAAGCTGGCTTGCCAGAAGGAGTTGACGATCCAGCCCCCTTGCTGCCTTTTCCAGACTGTCCACCGCCTCCTGGGGATCGGCGATGGCATCCAGGTAGCCATGGGCGGTCGCCTTAAGAAAGCGCTGGACAAGATCGGGATGTTCCTCAATCATTTCCTCGCTGGTAATGATGACAGGAGAGTAGAAATCGAGATCCGGTTCAATGGACTGCAAAGGAATGAAATTGATCGGATAGTTCTCCAGTTCGCAGTTGATCCCGTCCCAGCCGTAGTAAATCCAGGCAAAGTCAGCCTCAATCTCCATGCTGGCGATGAAGTTGCCCGCGGACTGGTTGATGACGGAGACTTGGTCAAAGCTGGCGCCCTGCTTCTCCATCAGCGTCCGCAAAAAGGCCAGCTCCAATTCCGTGCCCCAGCCGCTGTAGGTATTCCCCTCGAAATCCTTGGGGCTTTTTATTCCCCGGTCAAGGGGCGAAGCAAAGCCTGATGTGTTGTGCTGAACAACGGCGGCGATGGCCACAACAGGAATCCCGGCGGCCGAGGCCCGGGCCTGAAGCACCTGTTCCTGGGCGGCCATGCCGAATTGCGCCGAACCGACCGCGACCATCTCAATGAAATCCATGTCCGATTCGCGGAATTCAACTTCCAGACCCTCCTGAGTGTAATAACCGCGGTCACGGGCCAAAAACAATCCCGTATGGTTGGTGTTGGGAGTCCAGTCAAGGGCAAAAATGACCCGGTCCGCTTCCGGTATTTTTTCGGGCCGGCAGCCGGCAACTGCAACAAGGAGGGGAACCAGCAAACAAATGACAAGCAAATACGCGCTAAACTTTTTCATGACAAAGGCCTTCTGTCTGTTTGGCCGGCAGGCTTTTCCCGCCAGGGCATGGAAAAACGTTCGGCAAAGAGAGCCACGGCGTAAAAAATCAGGCTCAGGGCGATGATCCACAAAATGGACGCGAACATGGCGCTGTAACGAAAGGACCGCTTCATGCGAAGCATGTAAATGCCGATCCCCTCACCGCCGCCCGCCCATTCAGCCAGGACAGCCGCCATTACGCAGTAAGTTGAGGAAATGCGAATACCGGCAAAAAGGGAGGGCAGGCTGGCCGGGAACTTGAGATGCCGGAGGATAGCCGTCGTCGAAGCCCCCATGGTATGCATCATCCGCAAAAGGTCGTCATCGACACTCCGAAGTCCCTGGAGCAGGCTGATGGTTATGGGGAAAAAACATACCAGCAAGACGACAAAGAGGCTGGCTGTGCTGCCGTATCCGAAGATGAGGACGATGACCGGGGTGATGACCAGGGTCGGAATGGTCTGTGAGATGACAATGAAGGGGTAGGCTGTATTGGACAGGAGTTTGAAACGATCCATCAGGAGGGCGAAAAGAATACCAGCCAGCACGCTGAGCAAGAAACCAAAGGCTGCAATGCGAAGCGTTTGCAAGGCGAAAGCGCCCATGACCGAAAAATCTGAGACCAGTGACCGTGCCACGTCACCGGGCGCCGGCAAGACATAGTGGCGGATGAAACCCGCGTCCGCCAGCAGCTGAAAGATAAGGATCAGACCCAGAACCAGAAGGAAGGGCGGCAGGACAAGCCGGCTAAAACGCCTGACGGCGCCCGGTTGCTTCATGCTGTTTTCTGTTGGAAATAGGCGCATATTAGACTCCCTCCGCCGGCATGATCCGGATCAGGTTCAAGGGTCGACATTCGTCCTCTCAGCCGCCTACCGGGCGACTCCCCTGCGTATGACATTATAGATAGCTGTTATTCTGGCGTCAAATATGGTCAGGCTGACTTTCGCTCAGGTATTTTTCATGATGACATGCTCAATGGTCTGGCTGACGTCCTCAAAGTCGTCGCAGCAGCCCTCAAGCCGTCTGAAAATCTCAGTCCAGGCAATGACATCAATCGGGTCATGGCCCCCTTCGTAAAGACGGCGGATACAGCGGACATAAATCGCGTCGCCCGCTTCCTCCAAATCGTTAACCCCAATGATGAAGCGCCGGATGTCATTTGATTTTCGAAAGTTCTCAAACTCACGCATGATTCTGGACAGGGTCTTTGAGCCCTCAAGGATAATCTCACAAAACTCAAGCGCTTCATCGCGCAATTCGCGGATGTTAAACATATAAAGACGCATCAGTACGTCTTCAATGGAATCGGTAACATCGTCGATCATATTGGCGATTTCAAAGATGTCCTGGCGTTCAATGGGGGTGATGAATTCGCGCGCGAGTTTCCTGTTGAGCTCGTGCAGGGCCAAATCGGCGGAATGCTCGATCTGGTGCATTTTCTCAAGCGATGACGCGAGCTCGTCCGGATTGTATGCCTCAAGGGATTCCGCCAGGAATTCCGCCGCCCTTTGCGTGTAAGAGGTCAGGTCCTCAAGCATCTCGAAGTAATTTGTTTTCTTTTTCTTGCCAAACATAATCGTTCCTCTTAAAAAATAGCCGTAAACAATTTTGTCATTCCATAGCCGATTAATCCGCAAAAGGGAAAGGTCAAAACCCAGCTCATGACCATGTCGCCGACGATCCCCCATTTGACCGATGAGAAGCGGGTCGAGGCGCCAACACCGATAATGGCAGTTGTCTTTGTGTGGGTTGTGCTGACAGGAAGCCCCAGAAGCTGCGCAGTCAGTAAGCTGGCGCTCGCGCCCAGATCCGCCGCGAAGCCCTGATAAGGCTCCAGTTTAACCATATCCATGCCAACCGACTTGATGATCCGGTAACCGCCAACCGATGTACCCAGGGCCATCACCAGAGAGCAGATGACCATCATCCAGACAGGAACAATAAAGGATTGCGTCCCTGTCTGGCCGCGGTTCAGGAAGATGCCAATCATGAAGACAGCCATAAATTTCTGGCCGTCCTGGGCTCCGTGCATGAAAGCCATGCCGGCAGCCGCGCCGATCTGAGCCTTTCGAAAGCCGTTGGCCATGTTACGCCGGTCGCGGTTCCTGAAAAGCCCTGAAAGCAGCCGGGTCGTGACGAAGCCCGACAGAAAACCCAGAACCGACGACAAGAGCAGGCCGTAGAGCACCTTGACCCATTCCGACCCGTTGATTCCAGAAAAGCTGTTGTGAAGCGCGATGGCAGCCCCCGACAGACCCGCGATCAGGGCATGGCTCTCGCTTGTCGGAATGCCAAGCCGTGAGGCGGCGGTCGCCCATACAACAATGGCGAACATGGCGGCACAGAGACCAACAATGCTGGCATGTGTGTCGTTCCCGAAGTCAACCATCTTGAAAATGGTCTCAGCGACGGTCGCGTTGACCATGGTCATGAGAAAAACGCCGAGAAAATTCATGACGGCCGCCAGGGCGATGGCGGCGCGCACGGAGATTGCCCGGGTTGAGACCGCTGTGGCGATCGCGTTCGGCGCGTCGGTCCACCCGTTGACCAGGATGACACCAAGGGTGAGAAGCGTAGTGACAGCGAGCATGGGGTTGGACGCGACATCGCGCACAAATGAAAGAAAGTCAATGGCTATCATACTATGTACTGGCAGTCCCGCTCCTAAACGCTTGTGCTATTCGCGTTGTCGCGCTTCGGCAACCCGCCCCGCATGGCATCGAAAAGTGATTTGTCTGTCATGGAGACATTGATGGAAGAGATAAACTGGTCGTTGCTTCGTGTCTTCATCAAGAGATTGAGCATGGTCTCGGTCACCGCCGCCGTCTCAAGCTGCGAGAATGTTTTCCTCAAAAGCCAGATGGCGTCCAGTTCTTTTTCGGACAGGAGCAGTTCTTCACGCCGGGTGCCGGAACGCGTGATATCGATGGCAGGGAAAATTCTCTTGTCCGCCAGTTTGCGGTCCAGGATGACCTCCATATTCCCCGTTCCCTTAAACTCCTCAAAAATGACCTCATCCATCCGCGAGCCCGTCTCGATCAGGGCGGTCGCGATGATGGTCAGGCTTCCGCCGTGCTCAATGTTGCGGGCAGCGCCGAAAAAGCGTTTGGGCCCGTAAAGGGCACCGGGATCAAGTCCCCCCGAAAGCGTCCTTCCTGTCGGGTTGATGGTCAGGTTATAGGCGCGCCCCATCCGCGTGATGCTGTCAAGAAGAATCACGACGTCATTGCCCAGCTCAACCAGCCGCATGGCCCGTTCCAGGACCAGCTCCGTGATCCGGACATGGTTCTCCGGTGTTTTGTCAAAGGTGGAATAGACGACCTCTCCTTCGATCGACCGCTGCATGTCGGTCACTTCTTCGGGACGTTCATCAATCAGGAGAACAATCAGTTTTGCCTGGGGGTTGTTGACCGTGATGGCATTGGCGATTTTTTGCAAAAGAATGGTCTTGCCCGCCTTGGGCGGGGAGACGATCATGCCGCGCTGACCTTTGCCGATGGGGCAAACAAGGTCGATGACACGGGTCGCAAGCTCCTCGCGCACGGTTTCCAGGGTATAACGCTCTTTGGGGTAGATGGGCGTCAGGCGGTCAAAATGAGGGCGGCGAATCATCTTCTCTGGTGCCTCCCCGTTGACCTCACGGATGTAAAAAAGCGCGCGGTAGCGGTCATTGTCACGCTGCTGCCTGACCGGACCCGTCACCAGGTCGCCGGTGCGCAGGCCAAATCGCCTGACATACTGGGGCGGCACGTAGATGTCCCGGTTGCTTTGAATGTAGTTTTCAATGCGCAGGAAGCCATAACCTTCCGGCATGACCTCCAGAACGCCGGTCATCAGCTCCTGTTGTTCCGCCTGCTTTTCGGGCTCGCCCTCCTCCGGTGCCTCCACTCCGTCCATGGCCATCTCTTCAAGAAGCAAGACATCTGAGAGTATCGGCTCCTCTCCCTCTGTCCGGGGGATTGAGGCCGCTTTTTTCTTTGGCGTCACCTTTGTCGATTTTCGTGTGGATGTTTTCTTGGAAACCGGGCCTGATTTCGAGTCGTCGGCCTTCACTTTGGCTGCAGCCGGCGCGGGCTCTGTCTTTTTTCTTTCTTCACCGGCTTTTTCCACTTCGGCAGGACCGGCATCTTCAACAACCGTCAGTTCGGATTCCTCGGCCATCCGTGTCAGAAAATCGATCAGTTGCTGCTTGGTCATCCGGCTCGTATCCGACGCCGTCAGCAGGCCCGAGATATGAGCAATGGCTGAAAGGTCCTTTTTGGTTTTCCCGCGAAAATCAGGTAGTGCCATAAATTTTCCTCTTCTTAAGTTTCTGTTTATTGAACGTATTTTTCTCCATACAGGAGCCTTATTCTGCAAAACAAGGGTTCGCGCCGGGCGTTTTTAATCTTTCAATTACTTACACCGGGGGAAACTTGAAATGGATCTCAGTCGCAACTCCCCGAAGCTTGAACCGCAGTACGCATCTTGCTTCAAAAGATTGCAAAGGGGAACAGCGCCAGTATAAACAAGTCTCACTTGCCCGTCAACTCTCAAAGCCAATCACAGACCCGCGATGTCGGCGAAACGATCCATGATATTGAGCGCGATTCCCGTGCCGATCGCAACGCAGGAAATAGGATCCTCTGCCACAATAACTTCAATACCGACGCGGGTGGCCAGCATTCTGTCCAGACCGTAGAGCAGTGAACCCCCGCCCGTCATGACGATCCCGCGCTGACTCAAGTCAGCCATGAGCTCGGGGGGTGTCTGCTCAAGGACTGAGTGTATCGCCTCAAAAATCAGGCTGACCGGTTCTTCCAGCGCCTCCAGCATCTCCGTTGAACTGATGGTCAGGATGGCTGGCATGCCGGTCACGATGTTACGGCCACGCACTTCCATGGTCAGCTCTTCTTCGCGTGGATAGGCGCAGCCGATATTGATCTTCAGCTCCTCCGCTGTCTGTTCACCGATCAGGACGTTGTGCCTGCGCCGGATGTAGCGGATGATGGCCTCGTCAAACTTGTCACCGGCAACCTTGGTGGACGCGTCGACAACAGGCCGGCAAAGCGAAATAACCGCGATGTCGGTTGTCCCGCCCCCAATGTCGATGATCATGCTCCCCGAAGCCTGGGTGATATCAATCCCCGCGCCGATCGCCGAAGCGATTGGTTCACGGATCAGGAACACTTCACGCGCGCCTGCGTGACGGCAGGCATCTTCTACCGCTTTTTGCTCCACGGGAGTGATGACCCCCGGGACCGACACGACGATAGTCGGCTTGAAATAGCGGCCTAGAAAACCTGTGTTGACCCGTCCGATGAATTCTTTCAACATGATCTCTGTCACCTGAAAGTCGGAGATAACTCCTTCACGCAGCGGCCTGACCGCTTTCACAATATCCGGTGTTCGGCCCAGCATAAGGCTGGCGCGCTCACCAACAGCCAGTACCCTGCCTGTGCGCGTATTCACTGCCACAACCGAAGGTTCGCGCAGGACAACTCCGCGCCCCTCCACATAAATAAGAACGGTTGCCGTTCCCAAATCAATGCCTATATTCAGTCCAAGACCCATCTATGATACCGATCAATGTAATGATAGTCAGAAACAGATGCCGCGATTGTTCGGCATACGGTGACATGATACAATAGTTCGCGGACAGGGGCAAACATTCCCGCGATCAAAAACGGAAGATAAAACCCCTGTCTATCCATTTAATCCCGCTTTTCGGGATGCTAGAGGCGATCTGTGATAAAATTCGGAGGCTACATTTTCACCATCATCCACTTGGCAGGTGCTTTTTTCCCCTCCGCCTTTCCCGGTACAGCCGGACACCTTTCGCAGATAAGCGGCCACCTTGCTTTTGCGCTCTTCGCCCTTCTCATCGCGCGTGGCGCGAGGCGAACCTCCAACCACTTCTTGTATTTCGTCCGGCTCCTGCTCGCCGCACTCACGACCGAGGTCATCCTCTATGCCGCCAGCTTGAAGTTCGGCCTTTATTTCGCCGGTCGAAATGCCCTCTTCACCTATGCCGCCTCAATCTCCCTGATCGCGGGCATCTCAATGGCCGTCGGATGCTATCACGACCTTGTCGCCCACGCCGTTCCCGCGGGAGGTGAACTCAATAAGAAAATCCTCTTCGGCGTGCCCGTCAATCCGGGAAATTACAGGATCGCGCCGGCGACAGGAATCATCCTGGGTCTCGCAACCGCCGGGTTAGCGCTCTTTGTGGTCCTCTACTTTGACTTCGCCTACGGACTTTTCGGGCTCTTTTATATCCTGCTCGCCTTCGTGGCCATGAGAGAATCTCCCGGACCCCAGCGAAGGATCGCAGGCGGCTCCCTTTTCAGCGGTATCGGGGAATGCGCACGCACGCTTCTTTATGTAACGGCTCTCGTGGCAGCCGCTATTCTGCTCTCCTTTTTCTTCAAGACCTTGAGGGCATGGATTCCCCTCACCTATCTGGCGACCCTGATCGCCGTACCGGTCGCGGCCTTTCTCCCTGAGAGCCCGCCGCGGTCTCCCCGTTTTCGCAGACTGCTCTATGCAGTCTTGCCGGTCTTTTGCGGGCTCTTTTTCCTTATTCGGCTCTTTTTCTAGGGATTATTGAAATCGGAAAGCCTCCCGGTTGTGTTGCCGGGAGGCTCTTCGCATGCTGGAAAGCATTGGCGGAGGGCAAGAGATTCGAACTCTCGATACCCTTTTACGGGTACACGCGATTTCCAGTCGCGCTCCTTCAGCCAGCTCGGACAACCCTCCATCTCCCGCGCCGTTCCCGGCACAGACGCATTCCAAAGCACACGAATTGTATCATTGGCCTTGAATTTCTGTCAATGTAACAGACCCGGGGCACCACCGGGTCTGTCCATCAATTGGAGGAGAAAAGTATGAAACAGAGCTTCAACTCTTGTCTATGGCAGTATTGTACGATGCATAGATTGCCAACCTGCTAATCATTTATGAATAAAGGGAGAACAATTGAGCGGAAATG
>LSQX01113335.1_pt1 | contig 15187 bp, 11 predicted proteins | sample 654561 | NCBI WGS metagenome assembly LSQX01 (sample SAMN04489861, study PRJNA283612) | anaerobic digester metagenome | isolation source: 4 biogas reactors fed with cattle manure at either 37C or 55C with and... | place: Denmark: Kongens Lyngby | collected 2014 | reverse complement strand
GGTTGTCGAAGAGGCGAAAGTAGCGGTCGAGACGCACATCGATGCTCGACGGCTGCACCATTTCGGGTTCGCTCGGGGTCAGCCCGATGCGCCCTGACTCGAGTTCGGCTCTGATATCGCGGTCTGAAAGCAGCACTCTCTCATCCTATTTCTTTTTCGCGCTCGTTATGCTGTTGTTCGCGACGGTCATCCTTCGCGAGTCGTGCCCGTCATTCTGCGCGAAGATGAGGGCTACACGGCAGGTTCGGTGATTGCGAACAGCAGCTCGCTGATGCGCTCTGCAAGCCCATTGAGGCCACCGTGTGCCGCAGGGCCGCTCAACGCGGTGATGCGCAGCGCCCGTTCGTACTCGCTGCCGAGCAGTTGCACGGCTTGCGCGGCAGGGAGTGTGAACCGTCGACCCGCGACGGTGAGGGCAGCTTCGACAGCGCCGGTGATGCCCATGTGCGCGCGCTGCAAGAACTCTGCATAGCTCGCCGCCACCTCTGGGTCGCGCATCGCGAGCAGACCGAACTCAACCTCGAGCACGTACCACGATGCCGAGTTCTCGCCCAACGACAGGAAGTCGGCGATGTAGTTCGCGGCTAGCGCTGGGTCAATGGTGGCGCTGTGCTCGCGCATTTCGGGGGTGAGCTCCGCCGTTTTAGCCGTGAGTTCGGCAGCCCGCCTCGTGAACTCACGGTCGAGCAGCGCGAGAAAGAGTTCGGCTTTGCTCGTGAAGTTTGAGTAGAAGGCCCCGCGCGTGAAGCCAGCGTGCGAGCAGATCGCTTCGACTGATGCGCCCTGAAAGCCTTCGGTGACAAACACCTCTGCTGCCGCTTCGAGCAGTCGCTCGCGGGTTGCTTGCCGTCTCGCGCTCGGGGCTGCGTGCTCTGTCATTATGAGGCTCCCAGTTAGTTTGAAGCTACTGAGAATAGATTAGTGCTTCGAAGTCGATACACTCTTGTATCGAACCGTGCGTCGATGCTCGGCACTGGGCGAGTCGTCGCGGTGCCATGCAGCACGCGGCAAATACCCGCGACCGAAAGGCCCGCATGTCGTCAATGCTCTACGCGCTCGGGCGCTGGGCCGCCCAGGCCAAAGTGCTCGTGCTGGTGATCTGGCTTGCGATCCTCGCCCTGTTAGGCGCTGGCGCAGTCTTTCTTTCGAACGGCGCGAACGCACCCATCACCATTCCCGGCACCGAATCGCAGGCCGCGATCGACACGCTCGGGCGCACCTTTCCAGAGGTGAGCGGCACAAGCGCCAATATCATTGTGGTGGCTGCTGAAGGGTCGAGAGTCGACGAGGATCCCTACCGGCAAGCCGTCATCGACGCAGCAGATACCCTCGAAGCTCTCGAGAGCGTCGTGGGAGTGTCGGGGCCGTTTTCTGAGTTGGCCCCGACGGGCCTGAGTGACAACGGGCGGGCGGCGTTGCTCACCATTCAGATGCAGGTGTCGCTGGGCGAGATTCCGGCGGCGACCGAGCAGGGCATCGCCGATGTCGCGGCGAATCTGCAAGCTGAGCTGCCCGCCGGAACCCAAGCCTCCTACGGTGGCAACGCGTTTTCGACCTCGATTCCCGGGTTCACGGCGACCGAGGCACTCGGTGTCGTGATCGCGTTCTTTGTGCTGATCTTGACCCTCGGCTCACTCGTTGCCGCCGGGATGCCGCTGCTGATCGCGGTGCTCGGCGTGGGAATTTCTGTCGCCGGCATCTACTTCACGACCGCGTTCATCGACATGACGTCGACGACGCCGATGCTCGCGCTGATGCTCGGGCTCGCCGTGGGCATCGACTACACGCTGTTTATTGTGAGTCGGCACCAAGAGCAATTGCGTGCGGGCACACCCATGCGCGAGAGCATCGCGCGCGCGACGGCGACAAGCGGCTCTGCTGTGGTGTTTGCGGGGCTCACGGTGATCATCGCACTGATCGGTTTGGCGGTCGCGGGGATTCCGTTCTTGACGGCGCTCGGCGTGGCAGCTGCCGCGGGTGTTGCGGTGGCGGTGCTGATCGCGGTGACGCTGACCCCCGCGGTGCTCGCCATGGCCGGCCCGCGCATTCTCTCGAAGAAGCACCGGCGCGAGCTGCGTCTGCAGGGGGACGTTGACGCGGCGACTGATGCGCAAGATGGCGCCGACATACTGCGCGAGGGCGCTGATACGACTGCCGCAACGGGTGCGCACGACGACGGGGCCGTCGCGACGAGCGAGACCCTGACCACACCGCGCCAGTCGCGGGCCGACCGCTTCTTCGCAGGCTGGGTGCGGGCGGCAACCGCCAAACCGCTCGTGACCGTGCTCGTCGTGCTCGTGGCCCTCGGTGCGGCTTCGTTGCCTGCGTTTAGCCTTCGCCTGGCCTTGCCGGGCGCCGAGACCCTCGAGCCTACGAATCCAGCAAAGATTACCTATGAGCTCACTGGTGAGCACTTTGGTGAAGGGGCGAACGGCCCGCTGTTATTGACGGGTTCGATCATCTCGAGCACTGACCCACTGGGGTTGATGGATGATCTGACCGACGAGGTGCGTGCGCTGCCCGGCGTTGCCGATGTGCCTCTCGCAACGCCCAACCGTGGTGCCGACACTGGCATCATTCAGGTGGTACCCGAAGAGGGGCCGCAGGCCGAGAGCACTGCCGCGCTCGTGAAGGAGCTGCGTGCGCATCACGATGAATGGCTCGAGAAGTATGGTGTGAGCTTGGCTGTGACCGGCTTCACCGCGGTCGGCATCGATGTGTCGCAGCTGCTGCTCGAGGCGCTCGTTCCGTTCGGCATCTTCGTGGTCGGGCTCTCGCTCGTGCTGCTCGCCATGGTCTTCCGGTCGGTCTGGGTGCCGATCAAGGCGACTCTTGGCTATGTACTGTCGGTGGGTGCCGCATTTGGTGCGGTCGTCGCGGTGTTTCAGTGGGGTTGGTTCGCCGACCTGCTCAACGTGCATCACGCGGGCCCGGTGCTGAGCTTTATGCCGATCATTTTGATGGGTGTGCTCTTCGGCCTCGCGATGGATTACGAGGTGTTTTTGGTGTCGCGCATTCGTGAAGAGGTGGTTCACGGATCAGACAGCCATAGCGCGATCAAACGCGGTTTCGTTGGCACCGGCCGTGTGGTGACTGCGGCTGCAATCATCATGTTTGCCGTGTTCGCGGCGTTTGTGCCCGAGGGCGACCCGTCCATCAAAGTCATCGCCCTGGGACTCGCGGTGGGCGTGTTCGTGGACGCGTTCATCGTGCGCATGACCCTGGTGCCCGCGGTGCTGCAACTGCTGGGCGACCGCGCCTGGCGCATGCCGCGCTGGCTTGACCGCATCTTGCCGAAATTCGACGTCGAAGGTGAGGGCCTGGCGCGCGAACTTGAGCACGCTGAGTGGCCCGCAGATATGCCAGACGCGAGCATTGCGGCTTCGCGACTAGTGTTGCCCGCAGGCGTGGGGCGCGTACCCGAGTTGCGTGTGCGGCCGGGCGAAGCGCTGCTGCTTGATGTGTCAGAGAAGGTGTCCGAGCCGCTTGCCCGCGTGCTGAGTGGTCGTGGCGCGATCAAGACCGGCACCTTGAAGGTGGCAGGTCTGCTGCTGCCCGAGCGGGCGAGTTCGCTGCGTCGCCGCACCGCGTGGACCACACCTGAGTCGGTTGCCGACGCGCTCGCAGACAAGCCGAGCGTGATCGTGCTTGACCTGCGCGGGCTCGGCAGCTCGCTGCATGACCGCGAGCAGGTCGTTGCTGCTCGACACACACTCGAGACTGAGGTGGCAATTCGGGCCGCGGCCGGCGGCAAACGCACAGCGTTGACGCTGGTGGTTCTGGGGGCACCCGAGCAGGTGGCCCAGGCATTGCCGGTCGCCACCACCATTGTGCAACCAGGTGATCGAGTCGCTGGACAGACCGCCACTGCTGGCGAGGCGGACGCGACACCGGCAATGGTCACCGGTCAATCCGTGACGACCACACAGATCGGGGAGATGCAAGCATGATCGGGCTGACGCGTGCACGAGGTACCTCGGCTGTGAAATGGCGCACCATTATTGGGCTGGCGCTCGTTCCCATCACCGCCGCCGGCGTGCTGCTGTGGGGGCTCTGGAGCCCCACCGACCGGCTCGATACCGTCACCGCGGCCGTCGTGAACCTTGACGAACCAATCGAACTCGACGGCCAGACCGTGCCGCTCGGTCGTGTGCTCGCCGCTGAGCTCATCGCGGGTGACGCCGACACCAACTTCACGTGGCTGCTGACCGACGAAGGCGATGCATCTGGCGGGCTCGATGAAGGTCGCTACGCAGCCGTTGTGACGATTCCCGAGAACTTTTCGGCGGCAGCGACGTCGATGTCGCAGATCGCTGACTCTGGGGCGAACCGCGTGCGCACCGCATCGATCGACATTGCGACGAGTGAACGAGGGCGCCTGCTCGATTCTGTGCTTTCGAATACGGTGATCGCAACCGCGACGTCGGTGCTGAACCAGCAGCTTGGCTCACAGTTTGTTGGCGGTGTCTTCGTCGGGATGACCGAACTTGGCAGCGGCATCGGCGAGGCCGCGACCGGCGCACAGCAGCTTGCGACCGGCGGTGCACAGCTCGCCGATGGTGCGGCACAGCTCGCAGACGGAGGCACCCAGCTCGCCGATGGTGCGGCTGAACTCGCGGCCGGAACCGCCCAGCTCTCTGGCGGCGTGCAGCAGCTCGCCGACGGCACGGGTGAGCTTGCCTCGGGCCTTGGTGGGTTCGCGGCTGGCACTGGCGAGCTTGCACAGGGTGCCCGAGATTCAGCGAACGGTCAGCTGGCGCTCTCGGCCGGTGTCAACGAGTATGTCGGTGGCATCAACTCGATGATCGACACGGTGCTGCCGATCGGCTCGAGTCTTGAGCAGCGCCTCGCAGACCTCATCGCCTCGATCGAGAACGGTGAGATTCCGTTCGAGAACGAGACCCAGCAAGAGGAGGCACTCACCGCGCTGCGCAACCTGCAGACCGAGCTCGGTACGGCAACCGGTCAGATGCAAGAGCTTCGCGACGGGGGAACCGCGCTCGCGGAGGGACTTGCAGCCTCAGCCGCAGGTTCAGTGCAGATTGCCGACGGCGTTGCCGGGCTCGCAGGCGGGGCAACCGAGCTCGCCACGGGCGCCTCACAGCTGTCATCGGGCATGAACCAGCTCACCGGGCAACTGCCGACGCTCGCCTCGGGCACCGCGCAGCTTGCCGATGGTGCGCAACAGTCTGCCGATGGCACACAGCAACTCGCTGACGGGCTGCGACAGGCAGCCGACGGCTCGGCAGAGCTCGCCGACGGGCTGAACCTTGCAGCGAGCCAGATTCCAAGCTATAGCGACGCTGAGATCGAACGAATTTCAGCGGTCGCCGTGCAGCCGGTCGAGGTTGAGGGTGCGAAGGACGAACTCTTCAACGCCGCGGGTGTGCCGCTGTTCGCGGGCATCGCACTCTGGGCTGGCGCCTTTGCATCGTTCCTGATGCTCGCGCCGCTATGGAGCCGCACGCGCACCGCCGCCCGCGGTCTCGGGTACATCACCTTACGTTCAGCTATACCCGCGCTGCTGCTGGGGGCGGGTCAAGGCGCCATTGTCGGCCTCGTGCTGCCGCTGCTGCTCGGCTACGACGCGGCCCAGGGCATCAGCTTCTTCGCGCTTGCCGTGCTTGCAGGCATCTCGTTCACCCTGGTGGTGCAGGGGCTCGCCGCACTGTTCGGCGGAATCGGCCGCTTCATCGCGTTCGTGTTGCTCGCAATCGCATTCGCGATCGGTGTGATCTCAACGGCACCACCACTGCTGCAAGCCATCGGCGACGGCAGCCCGATCGGGTCGCTGTTCACCGGGTTTCAAGCGGTCGCCATGGGCACCAGCGGAGCCGGTATCGCCGCGTTCGCGCTCGTCGTTTGGGGGCTTGGCGGTCTCGCGCTGACCGCCTTTGCGGTGGCGCGTGCTAGGGCACGCGCCTGATCCACTGCTCAGTTGAAAACTTCGTGGCCACCAGCTGTTCAGCCGCGGCGAGTTCACCGGCAGTCACCTGATCGCGAGCGCCGCCGTAGCGACCCTGAAACACCTCGATCATGCGTTCGATGATGGTTTCGCGGCTCATGCCAGTCTGACTGCGCAACGGGTCGACACGCTTCGCCGCGCTCGTCGTGCCCTTGTCGCTCAGCTTCTCGCGGCCGATGCGCAGCACCCGGGTCATCGCCTCGGCATCGATGTCATAGGCGAGCGTGGCGTGGTGCAGCACCGCTCCATTGGCAAGCCGCTTTTGCGCCGCACCACCGATCTTGCCGAGCGGGCTCGTGATGTCGTTGAGGGGTTTGTACGTGGCTTCTATCCCCAAGGATCGCAAAGCCTCAAGCACCCAGTCATCAAGAAAGGCATACGAGTCTGCGAAGGTCATGCCGCGCACAAGCTCTTCTGGGGCGTAGAGGGCATAGGTGATGCTGTTGGCGGGCTGCATATACATTGCCCCACCGCCAGAAATGCGGCGCACGAGCTGCGCCCCGCTCTCGGCGAGCTGTGTCTCGTCGACCTCATTCATGACCGACTGAAAACTGCCGATGATGACGGCGTCTTCGTCCCATTCCCAGACGCGCAGCGTCGGGCCGCGGCGGCCCTCACCGACGGCGGTCGTGAGCACCTCGTCGAGTGCCGCGTTCATCATGGGTGACATCGGCGGTTCGTGCAAGATGGTCCACGAGTAGTCGTCCCACTGCGCGGCCCCGGTGAGCGCGCGGCGCACGGCGACACCGACCGCCTCGGTCGAGAACCCAATGAGGTGCGCGCCCTCGGGCAGCGCCGATTGAATCGCGGTGCTGATCTCGGCGACGCTCGCGCTCGTGCTGAGCCCGTTCACGGCGTGGTTGATGAGCGGCAGGGCATCGTCCGGTTCGAGAAAGAAATCGCCCGAGAGCCTGAAGTTGGCGATGACGCCGCCGTCGTTCTGGCCCTGGCCGCCGCCGCCGTGGACGCTTGCGCTTGCGCCGCTTGCGCCGCTTGCGCCTGCGCCGCTTGCGCCGCCGTCGTGTGTAACCGCGAAGTCAACGATGACGAGTTTGCCGCCCGCGACCTTGTATTCCCCGTGATGCGTGGTCATGCCTCAAGCGTATTTCACTTCTGCTCTCACTTCTGCGGGGGCCGTAGGCGCTGCCTTCTCGACCGTGTCTCTCTCAGGTGGGCCGTAATGGTTGCTTGGCGCGGGGTGGGCAGCCACAACGGCCCACCGCTGCGAGACCGCCCCTCACGCGTCGTCGGCGGTGAACCGGTCGAGCATCCAGGTGACAATTGCGGCAATGGCCTCGTCACGGTTCGTTTCGTTCAACAACTCGTGGCGTGCCCCCGCGAACACGCGCAGCGTCACATCGCGCACCCCCCGCGCTCGGTAAGCTGCCGCCAGTTTGCGCAGACCGTCGCCTCGGCTGAGCGGATCCTCGCTGCCAGAAATAATGAGCATCGGCACGTCAGCGACCCCGCGCCCGGGCGTACCAAACAATTTAATGGCGTCGGCGTACCCAAACAGCTTCGCAATATCGGCAGCAAAGCACAGCTCGTCGGCGATGAAGTCCGCCGCCGTCTGCGGGTCGCGGCTCAACCATTCGAAGCCGCTCGCCTCGGGCCCGTGCCAGCGCTGATTCAGCTCGCCAGATTCCATTGCCAACGGCGTGCGATAGGCACTGCCCGACAGCACGACCGCGTCGAACGGCCGCGACTCCGTGTTGAGAATGCGCTGCGTCATGAGCGACCCCCACGAGTGCCCGAACATGATGACAGGCAGGCCGGGGTGCCGCTCGCGCGCGATGTCGCGCAACTGCAAGATCGCGGCCTCTGCCGCCCGCAACCCGCCGGGGCCCAGCTTGCCGAGCTTCGTCAGGTCACCGCCGTGCTGCCTGCGCCCGGTCTCACCGTGGCCGCGGTGATCGTTCGCGTACACGACGAACCCGTTCGCGGCGAGCACCTCGGCGAAGGCGTTGTAGCGCAGGGCATGCTCCCCCACACCATGCGCAATCTGCACGATCGCGTGCGGCTCGTTGCTGCGTTCGGCGCTCGCAACCACGTCGGTGTCGTTCAGGCGGCCGGTCGCGCCGGGCAGCCACACATACGCCGAAATTTCGATCTCGTGCGCGTCGGTATAGCTGAACGTCGTGTAACTCCGTTGCGGGGCTGGGGTGCTCATGGCACCATTCTGCCGTTTCTTTGCGCGATGCGCCTCACTTGAGTGGTGGGTCTGAATAGACTCGAGACTATGGGTGGTTTGGTGGTGTCGTTGCCCGATGATGCGGGACTTGCTGCGGCGGTGGGCAAGGTCACTGGCGTGGAGTTCGTGCAGTGGAACCTCGACGGCGCTCCCCCGCGCCCGCACATCGACATGGTCGTGCCACCGTACTGGGGTGGGCCGCGGCGGCTCGCCCGCGTCGCTGAAGTCTCGACGCAGCTCGTGCAGTGGCAGTCCATCGGCTATAACGGAGTCGACAAACACCTGCCCGAGGGGGTGCCGCTCGCGAACGCGGCGACCGTGCACGAGGCCGGCACCGCCGAGCTGGCGGTTGCGCTGACGCTCGCGATGCAACGCGGCATCACCGAGTTTGTGCGCGAAAACGACGCGCGGGTGTGGCATCTGCGCACGTTCGCGAGCCTTGCCGATCGGCGTGTGTTGCTGGTGGGGTATGGCGGGGTGAGCAAAGCGATCGAGGCGAGGCTTGCAGGGTTTGAGGTGCAGGTGACGAGGATCGCGCGCAGCGCGCGCACCGAACGCAACCTCGCCGGCGCCGAAGTTGAGGTGCTCGGCTTCGCCGACCTGCACGCGGCGCTGGCCGCGGCCGAGATCGTGATGATCGCCGTGCCGTTGACTGTAGAAACGCGCGGGATGTTCGATGCGGCGGCGCTCGCAGCCATGCCTGACGGGGCGCTGCTCGTCAATGTGGCCCGCGGCCAGGTGGTCGACACCGAGGCGCTAATGGCCGAGCTGAATGCGGGGCGGTTGCGGGCCGCGCTCGATGTGACTGACCCTGAGCCTTTGCCGGCAGAACACCCACTCTGGGCGTGCCCGAACCTGCTGATTTCACCGCATGTGGGCGGTGATTCGACCGCGATGATGCCACGCATGAGCGCGCTGATTCGGCGGCAGATTGCGCATTTGCTCGCGGGCGAGTCGCCCGAGAACGTGGTGCTGTGAGCGACACAAACGAGCGCGCTGTGCGCATGGCTGAGAAGCGGGTCACTGGGCCGCTTGCGACTGCCGCCGTTGAACGGCTGCATGGCCAGGACGGTGCCGCGCTAGGCACGGTGACTCACCCGAACCGCGTCGGTTCGGCGGCGGTGCCGGTGCGCATCTATGAACCGAGCACGAAACCCTGGGCCACCTTGGTGTGGGCACACGGTGGGTCGTTTGTGCGGGGCACTCTTGACTGGCCCGAGGCCGATTGGGTAGCGCGGCGGTGCGCTGAGGCCGGCCTGCGCGTGTATTCGGTTGACTATGTGCTGGCAAGTGAGACGGTGAAGGCGCCAGCGCCTGCGGGGGACGTGGCGGCGGTGCTGCGCGAGGTGGGCGTGCGATACGGGGGCCCGATCTTTGTCGGTGGAGCCAGCGCCGGCGCACACCTCGCTGCGGCTGCGACGCTCGAAACGGTCGAGGCGGGTGAGGTGGCGAACACGTCGGCTGGTGGTGGCGGCGGTGGTAACGGTGACGGCGGTCGTTCGGCCGACCACGACGTGTCCGCCGTGGCGGGCCTCGTGCTCGTCTACCCAACGCTGCACCGGGAGCAACGGCCAGCGCCCCAGATTTCAAAGCTGACGGCAGAGCTGCCCGCGGCCAGGAGGTTCGGCCCCGAGCGCATCGCGGCGATGTACGACTTCTACCTTGGTGCGGGTAGCGACAGCGAGGTGAGCCCGATCGGCGAACTGCCTGCGACGCGGCTCGCGGCGCTGCCACCCACCGTCATCGTCAACGCCGAGGCAGATGATTTGCGCGCATCGGGCGAGCAGTTCGCCGAGCAACTGCAGGCGGCTGGCGTGCCGGTCGAGACTCACACCCAGCCGGGCACCGTGCACGGCTACCTGAACCGCCCAGACGAGTCACCGGGCGCGCAGCGAGACGCACACGCCACGATTGAGGTGATGGTGCGGGGGCTGCGCGCGATCCTCGATCAGAATGAACCTCAGCAGGCACCTCAGCAGGTCTCACTCAGCAGCGCGACCGAACGTGAACTCAAAGGCCCCGTGTCGCTGACGCTGCCAAACGGCAGGCTCAACCCTGACGCGATCGGTTGGGCGACTCAGCCCATTGTGGACACGGCGGGCATCAGCCGCGGCGCAGGTCGCAACAAGCGATGGGAGTACTGGAACGTCGCCACTCCCACCCACATCGTCGGCATCACGGTCTCGCACATCGATTACGCGTGTGTGCACGAAGTGTGGGTGTACGACCGCGCGACCGGCGAACAGCAGCATCGGGCGGCGACGGTGATTCCGGCGCGTGGGGTGATGCTCTCGCGGCGGCTCGAACAGGGCCGGTCGATGGCCCGTGCGAAGAACCTCGCGATCAATATCGACGAGACTGCAGGTGGCACACGGCTGCGCTTCGAGATCGCCGGTGCGTCGCTCGACGTGGTGGCCGAGCTGCCCGCGGGGCATGAGCGGCTCGCGCTCGTCGTGCCGTGGTCTGAGACGCGGTTTCAATATACGGTCAAGGATCTCGCTCGCCCCGCACACGGGGTGCTGCGCATTGGCGACGTCGAACATCAGGTCGGGGGCGACGCTGGCGACGCCTGGGCGGTGCTCGATCACGGGCGCGGTCGCTGGCCGTATGACATTTCGTGGAACTGGGGCGCGGGGTCTGGCATTTCGAATGGCCGCACGATCGGCGTGCAGGTGGGCGCGGGCTGGACTGATGGCACGGGTGTCAGCGAGAACGCGTTCTTTGTCGACGGCAAGATGCACAAGATTCATGGGCCGACCGACTGGCAATATGACATCACTTCGTGGCGCGACCCTTGGCGCATCTCAGGTGGCGGGCTCGACGCGACGTTCACGCCGTTTCACAACAAGCAGACCCGCACCAATTTGCTCGTGCTGCAGGGACACACCGACCAGTGTTTTGGTCACTGGTCTGGCTCGTTCGAGACCGCCGATGGTGAGATCGTCGAATTTGACGGCATCTTTGGGTGGGCCGAAGAGGTGCACAACCGCTGGTGAGCGTGCTCGTCGCATGGACGGCAGGGTCTACCTCCCCGTCGCCCGGGGCTCTGAGCCTCTTTCGCGTGACGAGAAGCTCCGCGTAGGCTGGCAGCATGCGTGCAATAGTCGTCAATGAAGTCGGTGGGCCTGAGGTGCTTGAGTGGGCCGAGATCGAAGACGTGCGACCGGGCCCCGGTGAACTGCTCATCGAGACCGCGGCCGCAGGTGTTAACTTCATTGAGATCTATCAGCGCAGCGGGGTGTACCAGGTCGATCTGCCCTTCACCCCGGGCACCGAGGCGGCAGGCACCGTGGTCGAAGTAGGAGCCGGGGTGACCGGCTTCGCGCCGGGCGACCGCGTCGCGACCTCGACCGCGCTGGCGACCTATGCCGAACGTTTCGCAATCGCCGCCGATCAGGTCGCGCGGGTACCCGACTGGCTCGACCTCGAGACTGCCGCGGCCCTGCCGCTGCAAGGCTGCACCGCCCACTACCTCGCGACCTCGGCCGCACACCCGCAGCCGGGGGAGACGGTGCTCGTGCACGCCGGCGCTGGGGGCATCGGTCAGGTGCTCACACAACTGTTGGTCGCCAGGGGAGTGCGCGTCTTGACCACGGCGTCGACTGAAGCGAAACAACAACTTAGCCTCGACGCGGGGGCAATGATGTCGTTCGGTTATGAGGGCTTCGCCGAGCGTGCCCGTGAACTGACCGGCGGCGAGGGGGTTGCCGTCGTCTACGACGGTGTCGGCCGGGACACCTTCGACGAGTCACTTCGGGCGTTGCGCGTGCGTGGAGAGATGGTGTTGTTTGGCGGGGCAAGCGGGCAAGTGCCCCCGTTTGATGTGCAGCGGTTGAACGCTGGGGGATCCTTGTCGATAATTCGACCCTCACTGGTGCATTTCATGCGCACCGCAGAAGAACGCGACTGGCGCTACGGTGAACTCTTTGACGCGCTCGCCGCTGGTACCTTACGCATTCAAATTGGCGGCCGCTTTGCGCTCGCCGATGCCGCAGATGCGCACCGGGCGCTCGCGGGGCGTGGCACCACCGGCAAACTCATTCTGACAGCTTCGGTCTAGTTAAGGCAGCGGCAGAAGGCGAAGGCGTTTCACATGGGTACACGAGCCGAAACCATGGATTTTCTCACTGACCAACTGACTGCGCTGCCGAATATTCGTACGCGCAAGATGTTCGGCGAGTACTGCCTCTACTGCGACGACAAACCGGTTGCGTTCGTGTGCGACGACGAATTGTTCGTGAAGCCGACCGAGGCGGGCCGCGAATACATCGGTGACCCGGTCGAGGCGCCCGCGTATCCAGGCTCAAAGATGTACTACCTCGTGAGCGGCGACAGATGGGAAGACCGCGAGTGGATCACGGGCCTCATCGACGTCACCGCCACGGCGCTGCCCCCGGCCAAGCCGAAGCCCAAGCCGAAGCCGAAGCCGAAGACCCCGGCGAAGCCCAAGCCCAAGCCGACGTAAGCCGCGGCCTGGCGGGTTGTAGGCTAGCCATGCTGTTTACTGAAGACTTGGAGTGACCCGGCATGCCACTGGCAAATGCGCCCGCGGCGCCAAATGCGCCCGCCGCGCAACGCGAAAGATATCGCCCAGAGCCCTCGGTGCTGACCGCGCTGAAGACCCCGCGGCTGCTCACGCGCGAGGTGCTCGCAGGTCTCGTCGTCGCGCTCGCGCTGATCCCCGAGGCCATCGCGTTCTCGATCATTGCGGGTGTCGACCCGAAGGTCGGCCTGTTCTCGTCGTTCATCATGGCGGTCACCATCGCATTCGTCGGCGGCCGCCCGGCCATGATCTCGGCAGCAACGGGAGCCGTTGCCCTCGTCATCGCACCCGTCTCGCGCGAATACGGCCTCGACTATTTCATCGCGACGGTCATGCTTGCTGGGGTGCTGCAGGTGGTGCTCGCGCTGCTCGGCGTGGCGAAGCTGATGCGGTTTATTCCGCGAAGCGTGATGGTGGGCTTCGTGAACTCGCTCGCAATTCTCGTGTTTTTGTCGCAGTTGCCGCACCTGATCGATGTGCCATGGCTTGTCTACCCGCTCGTCGTGCTCGGTGTGCTGATCATCGTGCTGATGCCGAAGATCACGAAGGTGGTGCCCGCGCCGCTCGTCTCGATTGTGATCGTGACGGCCGCGGTGCTCGTGTTCGCGATCAATGTGCCAACCGTGGGCGATCAGGGTGAGCTGCCGCGCAGCCTGCCCGAATTGTTCATTCCGCAGGTGCCGTTCACGCTCGAGACCCTCGGCATCATCGCGCCGTTCGCCTTCGCGATGGCGCTCGTCGGCCTCATGGAATCGCTCATGACCGCAAAACTCGTCGACGAAATCACCGACACCCACTCGAACAAGACCCGCGAAAGCTGGGGCCAGGGCATCGCCAACATGCTGTCGGGCCTCTTCGGAGGCATGGGCGGCTGCGCCGTCATCGGCCAGACCATGATGAACGTCAAGGTGTCGGGCGCCCGCACCCGCATCTCTACGTTTCTGGCGGGATCGTTTTTGCTGATCCTCGTCGTCGCACTCGGAGATATTGTGGCGATCATTCCGATGGCCGCCCTCGTTGCCGTCATGATCATGGTGTCTGTCGCGGCGTTCGACTGGCACTCGATCAAGCCTTCGACGCTGCGGCGCATGCCGAAGAGTGAAACCTTTGTGATGGTCTCGACCGTCGTGGTGGTGGTGGTGACGAATAACCTCGCGATTGGTGTGATTGCGGGCGTGATGGTGGCGTCGGTGCTGTTCGTGCGCCGCGTTGCCCATTTTGTTGAGGTGAAGCGCGAGGTGGTGGGCGCTGGCTCGGGTGAAATTTCTGGTGGTGCTTCTGGCGGTATTACAGGCTTTACTTCTGACGGTGCATCTGGCGGTACTACAGGTTCTACTTCTGAGGGTGCTTCTGGCGGTACTACAGGTTCTACTTCTGACGGTGCTTCGGCCGAGGATCACCCCGCCACCGCCCACTACACCGTCACCGGCGAGCTGTTCTTTGCGTCGAGCAACGACCTCACCACCCTGTTCGAGTACGCTGATGACCCCGATCAGGTGGTCATCGATATGACGGGGTCGCACGTGTGGGACGCCTCGACGGTTGCCGCGCTCGACGCGATCGTGACGAAGTACGAACGCTACGGCAAGACGGTCGAGCTGCGCGGCATGAATAAGTACACTTCTGCGTTCCATGACCGGCTTTCGGGCGAATTCGGGTTGTAAATCGCAGATTGCCCTCGTTGCGCCGGTGGCGCCTGTGGCGGGTGGCCTGTGGGGGGTGGCCTGTGGTGGGTGGCCGGTGGCGCGGGGGTGTGGTCGCGTGGTGCCGGTGGCGTGGGGGTGCGGGAGCGTGGGTGCGTGTGGTCGCGGGGTGGCGGGCCGCAACAGGTGCAGGAGCGAGGATCAGCCCCGGCCCGGCAGCCCTCTGCGTAAGGGGTAGACTTGGGCGGGTATGCGCGCTGGCGCGGTCGCCGACCTGGCTCGCCGCGGCACCAGGCGAGACCAAGACCCCTTCCTGCCCCTTGGAGTGAATTTCACATGGCTGAACAGACCCGACTCGACAAAGTCATCGCCCTCGCCCGTCACCGCGGCTTCGTATTTCAGGCCGGTGAAATCTATGGCGGTTCGCGCTCGGCCTGGGACTATGGCGCCCTCGGCACCGCGCTGAAAGAGAACATCAAGCGCCAGTGGTGGAAGGCGATGGTGCAGCGCCGCGAAGACGTGGTCGGCATCGACTCGAGCGTTATTTTGCCGAAGCGCATCTGGGAAGCGTCTGGCCACGTTGAGGTCTTCAGTGATCCACTGGTCGAATGTTTGCAGTTCCACAAGCGTTACCGTGAAGACCACCTGATCGAAGAATTTGAAGATAAAAAGGGTCGTGCCCCTGAGGGTGGCCTCGCCGAGATCGTGTGCAAGAACTGTGGCACACGTGGCCAGTTCACCGAGCCACGCGCCTTTTCGGGTCTGCTCAAGACGTTCTTGGGGCCGGTCGATGACGAGGCCGGGCTGCACTACCTGCGCCCCGAGACCGCGCAGGGCATCTTCGT
>LSQX01024066.1_pt2 | contig 15187 bp, 13 predicted proteins | sample 654561 | NCBI WGS metagenome assembly LSQX01 (sample SAMN04489861, study PRJNA283612) | anaerobic digester metagenome | isolation source: 4 biogas reactors fed with cattle manure at either 37C or 55C with and... | place: Denmark: Kongens Lyngby | collected 2014 | reverse complement strand
CGCACGAGAGGCATTACATGCTGTTACAGTTTATTGAGGGCAATCTTACCGTGCAGATGGCGGCCGCGTGGTTCGTCGCGATTACCATCGCGCTGACCGTGCATGAATTCGCACACGCCAAGCGGGCGCAGATTGCCGGCGATGAGACCGCGCACGCACTGGGCCGTGTGTCACTCAATCCCCTCGATCACTACGATCCGGTGGGGACGACGATGATCCTGCTGTTTGGGATCGGCTGGGGTAAGCCGGTGCCGGTGAACCCGCTGAACTTCAAGCGGCCGCGCTGGGACTCGGTGGCAGTAGCCGCCTGGGGCGCGGGTGCGAACATCATCACCGCCGCGATCGTGGGGCTGCCGATCCGTTTCGGTATCGCCGGCGACTATCTCATGCCGCTCACGATCATCATGTATCTGAACCTGATGCTGGCCTTCTTCAACCTGCTGCCGCTGGGGCCGCTGGATGGTTCGGCTGTGGTGCAGGGGCTGCTGCCTGTGCGGCAGGCACGGCGTTTCGCGGAGTTCTCACACCGCTGGGGCTTCATGCTGCTGATGCTGATTATCATCTACAGGCCGCTGGCGCACATACTGATCTGGACACCCGTGGGGCTGCTGAGCTGGCTGATCACGGGCCGACCACTGTTCTTCTGAGTTGGAGTGATTGCGTTGGGCAAGAAGGGCCGGATTCTCAGCGGGCACCGACCGACTGGCCTGCTTCACATCGGGCACTACGAGGGGACGCTGCGCAACTGGGCGGCGCTTCAGGACGACTACGACTGCTTCTTCTTCATCGCCGACTGGCATGCGCTCACGACCAGTTACGATCAAACCGAGCTGCTTCCCGAGCGGATCGAGCAGATGGCGATAGACTGGATGGCGGCGGGCCTTGACCCCGAGCGCAGCACGCTCTTTGTGCAGTCCAGCGTCCCCGAGCATGCCGAGCTTTACCTGCTGCTGGGGATGGTGACGCCGGTGTCGTGGCTTGAGCGCTGTCCGACTTACAAGGATCAGATCGCAAACCTGCGCGATGTAGACGGGGCCGGCGCTGGCTTTGGGCTGCTCGGCTACCCGGTTCTGATGGCGTCTGATATCATCATGTACAAGGCGAACGTGGTGCCGGTGGGCGAGGATCAGCTTCCGCATCTTGAGTTCACGCGGGAGATCGTGCGGCGCTTCAACAACTTGTTCGGCGAGATCTTCCCCGAGCCGGACGCACTGCTGTCGGAGTTCGCGCTGGTGCCGGGGATTGACGGACGCAAGATGAGCAAGTCGTACGACAACGCCATCAACCTCGCCGACTCGCTGGATGAAGTGGCGAAGAAGATGAAGTCCATGTTCACGGACCCGGAGAAGCTGCGCATGGGCGATCCGGGGCATCCGGACATCTGCCCGGTGTTCACCTACCACCGGATGTACAACACCGACCCCGCGCGTCTCGATGAGATCAAGGTCGAGTGCGAAGCCGGCAGCCTCGGGTGTGTGAAGTGCAAAATGGAGGCAACGGAGCGGCTGGTGGAGGCCCTGGGCCCGATCATGCAGCGGCGGGCGGAGCTGGCGGGGAATCTCGACTACGTTCACGAGGTATTGCGTGAGGGCGCCGCGAAGGCGGGCGCGATTGCGGAGGAGACCATGCGCGAGGTGCGCGCTGCCCTGAGCCTGACATCGATCTGACGGAGGCCTGCCGCTCAATGAAAGCCGTCCTGCTGTGTGCCGGTCAGGGGACGCGACTGCATCCCCTCACCTTCAACCGTCCGAAGCATCTGCTGCCGGTGGCCGGCCGCGCGGTGCTCGATCATGTGCTCGAGTCGCTCGCCGGCGCCGGGGTAGAGGAAGCGGTCTTTGTCGTCGCGCCGGGCGAGTCGGACATCCGTTCATTCGTCGGAGGCGGTGAGCGCTGGGGCATGAGCGCGTCGTTCTGCGAGCAGGACGCGCCGCTGGGTCTGGCGCATGCCCTGAGCTGCGCGCGTGGGTTCATCGGTCCGCAGGAGCGTTTTCTGATGTACCTCGGCGACGATCTGCTCGGTGATGGCGTCGCCGAATTCACCGGCGAGTTCATGGCCTCAGGTGCCGACGCGTCACTGATCGTCCAACCCGTCGCCGATCCCCGGGCTTTCGGAGTGGTGGTGCAGAAGGCCGGCGTGGTCACACGTCTGGTGGAGAAGCCGGAGGTGCCGCCGAGCAGCCTTGCGATCGTGGGCGTCTACGGCTTCGGCCCGCGCATCTGGGAAGCGATTGACAACATCACGCCCTCGGCGCGAGGTGAGCTTGAGATCACCGACGCCATCGAGCATCTCGTGGAGACGGGCGGGCGCGTGGAGTGCCATGTTAGCGACGGCTTCTGGGCCGATGCAGGCTCCCCCGAGGCACTGCTTCGCGCGAATCGCTTCTTTCTCGAGCGGATGGACGCTCGGAGCCACGGCGACGTGGACGGGGCTTCCACCGTTGAGGGTCATGTTCAGATAGGGGCCGGGGCCCGGATCGTGCGCTCGAACATCGTTGGCCCGTGTCTCGTCGGTGAGGACTGTGTGATCGAGGATAGCAGCGTGGGCCCGGGCACTGCGCTGGGCATTGGCTGCAACCTCAGGCATGCCTCGGTGAGTGACAGCATCATTGACGATCACACGCAGATCGAGCACGCACAGGGGCTGACGATGAGCATTGTTGGTCGTGACGCGATACTGTGCAGCGTCGGCGGTCAGCGAGCGTTATCGCTGCTGCTGGCGGACCGCAGCCGCATCATGCCGTCGGTTGGCGGGTGATTGGACTGGCTCGCGACCTCGGGGCGCAGTTTGAGCAGTTCGATGGCTATCCCGTGCGGATCGAGATCTTTGAAGGGCCGCTGGACCTGCTGCTACACCTGGTGCAACGGGAGGATGTAGAGGCGTCGGAGGTGGACATCGTTCAGATCACCGACCGCTTCCTGCAGTACCTCCGCACTATGGCACAGGTGAACATCCAGGTGGCGAGTGACTTCATCGTCACGGCGGCTTCGCTGCTTTTGCTCAAGTCGCGTTCGCTGCTGCCGCGAGAGGAGCCGCCGGACGACGAGCCGCTTGATGAGGGTGATCCGGCGGTAGAGCTGGCGCGGCGACTGGCCGAGTACCGGACGTACAAGGAGGCCGCCGAGATCCTCGCCGAAGCGCGGGAGGCGCGCAAGCGTATCTACCTGCGCCCGATGACCGGGGATGAGGCCGTTGGCGCCGGTGTGGTGCCCCTGCAGGATGTTTCGATTTTCGACATTGTGGCGGCCATCCATGAGATGCTCGAGCGGGCGAAGGAGCCGCCGCCACACGCGGTCGAGCGCGAGGAGATCAGCGTCGGTGACCGGATTGACCAGGTAATTCGCTACTTCCGGCTGCGCGGTGGCGGGCGCGTATCGTTTCAGGAGCTTGTGCCTGAGTCCGCTACTCGTGTGTTCATAGTAGTCACTTTCCTCGCGGTGCTGGAGATGATCCGCCGCGGGGAGCTGTTGGTGTCGCAGGAGATTCCGCGCGGGCCGATCGAGCTTGAGTTCATCCGCAAAGAGGAGCCGACGCATACGTGAGCTACGACCGGGCTGAGAGAGTTCTCGCACTGCAGGCGGTGATCTTTGCCGCCGAGTCGCCCTGTGAGGAGGAGCGCCTCGCGCTCGTGCTTGAGGTCCCTTTGGAGGACATCGAGGAGCTCGTGGAGGAGTTATCGGCCGCGATGGGCGACAGCGCGCTGCAGATTGTGCGCCTCGCCGGCGGCTATCAGATGGCTACGCGCCCGCGCTACGCGGGCTACGTGCAGCGGCTGCGTGAGCCGGAGCCCGAGCGGCTGTCGGCCCAGGCCCTGGAGACGCTGGCGATCGTGGCCTACCTGCAGCCGATCACTCGGCCGGAGATCGACGAGATTCGCGGCGTAAACTCCACCGGCTCAGTCAATGGCCTGCTGGAGAAGGGCCTCATTGAGATCTGCGGGCGCAAGGATGCCCCCGGCCGGCCGTTTCTGCTCTCGACCACCGCGCACTTCCTGTCGGCGTTCGGCCTGAGCAGCCTTGAGGAGCTGCCGGAGCTGTCGCCGACTGAGGGCGACTTCCGCGAGCAGCTTCGCGAACTGGTCGCCAGCGGTGAGATCGAGCCTGAGGGGCTTGAGGCGGCCGTGGAGACGGAGGGCGAAGCTGAGGGCGACGCTGCCGCTGAGGATGAGCCCGCTGCCGCGGAGGCCGAGCAGCAGGCAGCGGAGCCGGATGGTTCCGCGCGTGAAGAACAGGATGTGCCGATGGATGCCGCCGGCGAAGGGGGCACGGGATGAAGCGTCACAATGCGAAGGCGCTGACATTGCTCGTTGCCGCCACCATCTTCGGCTCGCTGGGCGGCGTGTGGGCGACGCAGCCGCCACCGCCGGAGTTGAACTCCGCGTCCGCGGTGCTGATTGAGCCGGGGACCGGTCAGGTACTGTACGCGCGCGCGGCCGACGAGCGGCGACCGATGGCGAGTCTCACGAAGATGATGACGGGGCTGCTGGTCGCCGAGGCCGGGGATCTGCGACGGACGGTGGAGATCAGCGCTTCAGCGGCGGCCGTGGGCGAGACGAGCATGAACCTGACGGCAGGCGAGGAGCTTCTGCTCTACGACCTGCTGCTGGGCGCGATGCTGCCCTCAGCCAACGACGCCGCGGTGGCCTGTGCGGAGACCGTCAGCGGATCGCTGGAGGCGTTCGTGGAGCGGATGAACACGCGCGCGCTTGAACTCGGCATGACGGGGACGAACTTCGTCAACCCGCACGGGCTTCATGATGACGATCACTACTCCACCGCGCGGGATATGGCGACGCTCGCAGTCCAGGTGATGGGGCGGGCCGAACTGCGGCCGATCGTGCGCATGCAGGAGGCCACGGTGCCGTGGGCGGGTAAGCCGTACGATCGCACACTCAAGAACAGAAATCAGTTGCTGGCACAGTGGGATGCCTGCGATGGGATCAAGACCGGGTATACCAAACAGGCGGGACGTTGTCTTGCCGCCAGCGCGTATCAGGACGGCTGGCGGCTGATCTGCGTGGTTATGGACTCGAAGGACGCGTGGACGGACGCGCAGACACTGCTGACGTGGGGCTTCGACCGGTTCTACAAGGTGGCGCTGGTATCGCGCGATCTAACGCGGGCTACCGTGGAGGTGCGCGGCGGCACGGTGAACACCGTGGAGGCGGAGGCGGCCGAAGACGTGCTCGCGGTGCTGCCGACTACGTCACGGCCGGCCGAGCCGGTGCTCGTCGAGCAGATTGCGACCGCACCGGTGCAGGCGGGTGACGCCGTGGGGCAACTGAGCGTGGAGATGCCGGACGGCTCGCTGCGGACGGTCGAGTTGCTGGCGCTGGAGGATGTCGCGAGATCTCCGTGGGCGCTGCTGATGGGCGACGGGCGATACGTGGCCGCAATGGCGGCACTGGTGCTACTGGCTGTGGGGGTGTTGGCGCATGGAGCGGTTGCAGAAGCTATTGGCGCGCGCCGGTCTCGGTAGCCGTCGAAGCTGCGAGGAGCTTATCCGCGCAGGCCGCGTGACAGTCAACGGTGTGCGGGTGGAGGAGCTTGGGGCAAAGGCCGACGCCGGCGATGACATTCGCGTGGACGGCCGCCGCATCCGCCTCCCGGAGAGCCATGCCTACCTTGTGCTCAACAAGCCCCCCGGCTACGTGACCACTCGCGACGATCCGCAGGGCAGGCCAACGGTGATGGACCTGGTGCCGCAGCAGTTCCGCAGCCACGTCTTCCCCGTGGGCCGACTGGATCGGGACACCACCGGCCTGCTTCTGCTCACCGACGACGGCGACCTCACCCAGCGACTGTTGCACCCGCGCCATCACATCCCGAAGGAATACCTCGCGGACGTGGAAGGGACGCCATCGGAGACACAGCTTCGCAAGCTGCGGTCGGGCATTGAGTTGCAGGACGGGCCGACGCAGCCCGCCGAGGTAATGCTGGTGGCCACCGGCGGCGGCGAGAGCCGGTTGCGCGTGACGATCACCGAAGGGCGCAACCGCCAGGTCCGGCGCATGTTCCACGCGATCGGTCATCCGGTCAGGCGGCTCAAGCGAGTCGCGATGGGGCCGCTGAGGCTGGGGGAGCTTTCGCTTGGCGAAGTACGGCCGCTCAGTCGCGGTCAACTCGCGGCGCTGCGCGAGGCCGTGGGGCTGCCGCCGGGCGTGGAGGCGCGGTGAGATGAGGCAGCCCGAGGCGGCGATGGTGGAGCGGCAGTGGCGGGAGGAGCCGTTGCGTCGGGCGTTGTCATCCCTCGCGGCTGAGGGCGGTTATCCGCTTTACGTGGTAGGCGGCGCGGTACGAGACGTGCTCCTGGACCGCGAGGCGGGGGACTGGGATATTGCCGGACATGGCATCATCGAGTTGTCGCGTCGCTTCGCGGCTGAGCATGACCTGCGCGCGGTGGTGCTGCATGAGGAACTGCCGACGGTGCGGATCATCCTCCGCCCGGGGGACCCGATCGGCTTCGTGGACCTCGTCGAACTGCGCGCGCCGACCATCGAGCAGGACCTCGCTCTACGTGACTTCACCATCAACGCGCTCGCGTGGGACATCAGGGGCGGGACGAGCATCATTGACCCCATTGGCGGGATGGCGGACCTGCGGGCGCGCTCGATCCGTTCTGTATCACGCGACCGGCTAGCCGACGATCCGCTGCGCGTACTGCGGGCGTTTCGCTTCGCGGCGCAGTTCGGCTTCAACATTGAGCAGCGAACCGGTGAATGGAGCGCGGAGCTTGCGCCGGCGCTCGACGGGATCGCGGGCGAGCGCATCGGGCAGGAGATTGTGAAGCTCTTCGCCGCGACTCATGCCGCCGACGCTGTGCAGGCGGCGGAGAACCTCGGCGCACTGGACAGCATCATCCCGCCGCTGGCTTCCCTGCATGGGGTCGAGCAGGGCGGGTTTCATCACCTCGATGTGTTCGGCCACACGCTGCTGGCGTTGCATGAGATCGAGCGCGTCATCAGCGATCCGTCGCCGGTATTCCCGCGCTCGGCTGAGGCCATCCTTCTGTGGCTTCGTGACCCGCTCAACCGAGCGGCGGTGCGCCTTGCGGCGCTCTTCCACGACGTCGGAAAGCCCGAGTGCATGACAGAGGAGGAGGGGCGCATTCGCTTCCTCGGCCACGCCGACGCCTCCGCGTACAGCTTCCTCGATCTCGCCGGGAAGTGGTCGCTGCCGACGCATCTGAGGCGGCAGGTGGTGCGGATGATCCGCCTGCACCTGCGGCCGCTGGAGCTGGCGAGTTCGGCGCTGCGCGCAGAGGCGGAGGGGCGAGGTGTGGAGGACGTGGTTACGCTGCGGGCGGTGCGGCGTCTGATGCGTGACGCCGAGCCTGCCGCGATCGGGCTGCTGCTGCTGTCTGTGGCGGATCGCTCGGCCTGCCGAGGCCCGAAGAGCCGGCTTGAGCAACGCGGGCGGCTGTGGGAGCTTTTCGACGACATGCTGACGCGCTACCTCGACTGGCTGCGTGAGATGCGGGAGCGCCCGCGGCTGATTGATGGCGACCGGCTGATGGAGGCGCTGGGGGTGCCGCAGGGGCCGCTGGTGGGCGAACTGCTCGACGCCATCGCCGAGGCATACGCGGATGATGAGATCGCAAGCGAGGCCGAGGCGCTGGAGCTTGCGAGCCGGCTGCTGGCTGAGATGGACGACTGATGGCGGACTGGGTATACTGAGAGCGTCCGATCAGCCGATGGGATGGTGGAAGCGATGGCCACAGAGACAACAGATGTCATGACGCTCGAGCAAGCGGCGGACTACCTGCGTCTGCCGGTGGACGAAACAGCACGCCTCTTTGAGGAAGGGCGTCTGCCGGCGGCGCGAATCGGCGATCGATACTGGCGCATTCAGGCCTCGGTGCTCGATGAATGGCTACGCACAGCAGCGTATCGGAATCTTGTCGAAGCACGGAAAGCGAAGGGGCGGCGGGCCCTGGAGCGGCTTGAGGCAGTCCGTGAGCAGATTCTCAGGCGGCGGGACGGAGTTCCCTTCCCTGGTGGATACGGCGCTGAAGTGATCCGCGAGGAAGAAACATGAACGGCGCTGATGCCGTTTGTGTGGATGCCTGCGTTGCCGTGAAACTGGTGCTATCAGAGCCTGAAAGTGAGATTGCACGACGGCTCTGGCTCAATTGGCTGGATGAAGACGTCGTCATCTGGGTGCCCAGCCTGTTCTTCTGGGAATGTGCGCATGCCGTGCGCGGTGCATATCTGCGCGGCGACTGCGACCGGACCACCGCATCTGAAGCTGTTGCGGCGATTGCCGATCTACCTGTCACTGTTCTGCCCGATTTGCACAGTGGATTAGCGGACATCTGGGAGCGCTTCGTGGCCGGCTTTGACCACCAGGTCTCCGCCTACGATGCCGCGTACCTGGCGGCGGGTGCGTTCGCCGGGTGCGAACTCTGGACGGCCGATGAGCGCCTGCTGCGCAACGTTGGATCGCGTCTGCCATGGGTGCGCTCACTGGGTGAGGCAGCAGTCGAATAACAGCCGTGGTATTGGGAAGTCAGAAAAGGGGCGAGGCCACGGTGGCCTCGCCCTTCTCGATTCTGCTGCTCAGAGCGCGCGTCAGTGCCCCGCGGCCTGCATCTCACCGCGGTCGGCGACAATCGGGCCCTGGCGCTTCATGAACTCGGTGGCCTGATACATGAACGCTTCAAGCCGCGTCTGGTCGGTCGCCTGCTCGTTGCCGTCGTAGACCATGTTCAGGAACGGGAAGTCGCCGTAGTCGGTCCGTACGCGCTTGAGGATCGCGTGTGAGATCGTGCCCGGCATGCAGGTGAAAGGCATCACCGTCACGATGCCGTGCAGGCCCTTGTTGATGAAGTCAACGGCCTTGCCGACCGTCATGACCGCCTCGCCCTCGAACGAGCGGTGGACGTAGTCGGCGGCCATGTCCAGTACCTCGGTTGTGCTCGGCTCCTGCAGGTTGCGCAGGAAACCCGTCCACGGTCGAGCGAGCGTGTGCTCATCGCGCGTCATGACCTCATCCTCGATGCGGTTCTTGATGCGGAAGAGGAAGTCGCCATCGAGCGCAGCGCGCATGTCACGGCGGAAGTTGCGGTAGAGGAACCACTCGAAGACCGGCGCCATCCAGACCTCGCCGCCAAGCGCCTCGATCTTCTCGATCACGTTCTGGTTGCTGAAGGCGCTCGCGCGCACGTAGAACTCGCCGGAGAGGCCGACAACCGGGCGGGTCTGCGAGCGATCCACCTGCACCTGGTCGAAGAGCACTCGCGCGCGCTTCATCGACTCGACCATGTCGCCATCCGTGCGGATTGTCGTGAGAAGGTCCTCGAAACCGCTCCGGTAGGCCCGGTTGGCCGCACCCTCCTCGACCTCGTAAGGGCGCGTCTCCAGCAGCGCTTTGAAGAGCATGTCCTGTGCGACCATGCTCTTCCATGCCACGCGCAGGAAGTCGCGGCCGACGATGCCGAGTTCGTCGAAGAAGCGCCGGCCCTGGTGTGGGGCGTAGATCGGAACGTCCTCGAAGCCGAGATCGTCGAGCACCATGCGCTGGAGGGTGTTGTACTGGCCGAAGCGGCAGGGGCCGCCGGAGCCGCCCATGAAGAACGCGTAGCGGTCGCGGTCGAAGTCGGGACGCTTCACGAACTTCACCATGTCGCCGGTGGTGACAATGGCCGGGTAGCACTCCTTGCCGGAGGTGTAGCGGCGGCCCCACTTCAGCGTCTCCTCATCGGGTTCAGGGAGCACCTCGGCGGGCATCCCCTGCTGCTCAAAGGCGGCAGCGAGCGCATGCGCGGTGTCGCTCATGCTCGGGATCAGCATGATCCGCTGCGAGTCCGGCTCGATGCCGAGGGGGCGCAGGAAGCGGCCCTTCTCGAACTCGCGGCCCTTCGTGGCATCGAGCGAGTCGAGGAATGCCTCGCAGCGCGTGATCATGCCGGCGTCCGCGGAGTGCTCGTCCACCTCGATGATGAGCGTTGGCTTCTCCCCGACGCGTTCGCGGAAGAAGTGCATGATAAACGAGTCGGGCCCGCAGCCGAAGTTCGTCAGGTAGAGGGCGAAGAGTCGATCATCCCGGGCGATCAGCTCCGAGGCCGCCATGATCTTCTGGCCGTAGCGCCAGTACATGTTGAACCAGTCGGTCGGCAGTTCCACCTCGTCGAGCGGCAGGAAGTCCATCGGGATCGCAAGCACGCCCATCTTCCGCAGCTTCTGCGGGATCTCCAGGTTCGCACCCGAATCGCATCCGTTGTACGCGCGGCTGACGATCACGATTGCGCGCCCATCCTCACCGAGTTCCTCGAGCACCTCACGGCCACGGGCTTGCGCCATCTCCTCGAAGCGCGCCATCGCCTCCAGCCCCGCGGCGACGGCGGCGCGCACCTTGCGCGTGTCCGCCCCAAGCTGCTGCGCCATCTCGGTGAACTGCTTGGCCATGTGCTTCTCGCCATGCGCCATCCACATGTGCGGCTCGAGCAGCTTCACGTCATACTCGCTGAAGTCAATCGCCGCCTTGATGTGGTAGGGCACACTCTGGATATACGGGCAGACGAAGCTGTCGGTCATCCGCTCATCAGGGCAGGCCAGGTTGATGACGCTGGGCAGGAACAGGTAGTCTATCTTCTTGTTATCGAGCAGATCCAGCACGTGCCCGAGGTTAACCTTGTTCGGGAAGCAGGTCTCAGCCACAGAGCGCTCGGCTCCGCGGTGGACGATCCGCTTGTTGGTGGGCGAGGACAGCACGACCTTCGCGCCCAGCTCGGTCAGGACCGCGTTCCAGAACGGGAAGAGCTCATAGTAGAGCAGCGCGCGCGGGATGCCCACCCGCGGCGCATCCTCAGGCAGATCGCCAGCCGGGACGTAGGCCTCGCGCTGCATTCGCTCGCGTTCCTTGAAGAGGTCGGGGATATCCGAGACGTCCTCCGCAGCCTCGCGGATGTCGTACTTCCCGCAGCGATCCCCGTAGAAGAGCGGCGCCTCGCCGGCGATGATAACCTTGTTGATCTCGCAGCGATTCGCGCAGTCCTTGCACTCGAAGCTCTCGATGGTGTACTCGACATTCGACAGGTCGAAGCCTTTGAAGCTGCTGCCCTGCCCGTCATCGTGCTCCATCGCGATGACCGCGCAGCCCAGCGCGCCTGTGTTCTCGTTGTGCGGCGGGACGGTGATCGGCTTGCCGGTGACCATCTCGAAGGCAGCGACGACGGCCCGGTTGAACGCGGTGCCGCCCTGGAAGAAGATATTGTCGCCGACGCGACGATCCTCGACCACGCGGTTGAGGTAGTTGAAGACGATGGAGTAGGCGAGGCCGGCGGCAAGGTCGGGCGTGTCCACGCCCGCCTGCTGGTGCTTGAGCAGCTCCGACTCCATGAAGACCGTGCAGCGCTCGCCGAGGTTCGAGGGGGAGGCTGCGGACAGCGCGTTGGCCGCGAACTCCTCCTTGATGGAGATCCCGAGCTTTTCGGCCTGCTCCTCGAGGAACGAGCCGGTGCCGGCGGCGCAGACCTTGTTCATCGTGAAGTCCACGACCACGCCGTTGTCGAGGCTGATGAACTTCGAGTCCTGTCCGCCGATCTCGAAGATCGTGTCCACGGTCGGGTCAAGCTGCACCGCGCCGCGTGCCTGGGCGGTGATCTCGTTCTTCACCACATCCGCGCCGATGAAGTCGGCGATGAGGTAGCGCCCCGAGCCGGTGGTGCAGGCCTTGCGGATCCGGACGCGGTCGCCCAGCGCCTCACCGCACTTGCGCAGACCGAGCCGCACGGCCTCAATCGGCCGGCTCGCGGTCATCAGGTACTCCTTGTGCAGCACGTTGCCCTCGGCGTCCATCACCACGAGGTTCGTGGAGATCGAGCCGATGTCCACGCCGAGATAGGCGTCTACCAACTCGCCCTTCGCGGGTGGAGTGACCTCGGCGGGATGGATCATGCTCTTCGCGATCTGCAGGGGTTCGAGCCGCTCGTGCCCGTCGGCCACCGACTGATGGCCCTCTATCTCCGCGATGGCGTCGAAGTCCGCCTCGGCGAGGCCGTCCTCGATGGCGCGCATTGCCGCGCCGATGGCGCCCATCGCGCCGAAGTGCTCGGGTATGACCAGTTGGCCGTCCTGAAGGCCGTAGACATCATTGATGGCTCGGATGATACCGGGATTGGCGGCCACGCCGCCCTGGAACGCAACCGGCACCTCGAGGTCGCGAGCCGAGCCGACGGTGGACTTGAAGTTGCGCACCAGCGCGTAGCAGAGCCCGGCGACGATGTCCTTCACCGGGGTCGCCATCTGCTGGAGGTGGATCATGTCGGACTTGGCGAAGACCGAGCAGCGGCCCGCCACTCGCGGTGGGTGTTCGCTACCCAGCGCGATCTGGCCGAACTCCTCGATGGAGAGGTTCATCCGCGCGGCCTGCTGGTCGAGGAATGACCCTGTGCCCGCCGCGCACATGGCGTTCATGTTGAAGTCGGCGACCTCGACGGCAACGTCGCCGTCGGTGCCTCGCAGGAAGATCAGCTTCGAGTCCTCGCCGCCGATCTCGATGATCGTTCGCACTTCCGGATGAAGCCGCCCCGTCGCGGTTGACTGCGCGACGACTTCGTTGACAAAGGCCGCGTTGAGCTTCTCGGCAATCAGGCGACCGGCATTGCCGGTGGCCGCGAGCCCGAGGATGTTGTCGCGACCGATACTCGCGACGGTCTCACGCAGCGCGCTTCCCGCGGTCTGAATCGGCCGCCCATGGTGGCGGATGTACTTCGTCTCAATGACCGCCCCGCTCTCGTCGAGCAGCGCGATGTCAACGCTTACTGAACCGACGTCTATGCCAACGTAGAACTTGCTGTCCTCGGAACGAATGCTGCACTCAGACATCAGCACCCTGTCCTCCACTGCGGCCGAGTGGGTGGCCGCGAGATTCGCTCTTCCCGCATGGTGATTACGTCACAGAGCGCGCGGCTCCGGGCCTCCCCCGAGGCGCCTTACCGCGTGTAATTGCACTGCGCTGTCGTCTCGCCGCGGAGCCGGCCGTCGGGGGTGACGGAGCGACTCGCGCAGGCTGCTGCCGACGCCATGCGGCGCCGTGCAGCCATGGAAGCATTATTATACATTAATGGCGGTGACGGATGCAATTGCAGCGCGGTCTGATTCGTGTTGCGGGCGCACCGGTGAAGGGCAACTCGCGGCCGCTGTCGAAACCACTGCGGGACGCCACGCTATCGCCGGGAGGTACTGACTATGGCACCGAAGATTTCGCTCTACACGCTGCTTGCCCGCGATGTCTCACTGGAGGAGGCCGTCAAGCTCGCCGCCGACGCCGGATTCGACGCAGTTGACATCCGGATGCGCGAGGACGGCATTCATATCACGCCCGACATCTCAGACGAGGAGGCGGTGCGCGTCCGAACGATGGTCGAGGACGCCGGCCTGCACGTCTCCGGTCTGACTACATACTGGGAGGCCGGAAAGATCGACCGCGACGAGGCGCGCGGGGAACTTGACGGTATCGCTCGGTCACTGGAGGTCGCGAATGTGCTGGGCGCGGGCTTCGTACGCATCTCCTCCGCGGACTACCAGCGTGCGTATGACTACGAGGTATGCCGCGCGGCCTTCCGCGATCAGATGATGGCCATCGGGACGATGGCCGCCGCGGCGGGGATCATCGTCACCCCCGAGCAACACGGCGGCCGCTACATCTCCTCGGCCGGCCAGTGCCTCGACATGCTGCGCGGCCTCGAGCACCCGAACCTCGGGCTCGTCTTCGACCCGGGCAACGCGGTGAGCGAGGGCTTTGAGCGGCCGTGGGTGCAGGTGCGGATGCTGCGCCACTGGATAAAGAACGTGCATGTGAAGAACCGCATGACCGCCGAGGGCGAGGCCGGGAATCACGCGCGCCTGCCGGGCGGCAACTGCCGGGTGAACGAGGGTGTGCTGGAGTGGAACGAGATCGCTGACGAGCTTATCGCGATCGGCTACGACGGCTACCTGACCGCCGAGGACTTCGCGGAGTTCGACAGCCTCGCGGAGAAGTTCAAGTGGAATGCCGACTTCCTCCGCGACCTGGCGGGCAGGTGGGGGTAGGCGGCGGCACGAAGCGGTGGTCTGAATCCAGATCATATGATCGGAATTCCGATCATCCGCAGGTCGATTGCGTGCGCCTGCATGGTGATCATACTACGCTCGCGTGGTCGTTGCCGAGCCGTTTGGAGGGGAGGCATTACATTGCCTCCCGGTCGTTCAAAGAGCCGCCCGATTCCTCGGGCGGCTCTTTCTTTTCGCCTGTAGATTACCTGCTGTCGCCTCTTTACCGCTTGCGAATGTCGCCCCTGATCAGGTTGCCGGCAGAGAGGTCCAGCTTGCCCTCATCATCTATCAAGTCCTCGTCCGCGTGAATGGCCTCGATCTTGCCCACGAACATCTCGTGCGACCCGGTCATGATCGAGTCCACGACAGTGCACTCCACGGCCACCGGGAAGTCCGTGATGACCGGGGCGTTCACTGCCGTGCCATCCTCCACCGTCAGCCCGAGGTGCGCGAGCTTGTCACCATCGCGGCCGCTCTCCGAGCCGAGGTACTTCCACGCCTCCTCCTGCCCCTCGCGAGCGAAATGCACGACGAAGCACGGGTTCTCCTTGACCAGGCTGTAGGAGTGGCGCGACGGGACGATACCGACCATGACCATCGGCGGATCGTAGCTGCAGTTGCAGGCAAAGCCGACCACCAGTGCGTTGTTGAAGCCATCTTTGCCGCGACACGAAACTATTGCGCTTGCCGAAGGCATGAACGGGCGTATCTGTGCGCTCTTCTTAGCCATCTGTACGATGCTCCCGCGTCAGTATCTAAGACCCCATTGGGGCCCGGTGTACATGTTGGTTCGCTCGGGACTGCTCGGGCGAGCGGCCCTACTCCTCCTGCTCCTCGCCCTCATCCTCCGCAACCGGAAGCTCCAGGCGGATGTGCAGCTCCTTGAGCTGCGCCGGATCGGCAGGCGAGGGCGCGCCAGCCATCAGGTCCTGCGCCTTCTGCGTCTTCGGGAACGCAATGACCTCCCGGATGTTCGGCTCACCGCACAGCAGCATCACGATGCGGTCGAAGCCCGGCGCGATCCCACCATGCGGCGGCGCGCCATACTCGAACGCCCGCAGGAAGAAGCCGAAGCGCTTCTCCGCCTCCGCGCGCGAGATTTGCAGGAGGTCGAAGACCTTCTCCTGGATGTCGCGGCGGTGGATTCGGATCGA
>LSQX01358788.1_pt2 | contig 15188 bp, 11 predicted proteins | sample 654561 | NCBI WGS metagenome assembly LSQX01 (sample SAMN04489861, study PRJNA283612) | anaerobic digester metagenome | isolation source: 4 biogas reactors fed with cattle manure at either 37C or 55C with and... | place: Denmark: Kongens Lyngby | collected 2014 | reverse complement strand
TTAAAGAATGTACTGATTGCGGGGGTTATGGGTATGGCAACTTTCACAGATAACAGTGACGTGGTAAGAAGTGAGTTCAGGATGTTAAAATCTATTTTCGAAAAATTGAAGTCTGCATATTTTAGCGGAGATACTGTTTTCAGAGAGATATCAATGGGTATGTCGGACGACTATGAAGTAGCTGTTGAAGAGGGTAGTACCATTGTGAGGATAGGCAGTAAAATATTTGGTTCAAGGTAAATTATTAAAAATCATATTTATGGTAAATTTAGAAACAAGCTATCTCGGGTTAACTTTAAAAAATCCTCTTGTTGCAGCCAGTTCAGGCCTTACAGGTTCGGTTGAAAAAATTGTCAGTCTTGAAAAAGCAGGTATTGGGGCAGTTGTGCTGAAGTCGCTTTTTGAGGAGCAGATCAACAATGAAGTGACCAGTCTGTTACTTCAGGATTATCACAATATAGGATATCCTGAAGCAGAGGATTATATCAAAAACTATCTTCGCGACAATTCTGTTACTAAGCATATTAAGCTTATTGAGGAGTCAAAAAAGGCAGTCAGTATTCCTGTTATTGCAAGTGTCAACTGCGTTTCTGCCAGTGAATGGACATCATTTGCCAAAGTATTTCAGGAAGCCGGAGCCGATGCACTTGAATTAAATATCTTTTATGTTCCCGTTGATCGAAGAGAGGAGCCTCATGTTATTGAACAGTTATATGCAGATGTGCTGAAAAAAGTTTGCAGCCAAATCTCAATTCCTGTTTCTGTAAAAATCGGGCTTTATCATAGTAACATATTGAGTATGGTAGATAAGCTTAAGGCTTACGGTGCAAATGGAGTAGTGATGTTTAACCGGTTTTATGAGCCGGATATAGATATTGACAAGTTAGAGATGATCTCATCAGAAATCTTCAGTTCGCCGGTTGAAATAAGGCACACATTAAGGTGGGTAGGGCTTGTCTCTGCAACAGTTCCTGAAATTGATATTGCTGCTTCAACAGGTATCCATGATGGAAAGGCGGTTATAAAACAGTTGCTTGCAGGAGCCTCGGTTGCTCAGTTATGTTCATCTCTCTATATTAATGGAAATATTATTGTAAGTCAAATGCTTTCAGTGATCACTGAATTTATGAAAAGGTGGAATTTTACAAAGATCTCTGATTTTCAGGGCAGGGTATCTTACAATAAAGTAACAGACCCTATGATTTATGAAAGGTCACAATTCATGAAATATTTTTCAAACAGAGGGAGATAAAATTGTTCAGTAACAATGAAAAGACCGGTTTCCCTTTTTTTCTTTTTTCTTTTTCTGACAATAATTCTTTGGGGGCAGGGTCAAATACCGCAAATAGTTAACTCCGGGGAAGGCACTATATATTATTGTGGTCAGCCTGTAACTGTTTTTCCCGATATATTAATACAAAATATAGATATTGAAAACCCCTCCGACGGGTTTAAGATATCAATAGCAAATTATAACAGGGAAGAGGATGCTCTTCATTATCAGGGGTCAAAATTTTCTGCAAAATGGGATAGAAATTACGGTAATCTTGAGCTGACCGGCAGAGGTACCGGCGAAGAGTATATGGAGGAGATAAAAAATGTAGTTTATGAATATCTTTTAGAACCCTCTGCTTTCCGGCAGAAATCATTTTCAGTAAGCCTTATTGATGCTGATTATCTTCCTCATACAGGTCATTTTTATAAATATTTTCGCAGCCGGGGGATAACCTGGACAAAAGCAAAAGAGCTGGCATCCCGGGAAACTCTTTACGGATTACAGGGTTATCTGGCTACAATTACTTCTGAGGAAGAAAATGATTTTATTTGGTCAAAGATTGATGGGGTTGGATGGATAGGTGCCAGCGATGCTGAGAATGAAGGAGACTGGAAATGGGTAACCGGCCCCGAGGAAGGTATCTCATTTTGGCATGGCGGACCGGCAGAACAGGGTGGACAGCCTGTAGAAGGACGATATTCATTCTGGGACAGGGGGGAGCCAAATAATAATTTGGGCAGAGAGCATTATGCTCATATGAACATGAATCCCAGTACTTTGCCCAAATCGTGGAATGATCTTCCTGATATAGGGGGCACAGAGTATTATTATCCGCAGGGATATGTTGTGGAGTATGGAGGTATGGAGGGTGATCCTGAAGTTCAGTTGTCTGCTGTAGGTTTTTTAAAGAAAGGAGAAAAACCTTTGTTGCAGCTGGACCAGTCTGATTTGCTGGTTTGCGGAGAGAAGGAGCAGCAGATACACCTTAAATATGACCAGGATGTTGATATCCTGATACACTCTTTAGATGCTTCTGCCGTTGTTTTGGAAAATTCGACACTTACTCCGACTTTGAAAGCCGATAAATTCGGGGAGTATAATTTTGAAGTGGAGGTATTCGGGCAGTGTAAATATTCCGATATTGTCACCGTGAAGTTTCAGCATCAGCCCAAAGCTGATTTTTTTATAGAAGAGGGAGATTGCAAAGGGTATAATATAAACCTTAATTTTACGGGCAGCACTTTGGGGCCGGCAATATTTTACTGGTATTCGAACGATACCGTATACATTTCAGGCAGTGAAATGAAGAGTGTGGAGATACCTTTGGGTTTTGGTCAGCGTAATAGAAAAGTGGGACTTAAAATTGATGAGAAGGGTTGTATTGATCAAAGTTTTCAATCTGTTACCGTTACCCCCAAAATGGATTTTTGGGTAGAAGAAAATTCTTCCGGATGCCCTCCTCTTGATGTTAAATTTGGCAATATTGATGTTGAAGAGGTTGAAAGCTATTTTTGGGACTTTGGGGATGGTACAACATCAGATGAAAAGGCTCCGTCGCATATTTATGAAAATAACACACTTACTGACACCACTTTTAATGTATGGCTGAAGATTGTTTCAGCCGAAGGATGCGAAAATTCGGGATATTTGCCTGAAGTGATTACAGTACATCCTATTCCTACGGTTGGACTGGATTTTAAAGAAAATTTTTGCTACCCTGAATCGGGGAAGATTAATTATGCAGGCTCTGCCGGTGAAAGAGATAAGTATATATGGGATCTGTCTGATTTTAAAACTTCTGAAATAACAGAAGATCCCGGTCTTACCGCGGGGCCGCTGGAATTTAAGCTTTGGTCAAAACCAACGGTTAAGATTGGCATACAGGCAGTGACTGAGTTTGGCTGCAAAAGTGAAAAAATTGTAAAGACCTACACTAAAAAACCCTCTTTTTTTGTGGAACCTGACACTATAAAAGGCTGCCCCCCTGTTGAGACAAAGCTGACAATTACAACTGATGATCTTATTGATGAGGTTAGTTATATATGGGATGCCGGGAATGGACAGACAGGTAAGGGAGAATCAATAGAGGCTGAGTATAATGATGACGGGAAATATTATGATCTTATAATTTTTGCAAATTCATCAGTTACCGGATGTGTTGACACACTTTTATTACCGGGTAAAGTATTTGTTTATCCGGTTCCACGTGCAAATTTTTCACCTTCCCCTGAGGTGGCATATATTACGGATCCGGAAATTAAATTTAATAATTTGAGTGAAGGGGCAGACATATTTGAATGGGACTTTGGAGATTTGACCCCATTATCGTCTGAAGAGAGTCCGCAGCACAGATTTCCGGGAATGGGAGTTTATAATGTTTCTCTGCTTGCCGGAAATGAATATGGTTGTTATGATTTTGCCGGCCGGGAGGTAAAAGTTTCCGTAGAGAAGATATACCCGCCCAATGCATTTTCTCCAAATGCGCTAAAAGAGGCTGACCGTGAATTCAGGTTACATCATCCGGGGATTGAAGAGAAGGGGTATCACCTGTTTATATTCAGCCGTTGGGGAGAAATTATTTTTGAATCATTAAGTCCTTTGAAGGGTTGGGACGGAAAATTGCAAAATGGGCAAAACGCGGAATCCGGAGTGTATGTGTGGGTATTGGAATATTTCGATTTTTTGGGAAAGTTTCATAAACAACAGGGTACTGTTACTCTATTTTATTGAAATAACCATAACAAAATCCCCTTTTTTTCGTAAACACATTTACCATGGAAAAAGCAGCGAAATATAACAATGATTTTGAAAACTACCCTGTTTACAGGTTTTCTTATCGCAGAACCATTAAATATCATATTGCTCATGAAAGATTTGTGGTTCCATGGCAAATGGAGGAGAATAGTAAAAAGAGGGATAGTGAAAAGTATTGATTACCATTCAAAGGGTAGCTTATTTCAGTGGATTGCCGGTCGTGCAACCCTATATAACCGGGATAAGTAATTTATCCCGGACGGGTATTTCATCTCTTTTTCCAAGAAACAGAATAAGGGAAACTTCATGCGAGCCATAGCTGTAATTTGACAACTTTGACAAGGTGAGGTCAAAGCTGTAACCTATTCTGAATTTATTACCTGTCAGCCCTGCCATAAAAATAAAAGAGTCGGGCCTGATATCAATATTATTTCTTAGCCATCCGCCAAAAATAAAAGATTTCTCAACCATATATATACCGGCATTTATCTGTTTATATGCTCCCTGTTGCTGATATATCAGGTTTGGGGAGAGAGTAAAAACTCTTGAAAGCAGGCCGAAATGCAGACGATGCATCATTGCTCCGAAATGGAGAGTGGTTTTTAAATGGAGTTTGCCTTTTTGGTCCCCTTCAGTAATAGATTCATTGGGGCGATTCAGGTGATGAACAGCTATACCTCCGTAATATTCATCTGACCGGCCTGCTATTCCCACTCCAAAGTCAGGATAAATTATCTGTTTGTCAGAATACAAATCAGAAACCCATTCGGTTATTGTGCCATATTGTTGGTCTATTCCCGATGGGAAGACTAAGTTACGCGGGTTGAACTGTTTTAATGTTATGCCGCCCTGAAGGCCGAAAGTTATGAAGCTGCCATAACCCGCCTGTAGATGATATGAATAAAAAGCAGATGCAGAATGAGAAAGGATCAGGTTATTCAGCTCCTGGTCGCGCAGCATCTGAATTCCCAATGAAGTATTTGTATTTTTGATAAACCGGTCATACGACAGAGAGTAAGTAACATACGTAGTGCCTTGGTTAGGCCACTGGTTCCGGTAATTGAGCACTATCCTGGGCAGTTCACAGGTTCCTGTAAGAGCAGGATTGAGGTAAAGAGGGTTTGAATAGAATTGAGAAAACTCCGGATCCTGGGCATAAATAATTTTTGAAACAGCAATAAAAATTAATATTAAAATAAAACGCATTAAGCACAATTTTGTAATCTTTGTTGAAGGGCTCGTAAATTTAAGGTATTTTTTTTGAAAGTGCCCATGGTTTCTCCTTATTATGATTAATATCAGGTATGGTAATACCAATAAATGCCTCCCCGCAGAGTGTAATTTTTTGATATGGCAGAGAGTAAAAAAATCCGCCTGAAATATTTATTTTCATATTTTTAATATTCTTACCTGCCAATCCTGTTACTCCATGTGTCTCTCCCGGGATGTTGTTTATTAAAAACAATCCGAAATTATTTTTTATATTTTCTGTTTTTACTCCACTCCGGACGATAAGATGGTCGCCGGATAAAAGTGCCGTTATTTCAGGATTTGTACTGTATGGCTTTGATAAAAGTCCTTGCATTATCCCTTCATTTTTTTTGGAAAGAGAGATAACAGCCTGATAACCTCCGACTTTCCGGCCTGGGAGTTTTTCCTTAATATAAAGGCGAAAAGGTATAGAGAATGAAATAGTTGTACTGATATTATTCCAGTTCCATAAAATTCCAGTTCTGGGAGACAGCTCATAATATTTAAGAAACAGCCTCTTCTCAGACAGCCTGGAACTATATCTGTCTGTTACCAATTCTTCGGATGCATATTCATACAGCTGCCGGGTGAATATAAAATTGTTCAGATTTGCTGATGCAATAAGGCTGCTTCTATTTCCTTTATAGAGAGGTTTTGCCCAAATTATACCGGCCCCTGTGAATGCAGATTGATTTTCCCCGTCAAAACCCTGATAGAAAAGCCATCCTACTCCTCCATTTAATTTTTCAGAATAGTGATCATAAGTCAATGTGAAAAGATAGTTTGCTTCTTGCCGGGGACCTGGGTAAAATTGTACTCCCGTCCATATACCGGATGACTTTGAAAGGCCTGCAAATGAGGGATTCAGGAGTAGCTTGCCGGACAGGGGAGGCACTATCCCGTCCGGTTGCCCGGCAGATATTTTACTTAATACCATAAAAAGGGTGAACAGCACTATTTTTAATCCGGCTTTCAAGTTATCAGCTAATTAGTTTCATAGCAAATTGTTATGTGATCAATCATATTTAATGTAAAAATAAAAATTTTTTAGTCTCTATTATAAAATCAGATGCTACCCATTTTTTATCTTAAATATTTACCTTTGCGGGGAATGAAAAATATTGATGAACTTCAGGATACTAAAATAGGCCGGTTAATGTTCAAATACTTCGTTCCGGCTTTTGTAGGTGTGATTACTAATGCCTTATATAATATTGTCGATCGCATTTTTATAGGTCAGGGTGTTGGCGCCACCGCTTTGGCAGGCATTTCAATAATATATCCGATTATGCTGATAATGATGGGATTCAGCATGCTTATCGGTATTGGCACCGGTGTATATGTCTCAATCAATATGGGCAGAAAAGATCTTGACAAAGCTGAAAAGACTTTAGGAACCGGTTTTGTTTTGATGTTGGTTGTTTCTTTGATTATCATGGCATTTATCTATTTTTTTAAAGAGCCTGTATTGAGGTCATTCGGAGCTACGGAAGAGACATTTCAGTATGCAAATGATTATCTGAATATAATTTTGGGAGGTGTGGTCTTTCAGGTGGTTGGTTTTTCCCTTAATAATGTTATCAGGTCAGAAGGGAATGCAAAAATTGCCATGTTATCCATGATCATAAGCGCAGGCACCAATATCATACTGGATCCTATTTTTATTTTTTGGCTCAATATGGGTGTAAAAGGGGCAGCCTGGGCAACAGTTATTTCAATGTTTGTTTTAACGATTTGGGTAGTTATTCATTTTCGGAGTAAGAATGCAGTAGTTAAGTTAAGGAGGAAAAATATACGGATTGAGAATCGCATTATGATTGAAATAACAGCAATCGGGATGGCTCCATTTACCATGCAGGTAGCTAACAGCTTGGTAAGTGGTTTGTTGAATCAAAGGCTTATTGAGTTTGGAGGGGATCTTGCTGTTGGTGCAATGGGTATTATCAACTCAGTCAATTCTTTGGTTATTATGGCTATCGTAGCCATAAATATGGCGTCACAACCAATTATCGGATTTAATTACGGGGCCAAATCTGTACCCAGGATAAAAGAGGCGCTCAGCATATCAATCATTGCCGCCACTTTAGTTTCGGTAGCTGCATTTATTGCATTGGAGTCTGTTCCCGGATATTTAGTGCGGCTTTTCAACAGCGACAGTATTGAATTATATCACATTGCAGTCAAAGGAGTTAAGTTGGTGATTTTGGCCTATCCCATAGTGGGCTTTCAGATTGTGGCTTCCAATTTTTTTCAGGCAGTCGGAAAAGCAAAAGTTGCCATGTTTACAACCCTTTTTCGCCAGGTTATCGGATTGATACCACTGTTATTTATATTGCCCGAATTTTTAGGTATAACGGGCATATGGCTTGCATATCCTGTTGCTGATGCAATATCGGCAGTTGCAGTTGTTTACCTGTTGGTAAGAGAGTGGAACAGGCTGCCCGATTTGGTATCAAAACCTGCGGCAGGCAGCACAGTGATGGATATATTTCCACGGTAAATCAGATTAAAGATGTTGAAAGCTTTGGCTTCAGAGCACCGGCAGTATAGGAATTATCAGATTTTACAAGTTCTTCAGGGGTACCCGAAAAAATAAGGTAACCCCCTTTGTCTCCACCTTCAGGGCCGAGGTCAATAATCCAGTCTGCCGATTTTATAATTTCAAGGTTGTGTTCCACCACTATAATGGAGTGGCCTCTTGAGATAAGTGCATTAAATGAATCAAGCAGCTTGCTGATATCATGGAAATGAAGGCCGGTGGTAGGTTCATCAAAGATAAAAAGCGAAGGCGAACTTTTTTCATTGGCAAGGAATGATGCCAGTTTAACACGTTGGCTTTCTCCGCCTGAAAGTGTGCTTGACGATTGTCCCAGCTTAATATAACCCAATCCTACATTCTGTAACGGAAGCAATCTTTTAACTATCTTTTTTTCAGTTGATGATTTTTCGGATAAAAAAAGCTCAATTGCTTCGTCGATTGTTAAATTTAATATATCATCAATATTTTTACCTTTGTATTCCACTTCCAGGATATCCTCTTTAAATCTTTTACCATTACAGCTTTCACAAATCAGATAGACATCTGCCAGAAATTGCATTTCAACTTTGATGATCCCTTCCCCCTGACACTCTTCACATCTCCCTCCATCTACATTAAATGAGAAATGCGAAGGCTTAAGTTTCAGTAGTTTAGCTGCCTGCTGTTCAGCAAATAGTTTGCGTATTTCATCATATGCTTTGATATAGGTTACCGGATTTGAACGTGATGATTTGCCGATAGGGTTCTGGTCAATAAATTCTACAGAACTTATAAGTTTATAATCACCTGCAATGGTGTCGTGCCTTCCCGGACGGTTGCCGGGACCTGACACTATTCTGGAAAGCGCGGGATATAATATTTCTGCTACCAATGAAGATTTGCCTGAACCGCTTACACCTGTAACTACAGTTAACGTGTTAAGGGGGAACTTTACATTCAGATTTTTCAGATTGTTTTGTCGTGCACCTTTGATCTCGATAAAGTTGTTCCATTTGCGTCTGGATGAAGGAATATCTATCTTTTCAGTTCCCGTAAGATATTTTGCTGTCAGGCTGTTTGAGTTTTTTTGCAGATCTTCGTGAGAGCCCTGGAATACAACCTCCCCTCCATGTTGCCCTGCAAGAGGACCGATATCGATAATCTGATCTGCCGACCGCATGATCTCTTCATCATGTTCAACCACCAATACCGTGTTACCGGTTTTTTGCAGTTTCCGCAAGACATTGATCAATCTTTGTGTATCACGCGGATGCAGTCCGATGCTGGGCTCGTCAAGTATATAGAGAGAACCTGTAAGGCTGCTGCTTATTGAGGTGGCCAGATTGATCCTTTGTGACTCGCCTCCGGAAAGACTGGACGATAACCTGTTAAGGGTGAGATATCCCAATCCGACATCACATAAATAGTTAAGTCTGTTTTTTATCTCTGTTAAAACTCTTTTTGCAATTGTTTCATCATGACTGTTAAGGCTTATCGATGAAAAGAGTGCTTTTAGCTCTGAAACCGGCAGTTCAATCAGCTCCTGCACTGCTTTTCCTGCAACTTTAATATAACCGGCCTCTTTTTTGAGCCGTGTACCTTTACATTCGGGACATGTGGTTTTTCCCCTGTACCGTGAAAGCATTACACGGTTTTGTATCTTATAACTTTTTTCTTCTAAGCGTTTAAAAAAGGAGTCAATGCCTTTGAAATAGCGATTCCCTTTCCAAAGTATATTTTTTTGTTCTTCAGACAATTCGTTATATGGCTTATGTATAGGGAAATTAAATTTATCAGCTGAATAGATCAGTCGCTCTTTCCACCTTCCTGATTTTTCACCACGCCAGCAGGCAACAGCATCTTCATATAGTGATAATGATTTATTGGGAATGACCAAATCTTCGTCTATATCAATTATTTTACCGTAACCTTCACAAAGGGGGCATGCACCAAGCGGATTATTAAAACTGAAGGTATGTACCGAAGGTTCTTCAAATTCAATTCCGTCAGCTTCAAACAGATTAGAAAATGATCGGGAAATGTCTTTATCGTTCCGGCAGATTTTCACAATACACACTCCACGTCCTTCGTAAAAAGCTGTTTGAACCGAATCGGCAATTCTGTCGCGGGTATCATCATCCTGATTAACAACAATACGGTCTACTATAATATTACAGGTGCCGGAACAAATTGAATCATCAGCTGATTTAATAAGTTCGGCTATTTCAACTGTTTTACCGTTAACTTCCAATCGTGTGAATCCCTGCTGAGCTAAAAGTTCCGCCTCCTCTTTTAATGTTCTGCCGTTTGTGGGTTTCAGCGGAGTCATTATCATAATTCTGGTTCCCCGGTCGAAAGAGTAAACATAATCAACTACATCTGTAACGCTTTCCCTGGTGACCTCTTTACCCGAAACCGGAGAAAATGTCTTCCCGATACGGGCATAAAGCAGTTTCATATAATCATATATTTCGGTGGAAGTACCCACTGTAGATCGCGGATTTCGTGTGTTTACCTTCTGTTCAAGGGCAATTGCGGGGGGGATATTTTTAATATATGTAACTTCAGGTTTGTTAATACGCCCTAAATATTGCCTGGCATATGCTGAAAGACTTTCCACATAACGACGCTGCCCTTCGGCGAAAAGTGTATCAAAAGCTAATGATGATTTCCCTGAACCTGAAACTCCGGTGATCACAACCAGATGGTTTAAAGGTATTTCCAGAGAAATATTTTTAAGGTTATGTACTCTGGCATTTTTTATTTCAATAAATTTTATCTCTCCGGTAACTGCCATTTACACACTTATATTTTAATATTTGAAAAAAAGCTTGGATAATTCATTAAAATGTAACATTTTTACCGTGCAAAATTAAATAAATAGTTTTACTTCAACTTAAAAATAAGCGCCTATCGAAAAACTTTACTTTTTGTTTTTACATAAAATAATGGAAGGTAATGCTCAAAACAAATTCTATGAACGACAATGAGCTCGTTCAAAAGTTTATCGAAGGCGACCAGGCTTCACTTGAAAAATTAATTTACCGTCACAAAAACAGAGTGTATTCATACATTTTGATAATAGTGAAAAATCAGGAACTTGCAGAAGATATTTTCCAGGAAACTTTTATTAAGGTGATCAGGTCTCTTAAAAGAGGTAAATATGTTGAAAACGGTAAATTCATTTCATGGGTTTTAAGAATTTCACACAATCTTATTATTGACCACTTCAGAAAAGAGAAGCTTCAGGGAACTGTTTCAAACGACAGTATGGAGGTGGATATTTTCAATTCCCGCAAATTTGCTGAAGAGACAATTGAAGATCATTTGGTGAATAACCAGATTTTGTTTGAAGTGAAAGAGCTTATAAAAGAACTGCCTGAAGATCAGCAGCAGGTTATCTATATGAGGCACTATATGGGGCTTAGCTTTAAAGAGATAGCTGCGCAGACAGATGTAAGCATAAATACTGCTTTGGGCAGAATGCGGTATGCTCTGATTAATCTCCGTAAACTGATAAGGAAAAAAAATCTTTCTCTTACTAAAAATTAACAATAGTTAAACAATATTAGATATATACGGGCGTTTTTCTAAAGTGATAAATAGAAAATGCCTATGAAAAACAATTCTACTTTTATTTTATTTATTAAGAAATTATTTTTTAACAGAAAGTACGATGTTGATCCGTTTTTTGAAATGTATGCAGGTGATTATATAGAATTTGAGAGAGATGAAGATTCTCCATCAGACGAAACTGTTCAAAAGATAATTGATTTTGCCCATACATACGGGGTTTTGAAAACCAAATCTGCCGGACAGGTTGAAGTGAACCTGAATTAATCAACATTGAAATTTTTAATTCCGCAGAAGCCCTTCTCTCCATTTGTCAAAGTAAAATATTGGCTTAAATGCACAAGGATTCAAGGCAGAGATTATTTATAATGAATTTAATTAACGACCTTTTTCCGGAGTCCTGAAAATTTTTGAAATAATTGGTTAATTGTTTTAATCTGTTATTGACATTGCAATTGAAGAAACAATTAATGCAGGAATTTAAATTTTTTTTGATTTTGTTCTATAAATGTTGAATTTGCTATATATACAGGTGCTTTGTTTCTTAGGTTTCAGTATTTATATTTGTGCTGTTATAATTGATATAAACTGAAAAAATCTTCTTATTCAGAACTAAATACTATAAAAATATATGTTTAATTAAGTGATATTAATATGAAGATATTAGTATGTCTCGGACATGTGCCTGATACAACCGCAAAAGTAAAATTTATTGAGGGTAAATCGTTCGATAAAAGTGGTGTTCAATGGATTATAAATCCATGGGATGAATATGCATTGACACGGGCCATAGAGTTAAGAGAGGACCCGGGGAATTCTGTCGGTTCGGTAACAGTCATTACTGTTGGAGGGAAAGATACTGAACCTACAATCCGTAAGGCCCTTGCAATTGGTGCTGACGATGCTGTACGCATTGATGCCGAGCCTTCGGATTCCTGGTTTGCAGCCTCTCAGATTGCAGAAGCGGTTAAGGATAAAGGATTTGATATAATTTTTGCAGGAACAGATTCGAGCGATTATAATGGCTCGATGACCGGGGGAATGTTGGCAGGTTTTCTTGGGATAGATGCAGTGTCAGCTGTATCGGGAATTGTCATTAAGGAGAATGAAATTGAGATTACACGTGATATTGACGGGGGCAGGGAGTTACTTTCAGCCGGCTCTCCCTTGGTGGTTGTTGTACATAAAGGTATTGCCGGGGAGGTTCGTATTGCTTCAATGCGTGGAATTATGACGGCCCGCAAAAAGGAATTAAGTGTTATTGCCCCTGCTTCTGTCGAACCTGTAACAGAATATGAATCATTTGAGCTTCCAAAACCAAAGCCGCCATGCAGGATGGTAAAGAGTGACAATGTGGCTGAGCTGGTAGATTTATTGCAAAATGAAGCCAAAGTAATTTGATTTTAAATAAAAATTCAGGATATGTCAGTTTTAGTTTATGCTGAAAATTGGGACGGACGGTTTAAAAAATCGTCATTTGAGCTGATCTCCTATTCAGCCGGAATTGCAGATATGCTGGAGACATCACTTACTGCTGTCTCCATAGGTAAGGTAGATGATGATGAGTTAAAAAAACTTGGAGATTACGGGGCAGATAAAATTTTGAAGATAGAGGACGAGAAGTTAAAATGGTTAGATAATAAAATTTATGCCGAAACAATAGCCATAGTTGCCCGATCGGAGAATGCCAAAGTAATAGTCCTTTCGAACAGTAACACGGGGAAAGCCGTTGCACCCGGACTTTCAGTCAGGCTTAAAGCTGCTGTTGGAACAGGAGTTATTGCTTTACCCGATTCTACAGATCCATTTAAAATTACTAAAAAGGTATTTTCAGGGAAAGCTATTGCTCATGTGGTTTTAAAAACAGATGTTAAAATTTTAACATTAACTCAAAATTCATTTGAGCCTGCAGTGAAAAGAAACAGGGTTGAGATTGTTCCTCTTCAGGTTGAGGTTCCTGCTCCGGCAATTAAAGTTAAAGATATTAAAAAACAGACCGGGAAAATATTGCTTACAGATGCTGAAATTGTTGTTTCCGGCGGGAGAGGAATGAAATCTCCCGATAATTGGGGGGTTATTGAAGAGTTAGCAAATATTCTGGGTGCAGCCACAGCCTGCTCAAGGCCTGTTTCGGACGAAGGCTGGAGGCCGCATGAAGAACATACCGGGCAAACCGGCAAGATCATTTCTCCCAATCTTTATATTGCAGCGGGAATTTCCGGTGCCATTCAGCATATGGCTGGGGTAAGTTCATCCCGATGTATTGTAGCCATCAATAGTGATGCAGATGCCCCGGTTTTTGAATATGCCGATTACGGCATAGTGGGAGATGTACTTAAAGTTTTGCCTGAATTTACGGAGGCTGTTAAAAAGGCAAAAAACAGATAATCCGTGCTTATGGTGTAAGCACAATCTTTTCTATTTATGAAACTAACATTCCGGTTAAATCAGGAATCTGAGAGGATGATTAAAATATATGCGGCAGGTTATATGGTACCATTAAAAATAATTACTTTTAATCATATAAAATATGCCATAATTTTTTAGTCTTATGATAAAGCAGACTGTTTTTGCTATTGTACTGATAATTACCCTTACTGTTTTTGGTATTACTGCCAGAAGGTTATTTAATTTTTTTAAACTTACCAAACCTGCTTTTCCGGTCAGAAATATTGGCAGGAGGATAATTCTCACATTGAAAGTAGCTTTCCTGCAAACAAAGATACTTCGCCGCCCTGTGGTTGGAATGATGCATGCATTGGTCTGGTGGGGGTTCCTGGTGATATTGGCGGGAAGTATAGAGATGGTTATTGACGGACTTACAGGAACTGAAAGAGTTTTTAAAATTTTTGGCGTTGGTTACGACATTGTTATAGCAACCGGAGATATTTTTGCCCTGTTGATTGCTGTGCTGATCTGTGCTTTTCTTATACGCCGGATATTTATGAAGATCAGACGTTTTGAGGGTGTGGAGATGAAGCATAAGTTTCATGTGGATGCAACCTTTGCACTGTCGCTGATCCTTTTTCTGATGATCACCCTGCTTGGGATGAACACTTTTTATATTCTTGATTCACTCTCCGCAGGAACGGTTATTGCCGGAACATACCCTGTGAGCAGCAGGATTGCGGTATTATTGGCAGGTCACTCAGCTTTTAATTCATATTTTTGGTATCAATTAAGTTGGTGGGGACATATTCTCGGTATCTTCTTTTTTGCTAACTATCTGCCTTATTCTAAGCATTTTCATGTATTTATGTCGGTTCCCAATGTTTTTCTGAGTAATCTTGCCCCTGTCGGGAAAATGACTCTTATGGAAGATATTACAAAAGAGGTGAAGATTATGATGAATCCTGATGCTGATTATAATGAAAGTGATGATGATTCAATGCCGGAACATTTTGGAATTTGTGATATTGAGGATATAACCTGGAAAAATTATCTTGATTCTTTGGCATGCACTCAGTGTGGCAGGTGTACATCGGTGTGTCCTGCCAATATTACCGGCAAATTATTGTCGCCCAGAAAAATAATAATGAATGTCAGAGAGCGGATGTCCGGGAAAGGACCTGCAATGATAAAAAACGGCAATGACCGGAGCGACGGGAAGGCGTTGTTGGGCGATTATATAACTGCTGAAGAGCTGTGGGCTTGCACTACCTGTAATGCATGTGTTCAGGAGTGCCCTATAAATATTGACCAGCCGGCAGTTATACTGGATATGAGACGTTATCTTGTTATGGAGCAATCTGCTGCCCCTGCAGGGCTTAATCAGATATTCTCCAATTTAGAAAATAATGGTGCTCCGTGGCAGTT
>LSQX01351881.1_pt1 | contig 15189 bp, 15 predicted proteins | sample 654561 | NCBI WGS metagenome assembly LSQX01 (sample SAMN04489861, study PRJNA283612) | anaerobic digester metagenome | isolation source: 4 biogas reactors fed with cattle manure at either 37C or 55C with and... | place: Denmark: Kongens Lyngby | collected 2014 | reverse complement strand
ATTATGCTTATGGGACAGCCTCGACACGTGACCTAACCCTCTGCCCCTTTGACGCAGGCACGATCTACTCCCTCTCCATTGAGGGAGAGGGCGGGGGTGAGGGGGTGAGCCAGGCAAAACGAACCGGCTGCGGTTGCCTTCGCTGGTTTTTGTGCGTAAACTACCATATCTCGCATTTGGGCTGTTCCCTATATGCGTCGGTTCCTGTATAATAAAAATAGAATGCGAACCATCAGAGTAGGCAGCAGAGGCAGCGCGCTTGCGCTTCGCCAGACGCAGACAATAGTCGAACAAATCAAGGCGCTAAATCCGGGATTGGAGTGCTCAATCCAGACCATCAAGACCACAGGGGACAAAATACTGGATAAACCCCTGGCCAAGATTGGCGATAAGGGCCTGTTTGTGAAGGAGATCGAGGCTGCCCTTCTTACCGGAAAGATCGATCTTGCCGTGCACAGCGCAAAAGATTTGCCCTCTGAAATGGATGATCGTCTATACATAGCCGCATACCCCGAGCGCGCATGCCCGGCGGATGCTCTGATATCGAAGCACGGCGCTCTAAACAAACTCCCTACCGGTGCAGTGGTCGGCACCAGCAGTTTAAGGCGTCGCTCACAACTTCTTGCCGCACGACCCGATATCAAAATGGCCGATCTTCGAGGTAACCTGGATACTCGCCTGAGAAAGCTTGATGAAGGGCAATATGATGCAATTATCCTCGCTTGCGCCGGACTCACAAGGCTCGGCCTCGATTCGCGGATTACCCAAGTTCTGGATTATGACATTTGCCTGCCTGCGGCCGGCCAGGGAGCGTTGGCTATTCAATGTAGGACCGACGACCCGGCCTGTGAAATTGCCTGCAAACTGGATTCGTCTGATACTCGCTGCTGCGTCACAGCAGAGCGAGCCTTGCTTGCGCGATTAGGCGGCGGCTGCCAGGTTCCAATAGCCGCTCTTGCCGAAGTGGTGAGTGCAAAGCTGGTGTTGGATGCGCTCGTGGCGGATATCGATGGTAAGAGTATAATACGTAAACGCGAGACCGGCGATACGGCGAATCCCGAAAAACTCGGCGACCAGTTGGGCAAAGCATTGCTTGATTCGCCAGCGGGCGAATTGCTGAGAATCGCCCGATATTCCCCTGGCCCAGGAGATATAGGAGCTGCTTAGTTGTGATTATTGATGTTGATGTCCTGGCTTTGGGTACGGGTATAGCAGGGCTTAGCTTTGCCTTGCGGACATCCGAATTTAGCCGAGTCGCACTTATCACCAAGAAAAGTGATACCGAATCCAACACGAACTATGCCCAGGGTGGAATCGCGGCGGTCTTCGACGAACACGATTCGTTTGAGTCACACATCAGGGACACGCATATCGCTGGCGCGTTTTTGTGCCGTAACGATTCGGTCGAGATACTTGTGACGGAGGGGCCTGACAGGGTGCGCGAACTGGTTGAATTCGGGGCGCGTTTCACCCACTCGAAGGATTCCGATAATGCGCTGCAGCTTCATCTCGGCCGAGAGGGCGGCCACTCTGCCAGAAGAATAGTCCACTCCGCCGACCTCACCGGTCGGGAGATCGAGCGTGCGCTGGTGGCCAGGGTGAAAAGCAATCCAAACATTCGTATCTTTGAACACGACCACGCAATTGATCTGATCACCGAACAAATTGGCGATACCGTAGTATGTCGCGGCGCGCACGTGCTCGATTCAGAGACCGGGGATGTAATGAGTATTCGGGCCAAAGTGGTCATGCTGGCTACGGGCGGCTCCAGCAGAGTATACCTGCACACAACAAACCCGGAAATCGCGACGGGGGACGGAGTTGCGATGGCTTTCAGAGCCGGAGCCAAGATCGCCAATATGGAGTTTATCCAGTTCCATCCGACCACCCTCGACCATCCGAATGCTCACTCTTTTTTGATCTCAGAAGCTGTGCGCGGAGAGGGCGGAATTCTGCGACTGGCTAACGGTGAGACGTTTATGGAGCGTTACCACGAAATGGGCTGCCTTGCTCCCAGAGACGTAGTGGCGCGTGCGATTGACGCGGAGCTTAAGAAAAGCGGGGAAGAGCGAGTTTATCTGGACGTGACTCATCTTGGGGTGGATACCATCAAGGCGCATTTTCCTAATATATATGAAAAATGCCTATCAGTCGGGCTGGATATAGCCAAAGACTGGATACCTATTGTGCCCGCCGCGCACTACTCTTGTGGAGGGGTTCTTACAGACACCGACGGCCGGGTTTCTATATCGGGGTTGTATGCGTGCGGGGAAGTCGCTTGCACAGGGGTTCACGGGGCTAACCGTTTGGCAAGCAACTCGCTTTTGGAAGCTCTGGTGTTTGCTCGGAGATCTGTGATCGATGTCGAGGAGCGGATTGATAATATCGAATATTCGGAGGTCGAGGAGTATCCGATCGAGCGCCATGTCAAACCGGTTTCCGCAGAACTAGTAGCCAAACTCACTGAGCAACTGCGAATGACTATGTGGAAATATGTCGGCATTGTGCGCACAAACGAGCGCCTCGAAAAGGCTCGTGTGCTCGTCACGGGTATTAAACAACAGGCCGAGGAGCTTTTCGCGGAAGGCAAGCTCTCCCCTGCCCTGCTCGAATTGCGAAATATGGCGCTTACTTCCGAGATAATAATACTTTCGGCCCAGTCTCGAAAAGAGAGCCGGGGATTAAACTACAACCTGGACTATCCGAACATGGATGACGCCTGCTGCAAACACGACACCGTAGTTATCAAAAATGCGGCCGGAGAGCCGGAGGTCGTAAGCAGCGATGGTTGAGAAAAAACAAGGGAAAGTGTATTTGGTCGGGGCTGGGCCGGGGGATCCAAAGCTGATAACGGTTCGGGGAATTGAACTGATCGCGCAAGCTGATGTAATCGTCAATGATCGACTTGCGAATCCGATCCTTTTGAAGGCTGCGAGACCTGATGCGGAGATCGTATATGTCGGAAAGGCCTCCCGCGATCACACCCTTCCGCAAGGAGAAATTATAAAGGTCATCATCGAGCGTGCTCTTGAGGGCCAAATGGTCGTTCGCTTAAAAGGTGGGGACCCGTTTGTTTTCGGACGAGGGGGCGAAGAGGCCCAGGCTCTTGCGGAGGCGGGTATCGACTTTGAAGTTGTGCCCGGGATCACCTCCGCAATTGCTGCGCCGGCGTATGCCGGAATCCCCGTAACCCACCGATCTCTATCGGCGTCGCTGGGCATCATCACTGGCCACGAGGCTGCCGGCAAACCTGACAGCGACATCAAATGGGACAAAATCTCCACCGGCTTGGATACGCTGGTGTTTTTGATGGGGATTGAACACCTTGATGAGATCGTGCAAGCGTTGGTGAAAAATGGTCGTGCTGAGGATACCCCTGTAGCCCTCGTGCGATGGGGAACTCATCCAATTCAACAAACAGTAGTTGGTACGTTAGCCAACATCGTTGAAGTGGCCGAGCAAAACGGCATCACACCTCCTGCGGTAACTATCGTCGGCGATGTGGTGCGGATGCGCGAGGCGATCTCGTGGTTCGAGAACCGCCCATTGTTCGGCAAGCGAATTATCGTCACTCGAGCTGAGAGTTCCGGGGATTCTTTAAGTGTGCAACTTATGAATTTGGGCGCGCAGGTTGATGAGTATCCCGTCATCAAATTTATCGATCCGCCGGATTTTGTCGTGGTGGACTCGGCTATCGCAGAGCTGAATACGTTTGATTGGATAGTCTTTACGAGCGCAAACGGCGTTGAGTGGTTTGTGAGGCGATTATTTGACAGAGGGCACGATGTCAGGTCGCTGACCAATATCAAAATAGCAGCTATAGGACCTAAAACTGCTGAGTCCGTTCGTAAAATGCGGCTGAAAGTCGATTATGTGCCGACGAAATATGTCGCGGAGTCTGTGATCGAAGAGTTTCCTGAGAATATCTCGGCCAGGAAGATTCTGATCCCCAGGGCATCGGAAGCGCGAGAAGAACTGCCGAGCGGGCTTCGGGGATTGGGAGCGGAGGTAGTGGTAGCCCCCGTATATCAGACCATCACCGATCAATCGAGCGCCGAGCCTCTGCGAGAGCGATTGCAGGCACGAGATGTGGACATCGTGACATTTACGAGCGCATCTACTGTAAATAGCTTTTTCGAACTCGCTGATGATGTTGATACCTCGCAAATGACTGCAGCGTGTATCGGGCCGATCACCGCCGCATCCGCCGGCTCAAGAGGTTTTATCAACATCATTTCGGCGTCTGAATATACTATCGAAGGCCTTGTCGATAGCTTGATTGGGCACTACTCCGGAAATGGAAAGTCTTTATGATTAGCATAACCAAACTCTACTGTGATCGCTCGACCTGGGGCGATACTCTACGCTACGCGACTCCATTTGAACAACGCAAACCGATTGTAGTTTGGAACTCGACCCGGCGTTGCAATCTCAAGTGCGTTCATTGCTATTCGCAATCTTGTAACGAAGACTACGAAGGCGAACTGACCAATGAGCAGGCAAAAGCAATGATCCGAGATCTTGCGGCATTCAAAGCGCCGGTTCTGCTTTTCTCGGGCGGCGAACCGTTGATGCGGCAAGATATGTATGAGCTTGGCGCATACGCCAAAGAACAAGGGATGAGGCCAGTCATCTCGACTAACGGCACATTGATAACGAAATCAGCCGCATCGAAAATTAAAGAGACGGGGTTTGGTTATGTCGGGATCAGCCTCGATGGCGTCGGGGAGACCAACGACAGATTCAGGGGAGTGAAAGGCGCATTTGATGCGGCTTTGAAAGGCTTTGAAAACTGCTTGAGCATTGGACAGAAGGTTGGCATTCGTTTGACGCTGACCAAGGATAATATTCATGACCTGCCCGCCATCTTCGACCTGATCGAGGAGATGGAAATTCCACGCGCCTGCTTCTATCATCTTGTCTACACGGGAAGAGGCGCCGAGATTGTGAACGACGACCTAACCGCCGAGCAGACCCGAGAAGCATACGAACTGATCTTGGATCGCTCGATGGATTTTCATCGCAGAGGGCTTGAGAAAGATATATTGATGGTTGATAACCACTGCGACGGCGTCTATCTATATATGCGCTTGCTTAAGGAAGACCCACAAAGGGCCAAAGCCATCTATAAACTGCTGGAAATGAATGGCGGAAACGCCTCCGGAGTGGCTATTGGCTGTGTGGATAATCTGGGTAACGTACACGCTGATCAGTTTTGGCAATCGCATACGTTTGGTAACGTAAAAGACCGGCCATTTTCCGAGATGTGGACAGACTTATCGGATCCAATTATGGCGGGGTTGAAGAATCGCAAGCCGCTGCTTAAGGGTCGGTGCGCCCAGACAAACTGCAAGTGGATCGATATATGCAATGGCAACTTCCGTGCTCGAGCGGTGGCAGTCTATGATGATCCGTGGATGCAAGACCCGGCATGTTATCTTACTGACGAAGAAATCAGGCGAGAGTAGTTCGATCGGTCGAGGTTTCTATATTCCGCCATCCCCCGCGCTTAACACACAGGCTTAGATAATCGCACCAAGGGCATTGATCCGGCTTCCACTGTGGCTCGATCACGGAGTCTTCGTCGACTTGCGCGATCTCAGCAGCCAGAAGCCGAATCATGACTTCGAGTTCGCTTAGCTCTTCGGCTGTGTGCTCGGCGGTTGCTTTCTTCCCTGATCGCAAGGCATAGATTGTGATAGTCACCCTCTTGTTGGGGAAGAGCCGACGCGCCAGCAGAGAATAAACGCCCATCGCAGTGTCCGCACGGACTTCGTCTTCAGTTACATCGATCCTGCCGCTCTTGTAGTCGATGATCTCGATATGACCATCGGTGTGTTCATCGATTCTGTCAATTCGCCCCATCAGCACGAATTCGCCCATATCAACCCTGAGCTGTTTTTCCGTAAAGATCGTTTTGGCGCCCTCGACGACGTGATCTGAGTGGTATTGGTCGAGAAACTGCTGGGCGGCCGCGAGGTGTTCCGCTTCTTCCTGTTTGGAGGAATACCCGGCCGATGTCCACATAGACTGCATCGTCCGGATCAGTTCATCGGCGCTTTGAGTCTCCGCCCCACCCTGTTTGTGAAACTCGTCCAGCGCCCTATGCAGCGTGGCGCCGAATGTATGAAACGATTTAGGTTTATAGAAGAACTTCCCTATGCGGTCGACATAAGTGAATTTGAACGCCAGCCGACACGACAGGTAGGTGTTGATTTTTGTGGGGCTTAACGTTAGTTTTCGTGGTTTTCGGCTCTCTTTGTCGCGCATGAGTCTTCCCATAGCTGTCCATTCCCATCGTTTGCGCTATTCGCGACAATATTTTACCATAGTGCAGGAAGGATATAGTCCAGCGAATATATAAACCAGCAAAGACTGTTGAATATTCAGCAAGCATTGGCGGGAGGAATGGTTTGATAGACCTGTCTGTGATAGCAGCGCGGCTAGATGCCGACGAAAAGCTCAAGCTCACATATCGGTTGCCCATCAGCTCAGGAGACGGATCGGTAGCCTATGAAACAAGAACCGCAAGATTACTGGATATTTCCACTGAATGCGGGTTGTTGTATGTGCGTCACAACGACGAGGTAATCTGGGTCAAAGCCGAAGAAGCAGTGGAGATTCTACCTGATACGGATGCGTAAACTTTAATGTGTAGTCCTCCTTCGAGCCACGCCGGTTTTAGTCCCCGATAGTTTTTATAATCAGCCTTTTGTCGCGGCGGCCGTCGAACTCCACATATAAAACGGTTTGCCAAGGCCCGAAGTCAAACTGACCCTGCGTGATCGGCAGAATCACTTGATGATGGGTTAAAAGGTTTTTGAGGTGAGCGTGGCCATTATCCTCCCCGGTATGATGATGCCGATAATCAGGTCCCTCAGGCGCCAATTCCTCCAGCATCTGCATTGCATCCTGCCATATCCCCGGCTCATTATCGTTCACCCAGACTGCCGCCGTAATATGCATAGCCGAAACGAGCATCATCCCCTCGGTAATCCCGCTTTCGGCTAAAGCCGATTCACATTCGCGCGTGATATTGATGATCTCGCGACTCTTAGTAGTATGAATTTTCAGATATTTAGTGTGGGATTTCATAAGCAGCCCTCCTCGATTGATAGAAAGATTATTCTATATGTAAGCCTGGCGAGCGTCAACCCAAAAAAGGACGCGAACTCTCCGCGTCCTGTGCAGTTCGTTATTTTATTCGATCTATGGGGTTGGCAGAGTGCCGGGCGGCAGATTACCCGGTTGTTGCGCCGGGGCAGGTGTAGGCACCGGCGGCAGTTCGGGCAGCGCTGACGGAGATGCTTGCGACGGTTGTGTTGAATCTTGTTCGGCTGACGGCTCCGGCTGCGGTTTCGGAGAGATAAACGGGAAGTCCCCCAACTCCTCGTGCCTTCGCTCCACTTTCTTTTGAGCAAGCACTTTGGGCTGCCGATACGCTTTGAACGTGCTGCTCCATTCCGACAAAGTGTATTCGCCCTCAGACATGGCCTGCGGCATCACACACTCATATACTTTGCCGTCATAATCAGCATATTTGAAGTGCAAAAACACCAGACCATTTATATCTTTGACAGCCTTTGGCGTGGATTCCAGCGTCAGTTGATCAAAAGCAACCTTGTCGGTAATAGCCGGCCCTGATGCGGAAGTATGAGCGGTCGGCGATCCGGTTGCAACAGGCATCCCACTGTCCGCGCCTTTATTGCCGCATCCCCCGACTACCATCATTAGCATAACTACAATGGCCAACACGGCCATAAACCAACATCGCCCGTGATATCGCAAGGTTTGCACCATTCATCCTCCGCTGTAATTCTGTTTGCCGTTCAGCACGGTGTTGATTTGATTATACTCTGCTTATGACTTAGGCACAACCATTACCGCAGTCAAGAACCATGCAAACAAAGGCCGACCGCCTGTAGACCAGCGGTCGGCTGAGCATGTTCTACGTGTATGCGACTGTCAGAAGCTTTCAGAACCGATAACCCAGACTTATCGACGCTAACCCATCCTCTCCCGGATGCTGGCCGCCAATGAATTTGGCCACAGCGAAGACATTGTTTGTGATGTCGATGCCTATTCCGCCAGTCCAGGCGAAACTTGCGCCATCATCCAGCCGCATTTCCGGGATATCATCTGTCGCTACTTGTATACCCAGACCGAGATTAACAAACACTCGATACTGACCGACTAAGCCTGATCTTTTATAATTTAACAATATCGGTATCAGGCTGATCTTTTCGCCGTCGTTGCGTTTGATGCCGATCCAATCAGCCGACAAGCCAAGCGCCGCCATGTCGCCGCCGGTGGGATCCAAAGGCCCATACCACGCGACCCCGAGTATCGGGCTTGTAGTATTATCCGTGTTCCCAGTGACTGAAAAAGCGGCTCCGGCAGTAATGTTATATCCCAGCCCCATATCCTCAGGGCTTGGCATGCCATCATACGCGTGGCTGACGCCGACAATGAGAATCAGTAGAAACGTGACCAACCCTCCGGTTTTCCACAATGTGTGCATACGAACCCCCTGTCTTACATATTCCCAAGCCAGCATATCCAACATACCGATATGTATAAGCGGCCAAACGCAACTAAAGATATTTCTGCAAAAGATGCTGGTTGACTGCTTGTGAGAGTAACTGTACAATCACACGTATGAGGGACAAAGAGCCTAAAAGCGTGCTGGCCGCGCTGCGGTCGTGTCGTTTTTTTGAGAATATCGATGAAGAGACGCTGATGATGATACGTCCGACAGCTCGTCGTATATATCAGCCAAAAAACAGCGTTATTTTCGAAGAGGGAGACGTCTGTCGCGGCCTCTATATCGTCGAAAAAGGCGTGGTAAAGATTTATAAAGAGTCGCCGGATGCTAAGGAGCATGTACTTCATTTGGCGGTAGATGGAGACCCTTTCGGAGAGGCGGCGCTCTTCCACGGAACCGGCTACCCTGCCTCGGCTGCGGCTGTGCAAGCAACGGATATTATACTGCTTGCCAAAGACGAATTTATGCGGCTATTAATGGAGCATCCAAAGGTAAGCCTGCGGCTGATGGCGTCTATGGCGACGTGGGCGCACAGGTTGGTGTCGAGCATCGAATCGCTGACGTTAAAAGATGCGGGAGCCAGATTCGCCGCTTTTTTACTGTCCAGGACAACTTCGGAAGATACACACGATGGGGTAGTTGTAGAATTAGGTATGCCCAAGCAGACTCTGGCATCTCATTTGGGTATGACCGGAGAGACGCTTTCGCGGCTGCTTGCTAAATTTGAAGCTGAGGGGCTGATAACTTCGCGCGGCAAGCGAATTGCATTAAGATCTGTCGAAGATTTGCGCGAATTATCCGAATTCGGCGCCGTGTAGTCGGGCACAATACAATAATTGACTTCGATGGGAGATGATAGATAATGTTCGATCCGAGAATGAAAAAGCTGGCGGATTTGTTGGTGAGCTATTCCACTAAGGTGCAGCCCGGTGAGCGAGTGTTGATAGAGGCATACGATGTGCCGGACGAGATGGTTACGTTATTGATCAATCGAGTTGCCGAAGCTGGGGGATTGCCGTTTGCCCAGACCTACAGCCAAAAGGTGCTTCGAGCGCTTTATATGAACGCGACAGAGGAGCAATCGAAGATTTATGGCACGCGAGACCTGGAGTTTATGAAAGAGATGCAGGCATATATCGGCATTCGAGGCGGGTTTAATATCAACGAGACATCCGATGTGCCCGACGATAGACGCCAGATATATCAACAGCACTGGCAAAAACCGGTGTTGGATCAACGGGTGGACAAGTCTAAATGGGTGGTGTTGCGGTGGCCCGGCTCGTCGATGGCTCAGCTTGCGGGGATGAGCACAGAACAGTTTGAAGATTTCTATTTCAAAGTCTGCACACTGGACTACGCCAAAATGGCAGAGGCCGAAAAACCGCTCAAAGAGAGGATGGAGCGATCAGACCGAGTGCGAATCGTCGGCCCGTCAGATACCAATCTGGAATTTTCCATTAAGGGAATCCCGGCCATTCAGTGCGACGGGGACCGCAATATACCCGATGGGGAGGTCTTTACCGCCCCGGTTCGAGACAGCGTAAATGGAGTCATTCACTTCAACGCCGGCACTGTTTATCAGGGCAAATCTTTTGACGATGTGCGGTTGGTATTTGAAAATGGCAAAATCATCGACGCGACAAGCTCGGATACGAAATCTCTCAACGAGATTCTGGATACCGACGAAGGGGCACGCTACATCGGCGAGTTCAGCCTGGGGTTTAACCCGCATATTCACAAGGTGCTTCGGGACATTTTGTTCGACGAAAAGATCGCCGGCTCGCTGCACTTTACCCCTGGGCGTGCCTATGAGGAAGCTGACAATGGTAACAGATCAAAGATCCACTGGGACCTTGTTCTGATTCAGACCCCTGAGTTCGGAGGTGGGGAGATATATTTTGACGACGAATTGATCCGAAAAGATGGACGGTTCGTGCCGGATTATTTGCAGGGATTGAACCCTGAGAATCTCGTCTGAGATAAAATATAGAATTGGTTTCGTTGGTCTGATATAACTTGCGCACAAAGAAATAGTGTGTTGTTAAAGCTGCGATTTTTTACTATTACGCCCTCACCCTAACCCTCTCCCCCAGGAGAGGGTATTGGGGATGTGCCCTCTACCCCTGGAGAAGGTATTGGGGATGTGCCCGCTCCCCCAGGAGAGGGTATTGGGGATGTAGCCTCTCCCCTGAGGTGGGGAGTGGTGGAGGTTTCCTTTCCTTTGGGTGAGGGGGCGCTTTGTTTTACTGCATAATTCCCGGCTTGTCTGCGCTGCATTCTTGTTTTGAGGTTGAGCTATTGGTATAATGGGCGCAGCAAGGCAAATATTACACTAATTTTGAACGAGGAGATGGCCGATATGTGCGTTAACAAAAAAACCACTAGCCGCACTCTGTTTGTAAGTCTAGTAGCCTTTCTGATGACTCTTTTGATTTGCGCCTCGACGTTGGCGGCGGCAAAAGACTGGGAAACCCTTTATAAGCAGGGAAAAATTGACGAGGCGATAACGTCGGTCCGTGCTGCTGTTGACGAGAAACCGAGTGACCCTGCGGCCAGGCGTTGGCTTGGATTTCTTTTACTGCAAAAACAAGACTACTCCGGCGCTTTGGCACAACTCCAAGAAGCACGGGCTTTGAAGTCCAACAGCGACGAATTGCACCTCAACCTTGGAATGGCGTATATTGGGCTTAACCAAAGCGAAAAAGCCATACCCGAGCTTCAGCAGGCACTCACACTGCGCAAAAATTGGCAGCCTGCTCATTATAATCTGGGCATTGCGTATTTTAACACCAATCAATTTGACAAGTCTATCGAAGAGTATCGCAAAGCCGAGGCAGCCGGTGCACCTGATGCGGCTCTGCAGAACAATCTGGGACTTGCTCTGCAGAAGAAAAACAGAAAAACCGAGGCGTTAAGCAAGATTCGTAAAGCTGTTGAGCTTGACCCCAAAAATACCGAATATGCCTACAATCTCGGCTTTTTACTGCGGTCTACAGGGGATACCAACGGCGCTACGAAAGCTTTTGAGGATGCGGTTGCTAAGGATGCTAAAAACGCCGATGCACATTTGGCGCTTGCTGAGATACAGGCGGCTTCTGGGAATAACGATAAAGCTCTGGAGCATTATCTCGCGGCGGGTGCGGCCCGGCCCGATGATTTTGCGGCACGTTACAACACTGCGGTGCTGTATTCAAGGATAGGCAGCTTTGGGAAAGCCGTGCCTGAATTCCAAGCGGCAATCAAAATCAAACCGGAGGATGCCGAGGCTATCGCCGGGCTTGGCTGGGCGCAGTTTAAGTCGGGTAAGCCTGCGGATGGAATCGCGAATCTGGAGTTGGCCACTCAGAAGAGAAGCAATTTACTGCCCGCGTGGCTGAATTTAGCCACTGCCTGTATGATCGAAGGCAAGAACGCCGAGTCAATCAAAGCGTGGGATGCCGCGCTTAAGCTGGACACCAAACAATTCGCAGCAGCGGTTAATCTGGGGAACTTGCTATATCAGAACGAAGACTATGCCAGGGCTGCCTCTGCTTTCGAGACCGCCATCAATATCAATCCCAGATCATCCGATGCCTTTCTTGGGTTGGGGCTGGCGTATTCTATGCTCGAGAGGGTCGATGATGCAATTGCTCAATACAACAAAGCCATCGGTCTGAACCCAAAATCAGTAGCTGCATACAACAACCTTGGCGTCGAATTGGAAAAGAAGAACCAGCTCGAGCAAGCAAAAGAACAGTATAAAAAGGCTCTGGAGATAGAGCCTGGAAATGCTGATGCCAAACGTAATCTAGCGCGTTTTGAGAGATAAAAGCGCCGCGAGAACGATCTCTGCGAAAGGATCTATGCTATGCATCTGCGAGGGATCAGGTGAAAACCGTCGGGCTTGCGCCGAACCCGCTCAAGACGGATGCTGTTGGCCTGGTCAAGCGGTTTGTAGTTTGGCTTGAAGAACGTCACGTGACGCCTGTTACGATCCCGGAGGTAGCTGCAACTATCGGCCGACCGGATATTTCAGTTGATGACGATGTAATTGCCCGGTCGGATTTGCTGGTCGTTCTAGGCGGAGATGGGACGATGCTGCGCTGGAGCAGACTCGCCGCCCCACATAGCACGCCTATGTTGGGCGTCAACTTCGGTCACTATGGTTTTATAACAGAGATTGAGCCGGATGTGATGGAGGAGTCGCTTTCAAAGGTTCTGTCGGGAGACTATCACATAAGTGAGCGCGTCGTATTGTGCGCGTCTGTGGTGCGTAAAGACAAGCCGATTGCAACATACTATGCGTTAAATGACGTAGTTGTCTCCAAAGGCCCATTCGCCAGGATGGCCTCCTTGCGGACCTACGTCAATGAGCGATTTATTGTAACCTATGCGGCGGATGGTATTATCATATCCAGCCCGACCGGCAGCACCGCATATTCGTTATCGGCGGGCGGGCCGGTGGTTCACCAGGATGTCAGCGTGTTGATTGTCACTCCGGTTTGCCCGCACACTTTGAATGTGCGGTCGATGGTCGTGCCTGATACGGAGAAGATTCAAATAATCGGGGAATGCTCCCAAAGCGAATCCGAGCTGATGCTGACTCTTGATGGTCAATTGGGGGAGCGGTTGGGCTGCGAAGATGTGGTTGAGGTCGGCAAGGCGGAATTCGCGGCCAAGCTGATTCAATTCAATCCGCACAGCTTTTACGATAAACTCCAGACGCGAATGCGCTGGGGGGAACGCTACAACACCTGATTTGCACTTTGGGCGGCTGCGCCTGGGAGTACGTTCGTTGCTCGTCGAACTACATATTCGAGATTTCGCCTTAATCGACGAACTTACTATTGAGTTTGTTGACGGGTTCAGCGTGCTCACGGGGGAAACCGGCGCAGGCAAATCCATAATAGTGGATTCACTTGGCGCTGCACTAGGAGAACGCATGAGCGTGGATATGATCCGCACCGGCGCTCAGAAATGTATTGTGGAAGCCGTTTTCGATATATCAAACAGTCCGGCTGCGGGGAATGCGGCGGCGCAACATGGATTCGATGCCGAGGATGACGTAATTATCCTCAGCCGGGAAATATCTCGCAGCGGCCGCTCCCAAGCCCGAATAAATGGCCGCCCGGCGACCACATCCACCCTGAAGGAAATCAGCTCTCGATTGGTTGATGTGCACGGTCAACATGAGCACCAATCCCTTCTGCAGGTTCCGATTCACATTGATATACTGGATGCCTCGATAGGAGAGAGAGCGTATAGTCTGCGTCAGCAGGCCAGCGATCTTTTTTGTGAACTTCAAGCTCTAATAAAAGAACGCAACACACTGAAAGCTGATGAGCGAGATCGCGCACGGCTTGTCGATCTATACACCTTTCAGCAAACAGAAATACAATCTGCTGGGTTGGTAGACGGTGAGACGGGGTCTTTATCCGATGAAAGAAACAGGCTCGCCAACGCTGAGAGACTATGTGCGTCTGCGGCAGAGTTGCACGATGCGCTCGCAGGCTCTGAAACTTCAGTTATCGACCGACTCAGCGAAGCTACGGGGATTGCGAATAGAATAGCCGAGCTTGATCCGTCTATGGAGAGCTTGACCGAGACGCTAAACGCAGCGCTTATAAACGCCCAGGATAGCGCGGTGACAATTCGTGATTATATCGAGCAAGTGGAGGCGAACCCCGAACGATTGGAGCAGGTTGAGGAGCGATTGGAGCTTATCAACGGGCTGAAGCGCAAATATGGTGACGAGATTGCGGACATATTGCGTTACGCCGAGGAAGTGGCTGAAAAGTTGGATAAACTCACCAACTCCGAAGAGCGATCTTCCGAACTGGCTGGCCGCATTACGGATTTGGAAGCTCGGCTGCGGGTTGTTTGCGAAGACCTGACAAAGATACGTAAAGCGGCGTCAAAAGATTTCGAGAAGAAAATCGAGTCGGAGTTGAAAGAACTGGCGATGGAGAAGACCCGGTTTGAGGTTTCCATCCAACCCGGCGAGCCTGGCCCGAACGGAGCGGACGCAATCGAGTTTCTCATATCTCCGAATCCCGGAGAACCTGTCAAAGCGTTGGCAAAAATAGCCTCCGGGGGCGAGATGTCCAGGATAATGCTCGCGCTGAAGACGGTGGTCAGTCGACCGGAAGTGCCTACGTTGATCTTTGACGAAATCGATTCGGGGATCGGCGGACGGACGGCGCAGATACTCGGAGATAAGCTGGCATCGTTGGCTGGTCGGTGTCAGATAATATGCGTCACTCACCTGCCGCAGGTCGCAGGCAAAGCTCGTTCACATTTCAGTATATCGAAATCGGTGCGCGATAACCGCACATTAGTACAGTTGAAAGCGCTTACCCAAGAAGATCGCATAGCTGAATTGGCCCGGATGCTTGGGGCCGCTGATACTTCGGGCGCAGCAGTTCAGCACGCGAAGGAGATTCTGTCACTTGCAAGTTCAGGGAACAATTAGACTGGACAAAAGAACAAAAAACCTCGCCAAAAGACTCAAGCCCGGCGAGATTGCGCTCATAGATCATCCGGACATTGATTCTACGGCTGCCCGTATGCTGGTTGAGGCAAAAGTGGCGGCGGTAGTGAACGCCGGTGAATCCTGCTCCGGGCGATACCCAAACCTCGGCCCCAAAGTGCTGCTTGACGCAGGG
>LSQX01289812.1_pt1 | contig 15189 bp, 14 predicted proteins | sample 654561 | NCBI WGS metagenome assembly LSQX01 (sample SAMN04489861, study PRJNA283612) | anaerobic digester metagenome | isolation source: 4 biogas reactors fed with cattle manure at either 37C or 55C with and... | place: Denmark: Kongens Lyngby | collected 2014 | reverse complement strand
CCCGTCGATTACTATCTTTTCCCGAGTCTTGTAGGCGATGTAGGTCATTAAGTATGTTCACTCCCTGTGTCGTTTTTTTTGCTGCTAGTTTCTGCGTCTGTACTTGCGAATGTCGAAGGCAACTGCAGAGACAATGATCAGGCCCTTGAGAATCAGCTGCCAGTAGGGGTTCACGTTAATAAAGGTGAGACCGTAGTTAATAACGCTGAAGATGAGTACACCCGCCAGTACCCCGGAGATCTTACCGATACCGCCTGTTGCGGAGACGCCGCCCACGACGCAGGCTGCGATGGCGTCCAGCTCGTACATTGTTCCATAGTTGTTGGTGGCACCGCCTGTTCTGGCTGCTTCCAAGACGCCCGCTAAGCCGTAGAGGGCACCAGCCATGGCGTAGATGATGATCAGGTTCTTCTCGATGTTGACACCAGAAACCCGTGCTGCTTCTACGTTGCCGCCGATCGCGTACACGTTCTTTCCGAACTGGGTCTTATTGGCAATAATCCAGGCAAACACGGCGACGACTGCTGCGATGATCACTATGTACGGCAGCGAGTACAAGCCCTCGCCTATCGTCCCCGTGCCTAGATTGGTGAAGGCTCTGCTCAAGCCTCCAATTGGCTGCGAGTTGTTGGGAGGCAGGTCGAAGTAAATGGAGTTAATTCCGTAGATTGCCACCTGCATGCCCAGGGTTGCAATGAAGGGAGGAACCCCGAAGCGTGCTACGATCCAGCCGTTGCAGATTCCTGCAATAAAGCAGATCGCGATGGCAATCAAAATGGGCAGCCAGAGGGGAAGTTGGGGCAGATCAGGGTAGAATCTGCGCAGATAGGTGGGGGACTGCAGCATTGATGCGGACACTACCGCAGCTAAACCCACCATACGCCCCGCTGACAGGTCAACGCCTCCAGTGAGGATGATAAAGAATATCCCAAGGGCGATAATCGCCCGGGTCGCCGATTGCAGGAGGATATCCCGCAAAGGGCGGATGGACAGGAATCTGGGATCTATTATTGCAATGCTGATTACCAAGGCCAGCAGTACAATGAAGATAGCATTCATCCTGACAAAGTCTTTGACCCGTGGTACAGTAATCTGTTTCATGGTCTATACCCTCCTCTATGCCGACATGAACTGAGTGGCCAACCTCATTATCCGTTCCTGCGTTGCTTCCTCCCGGGAAACAAAGCCGGCTAAACGGCCCTCACACATTACCATAATCCGGTCTGCCATGCCGATTAGCTCAGGCATTTCGGAAGAAATAAAGATGATGCTCTTACCCTGTTTCGCCAGTTCCATCATAATGGTGTAAAACTCATATTTGGCGCCAACATCAATGCCCCTGGTGGGTTCATCCAGCAGGAAGATCTCTGGTTCAGTCAAGAGCCACCTGCCCAGGAGAACCTTCTGTTGATTACCGCCGGAGAGGTCCTTAATCTGGGTTTTCAGACCGGGAGTGCGGACCTGGAGCCTTTCCACCCGATCCTGGGCATCCTGCCTTCTCCTCTTTTCATCCAGCAGTTTGTTAGGTTTGACATAGTCGTGGATATTGGCGATGGTGGTGTTTTCTAACACATCCAGCACTGGGAAAATTCCAGTGGCGCGCCGCTCTTCCGTGAGGAGGGCCAGGCCCAGCTTTTTGGCGGTAACGGGCGAATCGATCTTAACTTCCCTGCCGTGGAGATAGACTTTGCCGCTGGCTACTCCCCTTAGACCGAACAGGGCTTCAATGAGCTCTGTCCTTTGGGCTCCCACCAAACCACCGATACCCAGGATTTCTCCTTTGTGCAGTTCGAAGCTTATATCCCGGAAGGAGGTGGGAATGGGTGAGGTTAAGCCTTCCACCCTAAGCACCACTTCGTCGCTGGGTTTGTTTTCGTGAACCGGGAAGCGGTCTACCAAGTCCCGGCCCACCATGTGGGAAATGATTGCGTCTTCAGTAAGTTGGGAAGCGGGCCAGGTACCCACATTCTGGCCGTCCCGCAGGATAGTCACTTCATCGGAAATCTGCAGGATCTCCTCGATTTTGTGGGAGATGTAGATGATGGCAACATTGCGCCTCTTTAAGTCCCGAATAATCTTGAACAGCTGGTTTACTTCATTTTCCGTCAAAGAAGAGGTGGGTTCATCCATGAGGATTACCTTGGAGTTATAAGAGACGGCCCGGGCAATTTCCATCATCTGCCGCTCAGAAACGGACATATTGCCCACGATGGTGTGGGGATCGATCTCCATCTCCAAACTTGCAAACAGCTCCTTGGTGCGCTGGTACATGGTTTTCTCATCTACGAACTTTGCAGGACCAATCTTTTTGGTGGGAAACCTGCCCAGCCAAATATTTTCCATCACATTGCGGTGGGTGTTCACGTGCAGCTCCTGGTGGATCATGGAGATTCCTTTATCCATGGCCTCTTTAGCGTTTTGGATCTGGTATTTCTCCCCATCTAGGAAGATCTCGCCCTCATCCGCTGTATACAAGCCGAAGAGACATTTCATCAGGGTGGATTTGCCTGCACCATTCTCACCTAAAAGGGCGTGCACCGTACCTGGACGTACCCGCAGGGATACCCGATCAAGGGCCTTTACTCCCGGGAATTCCTTGGATATGTTGAGCATCTCCAGAACAAATTCAGTTCGAGCCATTGCCTATCCCCCTACCACTCATAGCTAGCTGCTGAGATGGGCAGCGAAATCTCGCTGCCCATCTAGAGCAAACTGCAAAACTTTACTTATAGGGCGTCTTCCCAGTTCTCGATGGTGATCTTAGCGTAGGGTACCCAGACATACTTGTCGTCTACGATTTCGTAGCCGGTGTTCTCCTTGGATGGGGTTTCGCCTTGAGCCAGTACATAGGAGAGCATAAAGGTTGCTTCGCCCTGTCTCTTAGCATCGTTGAGCACGGTGCCGAGTAAGGTGCCCTCTTTCAGAGCTTCCAGGGCGGGAGCAGTGGCGTCTACACCAACTACTGGGATGTACTTATCGCCGCGGAAGTAGCCAGCGGCGCGGAGAGCTTCAATTGCTCCCAGGGCCATGTCGTCGTTGTTGGCGAAGACAGCTTCGATCTTATCGCCGTGGGCGGCCAGGAAGGCAGCCATCTTCTCTTGACCCCGTACCCGGTCCCAGTTGGCATGGTCTTCGGCTAAGCATTCTACTGGAATTCCTGCGTCAGTTACAGCTTTGATGGAATATTCGGTTCTCAGTTCGGCGTCTTGATGACCAGGTTCGCCTTTCAGCATGACGTACTGCAGGACACCGTCGCCGTTTTTGTCAGCTTCGGGATGGGCCAGCCAGTAGTCGACGATGAGTTGGCCGGAAATCGTGCCGGACTCTTCAGCCTTGGCACCTACGTAGTAGACTTTGTCCCACATAGCCATGTCATCTTCGAAGGGCTCCCGGTTGAAGAACACTACAGGAATGTTGGCCTGTTTGGCCTTTTGAATGATAACACCAGCTGCGGCACGGTCAACCGGGTTGATGGCCAGGGCATCTACACCCTTGGTGATGAACATGTCTACCCGGTCGTTCTGGAAGGCCTGGGAGTTTTGGCTGTCCACCATATCTACCTGAGCCTTGCCTTCAGCAGTTGCCAGAATGGAGTTGCGGACGCTGGTCATGAAAGTGTCGTCGAACTTATAAATTGCGCAGCCAATGGTGGGCTGTTTAGCAAACGCAGTGCTGAAAGAGCTCATAACCAGCAAAGCCACTAGCATAATTAACGCTGTTCTTTTCATGTCAATCCTCCTATTCTTGTAGTTCCTGCAGTAACAGAATCGAGACCTGAGTTCTGCCAGCCTTCGAACCTATTCCATCACCTCCGGTTAGTTTGGTTCTATCTGGGCTCCCGGGACCAAAGGCCGGAAGCAGCAGGTCACCTCTTGTAGGAAAATTGGCAATATGTAAGCGTTTTCATTTACAATTATAATACATTATTTTAAGGCGGAAGTCAATAATTAGTTACAAGTGCCACTTGGCCAATAATGTTTAGTTTACTTACTTAGGTAACCGGTATCTAAAATAGACAATAAACCGGCCAAAAGGAGGGCGGTCTACTGCCTGTGCCTTGCAGAGCTCATCTCGCCCTGCGTCAGTTAGGACTCCAGTCAAAATCCTTATCCAGGGGATAAATGGGTCTTACAACTTGTTTGTAGGGTACAGTTTCCAGGAGTGGATTGGTATCGCCTGGTGTTAAGGCCAATAAGGGTCGGTGGGTTAAGGCCTGATACTCAGGGCTGAGGTATCCGCTTTTCACCACGATTGCTTGATAGCTTGAGGGTTGTAAGTTCAAATCCAAGAGGAATTGAGGATCATAAACATCGGTCCGCTTGGTGGAGATAACCACATCAACTTCCCCAATGCCTATTACGGCCGATGGGATTCCCTTTCCAGCACCGATGTGCTTTACTTGTGCCTCCACTTCTAAAGGAATTGGTTTAGGCTCATCCGGATTTACCCGGCCTAGTTGAAGCTGGGTCGTGCTGCCGACACCTGCATTTACGCATCTTTCATAGGAACTGGGGTCCACAATCACGGCTACTAACGCGCTCTTGAATTGACGCTTGATCAACACATCCACCACCACGGTTAGATCCTCTGAGGAGCCAGCGGTTGGGTTATCGCCGCAATCGGCAATTACCACAGGTCTTGCCTTTTCCCGCTCGGCGATGTCGAGACATTCCTCGAACAAGTATGCCTCTGTGGTGAACTTGAACTCATTGCGGTTCTCCCAGATTAGTTCAGCTAGACGCCGGGCTTCTTGGTGGGCCAGCTCGTCCTTGTCTGTGGTTGTTACCGCGAGGGAACTAACACAGCTGTAAGGGACATCGGCCCAGGGAAAGCCCAGAAAAATAGAGGAGGACAGAAGGTCTCCTTCTTCTGGAAGGTGGACTAGTTCAGCAATGATGTCTGAGGTGGGGGGGACGTTGGTTTCTGACTGCTCCCCAGAGATGATCATGGGGATGCGCACCCAGTCCATGGCCAGCTGGAGATTTTCCTGAACCGTTTTGATGGCCAGCCATGCTGCTTTGTGTCCAGTTTCTACCTTGTCAACATGGGGGGCGGTTCTGTAGCCCACAAACGCATCGGCATTGTCCATCATCTTCTGCGTTAGGGTTGCGTGGAGGTCCAAGGCGCAGATGATGGGTACGTTGGGTGCCGCCTGCCGTACAGCTTCCAGCAGATCCCCGTCCGCATCACCAATTTCCTCAACATACATGGAGCCGTGCATGCTCAGCACAACGGCATCGAGCTCCCCGTCCGCAACAATGCGGTCCAGTATTCTCCGCTTGAGTTCCAAGTATGCATCGCGACAGATAGTTCCCGAAGGCAGCGCTTGGCCAAAGAGGGTGGGAACAATCTCAACCTTTTCCGCCTGGCAGACCTCGATAATGCCTTGGATGGGCATATCCCGTACGCTTTCAGGGATAGACAGCATTTCCTCCCCTTCTGCAATCAGAAAATCCTCCAGAGGGGTCATCAGTTCAGTAAAAGTATTGGTCTCGTGCATCAAACCACCGATGGCAAAACGCATCCTGCATTACCTCCTATCCTTTAATAGCGCCTGCTAGAGCTCCTGAAATGAAGTGTTCAGCCATAAACCAGAAAACCACCAAAATGGGCAGGGTGGCAACGGTTGATGCTGCCATAATTAAGCCGTAGTCAGCAAAATCCAGCCCCTTCATTAGGGCAATAGACAGTGGTACTGTATACATCTCCTGCTTTTGCAAAATGATCAGCGGCCAGAGGAAGTCATTCCAAGATTGCAGGAAGTTGAGGATGGCCAGGGCACTAATGGCTGCCTTTGAGACGGGTACCGCGACTCTTCTATAAAGCTGGAACTCGGTGCAGCCGTCGATCCGCCCAGCATCCAGCAGGTCGGAGGGGACGTTGGCCATGTTCTGGCGCATCATAAACAGTCCGAAAGCATTGGCGCTGAACGGGAAGATCAAGGCAGAATAGGAGTCCGCTAAACCCAAGCGAGTCATGATGATAAATAGGGGGACCAGAGTAACTTCTGTGGGAATCATCATCGTTCCCAGCAGAATAATGAAGAGGATATTCTGCCCTGGGAATCTGTATTTGGCGAAAGTGTATCCCCCAAGGGTGGCAAAGAACAGCGACAGGACTGTGTAAGAACTTGCCACAAAGAGGCTGTTCAGAAACTGCCTGGGGAACAGACTGTTTACAAGGTTGCGGTAGTTGATCAACGTTGGCTTGCTGGGAATAAGCTCCGGGGGATAGATCCAAATGTCTCCGCTTGTCTTGAATGACGATGAAAACATCCAGTAAAACGGCATTATGGAGATGATGATGCCGATGAGCAGGAGGATGTGCAGTGCTGTGATGGACAGTTTTCGTCCTAAATGTAGCTTGGTGAAAAGGCCTTTGGCAAACATCGGGAATCTCCTCTCTTTCTGGTCTGGGCACTAATCCGCAGGATTGCTGCCGAAGATTTTAAGATTGACGAGGGATGCTCCTAGGATCACGACGAACAGTACATAAGCTAGGGCAGAGGCGTATCCCAGTTTGCTGTAGCGAAATGCGTTGTTGTAAATGTAAGTAACCATTGTCTGCGAGGAGTTGTTAGGACCGCCGCCGGTTAGTATGTACGGCTCTGTAAAGATCTTAAATAGACCAATAATGGACATGATCAGGCAGAAGAGAAGCACTGGTTTTAGCAGGGGAAGAGTGATATTCCAGAAAGACTTCCAGCCAGTGGCTCCATCGATCCGCCCAGCTTCATACAGCTCCTCGGGGATGGCCTGCAGCCCCGCCAGCATAATCACCATGTTGTATCCCGTCCAGCGCCAAGTGATCAAGAGAACTACCGAAATCTTGCTCCACGCTTCGCTGGAGATCCAGGGTATGGGTGCTGCTCCCAGAAGCTCTATAAAGTAGTTGATCAGCCCGGTATATGAGTCGTAAAGCAGTGAAAATACGATGGCCACCACAACGACTGAGACAATGATGGGCATGAAGTAGACGAGCTGCATTACGGAACGTCCCCGCACCACCTTGGAGTTTAGGGCAACGGCCAGCAGTAGGGCGAGCCCTAGTTGGAGCGGAATATTCAAGACCAAGATGTAAACAGTGTTGTAGAGTGACTTCCAAAAGAGCTCATCACGGAAGAGCCGCTGGTAGTTGGCAAGACCAACAAACTTCGGCAGCGAAACCCCATCCCAGCTCTGCAAGCTGATCACGAAGGAGTAAAAGAAGGGGAACAAGAGAAAGATGCCAAAGAGGATAAAAAACGGTGAAATGAAAAGGTAACAGTGTTTGTTCTTTTTGATTTCTGCCCAAAGCTCCTGCCGCATAATAACACCTCACCATACGGGTTTTAGAAGGGGAGGATCCCCGCTTAAGGTGTGAGCACCTAGAGGAACCCTCCCCACCAAGCTGATTAGTTGCCGTAAGCTGCCTTGATTGCTTCGCCCTTTGCCTGAAGTGCTTCGAGGGTTTCATCCAGTGTTGCTTGTTTCGTCAAGTAGAGATAGACTGTGTCGCGCACCATATCTTCCAGTTCACCAAAGTAGGGAGCATAGTAGTAAGTGGGAATGTCTTCGGCGATGGTAGCAAAGACTCTGTTGATTGGTTCGTTGCTGAAGTAAGGATCTGGTTCGTCAAAGTAGGGGTCATCGTAGGTTGTTTCCAGAGACGGGAACAGGTTGTAGCCTTTAAACATGGTGAGCTGGCTGTCGCGATTGAGAAGTGCAAACTCCACAAACTTCCAGGCCAGTTCTTGCTTTTCGGTTTGCTTGGGGATGGCCAAGACGGAGCCGCCTAAAGCAGCAGCTTGTGCTCCACCTGGTTCCCAGGCTGGCATTGGGAATACTCCCCATTTGCCTGCCATCTCTGGGGCCTGCCCTTCAATGATGCCTGCGAACCAAGCGGCGCCGGGAACGGCTAAGAATCTGCCGGATTTAAGAGCTGCGTACCAAGCAGGAGAACGCATCCGCAGGTCGGTAATGGCGATTTCGTCTTCGTACATCATCTCGTACAGGGTCTGCAGAACCAAGCGCATCTCGGGGGTGTTCATGGTGATGTTTTGATCTGCATCTAAGTAGCCCGAACCTAGTTGATTGAGCATGGGACGAATGTAGTAGAAGTTGGCAGAAAGGGTTTCCATTCCTGGGTCAATGGCCAGCATCTTGCGGCGGGAGTTAGAAAGCTGTTTGCCTAACTCGCGGAACTCATCCCAAGTTTCTGGCAGCTTGGTTACTCCTTCTTCCTCAAAGATATCCTTTCTATAATAGATGCCTACAGGGCCCGTATCCCAGGGAACTGCATAAATGCGGCCATCAACTTGAGCTTCACCGAGTTTACATACGTTAATGACATCCAGGTAAGGCTGCAGCCTGTCTGTTACATCTACTAAGCCGTTCACATACTGCTGAGCCATGTTTCCTTCAATGGCGGTGACATCTGGGGCACCAACTCCGGCAGCCAGAACAGTGAGCAGCTTATTGTGCATTTCTTCCCACGCGATATCGTGTACTTCTACTTTGACACCGGGATGGGCAGCCTCAAAGGCCGGTACAATTTCCTCTAAACCGTAGGCCGCAGTACTCCAGGCCCACACGGTGAGCACTTCTTCAGCTGCTGCGCTCATGGCGAAGCCTGCAGTGAGCACTACACAGAAAGCAAGCACAAACAACGTTCGCCTAAGTTTTGCCATCGTCAATAGTCTCCTCCTTGCAGTTTTGCTTGTTCCCTTAGTTCGGTCATCAGTCTTTACCTTACTGTTAACCTACTAAGTTCCACCTCCTCTCTTGACCTCTCAGAGACCTGCTATTTACTCCTCAGCCATCTGCTGTCTTGAGAAATGCGCATCACGAGTGAACTCACCAAGGCTACTCGGGGAACGATAGTGCGGAGATCCACATATTCCTGGTCAGTGTGGTACAGAGTGCCCCAGGGGGGAAGCCCGTCTAAAGTTAGAGCCCCGCCTAGGGCGGCGTAGGAGGCGTCAGATGCTCCTCCGCAGTATTTGGCTGAGAGGGAAAGTTCCAGCTCTCTACCGCACTGTTGGACCAGTTCCGCCAATTCCGGCGTCTTAGGATGCTCGGGAAAGGGCGGATGGCCTAGGCCACCTGTTAGCTTGGTGATTGTGTCTGGTACAGTGGATTCTTTGATCAACTCAGGCAGTTTTTCTTCGATTGTTTTAACAGCGTCCCAGTGATCAATACGGAAGTCGAGATCGGCTGAGGCGTGACCAGCTACTATTCCCTGTTTTTCTCCTCCAGAGATTGTGGCTAGATTCACTTTTATTCCGTCATGCTGCTCCAGCGTTTGGATCTTGAGCAGCTTGTGCAGCAGCTCCAAAATGGCATTGCGGCCATCTTCCGGGGCAACCCCAGAATGGATGGGTCTGCCAGTTACCTCCATGGTATAGTTCATAGTTCCGGCGCGGCTGATAATAAACTCATCTGGAAAGGTGGGGCCTTCCATAACTAAAGCCACATCGGCTGTGCGGGCCAGTTCAGTGATGAGTCTTCCAGACCATGGTGCCCCAAGCTCCTCGTCAGGGTTAAACACCAGAATCAGCTGGCCATAATTCTGGAAACCGAGTTTTTGCAGCACCTTCACCGCGTACAGCGCGCAGAGAATACCAGAACGGCAGTCATTTACCCCAGGGCCGTAGGCAAATGGTTCTTTGAGCTCAAAGGGCCTTTTAGCGGCGGTTCCCCGGGGCCAGACAGTGTCAAGGTGGGAGAGGAAGAGAATGGTGGCCTCACCACTGCCGCGTGTGCGGGCTGTTAAGAAGGGTCCGTACTGGTCATGCCATTCTACTTCAGGAGTGAGCCCTAGGGCCCCCAAGCGGGGCACCAGGTAATCCACAACCGTCTGCAGCCCCTCCACATCTTCGCTTCCACTATCCATGTTCACCAGTGCCTCTAAATCAAGGAGAAATTCGGGATAAAGTTCCTGGGCAATAGCGGCAATCTTGCGTGCATCCACAGTTTCGGCCTCCTTTGATGCTGTACTTACTCTAGCTTGACTTGGAAGAGTCCCGAATCACTATTTCACACGGCAGCACCACCCTTCGGTTGTCAGGGCTGGGCTTGTCCAGTTCCCGCACAAGCCTCTCCGCTGCCAGTCTGCCTGCTTGCGCCAAGGGCAGCCGGACTGTGGTCAATGTTGGAGAAATGATTTGCGAAACTACCGTATCATCAAAGCCAACTACTGCAATGTCTTCTGGGATACGCAGGCCTTGTTCGGTTATGGCTCGCATCGCCCCGACCGCGATATAATCGTTTCCGCAGACCACCGCAGTGGGGTTGGGCTCGCGGGCCAAAAACTCCTGCATCAGTTCGTAACCGCTCTCAATGCTCCAGTCGCCGTATTTAGTGAGGCGATTCCAAGTGGGCAGGCCAAATTCTTCTAAGGCGGAAGCAAAGCCCTGGATACGGCCGTGCATATGGAGCTGATTAGGCGCTCCCCCGATTAGGCCAAAAATCTGGTGACCCGAGTTCCACAAATGCTCAACCAGGCTTCGGATCGCTCCTTCATTGTCATACTCAATGCAGAGGGATTCATAATCAGGATCATGGGCGCCGATGATCACGTGGGGAATGTTTCTCTCTTTAAGTTCCGAGACGATATGGCGCTCCACCATCCACGCGGATAGGATGAGGACGCCGTCTACCGTCCGTTTATTAAAGTGCCGGGGGAGAAAGGCCGGTTCTTGGAATTCGCGGTAAGAACACATGGCAATCTGGAGTTCCCAGTCCTGGCCCTTAAGGTAGTCATAGATGCTCTGCACAATGGGCAGTTCGTAAAACCAGGTTGTGGGAACAATGGGATCTTCCTGGACAATGATTAGGGAAATGACCCCTGTTCTACCCGTAACTAGGCTGCGGGCAATGGTGTTTGGACTATAGTTCAACTTCAGGATGGCCCTTTCTACGCTAGCCCTCGTTTCAGCAGAGACGTTGGCATGTCCATTAATCACCCGGGACACTGTTGCCACTGATACTCCAGCTAACTTCGCAACATCCTTAAGAGTGGCACCCCTTTGCATGTTACTAACCTCACTTTGTCAAAGAAACGAGTACAATGCTCTTGTAAACGCTTTCATTAATACTTATATCACGGAACACAAAATCAGTCAACATAAAAATAACTATTTTGCGTTTTGCTCAACACGAGAATTACCGGTCCAGTCGCCGAACAGGAGGCAAAAACCGTTCTTATAGGGAAACTTTCGTTGCAGGGTTTAGAAGGTTGTTGCAGAATTGTAGAAGTAAAGTGAATACGTGCTGACGAGAGCTGAGTTTTGTTAAGTAAGCGCTTTCATGGAGGTGAAGTCATGGAAAAGCGGGTGCAGAAGAAGGAGGACGGGCGCTACATCATCTTTTACACTTTCCCTCAAGGCGAAGAAACGGACAAAGACCAGAAAGAGGAGTGATTCCATGTCAGAATTACGCTGGAACCCACAGCTCAAGCAGTGGGTGATTGTGGCCAGCCACCGCCAAGATCGAACCTATAAGCCACCTGCGGAATTTTGCCCCCTCTGCCCAACCTTGCCCGGAGCATTTCCCACGGAAGTACCGGCTGAGGACTATGAAATAGTTGTCTTTGAGAATAAGTTCCCTTCCTTACGCCTGCCGGCACCGCCCATGGAAGTGGAAGGCACTGACCTCTACCCAACCGCCCCTGCGGAGGGCGTTTGTGAAGTGGTGCTCTATTCGCCGCGCCATGACGGCACTTTGGCCGATGAATCGGTTGAGCATATTGCCAATTTGATTCAGGTTTGGACTGATCGCTATTTGGAGCTGGGGCAGAAACCCAATATCCAGTACGTCTATATCTTTGAAAATAGGGGGGACGCGGTGGGGGTCACCTTAAGCCATCCCCACGGCCAGATCTACGCCTTTCCCTTTGTTCCGCCCACCCTGGAAAGGGAGCTGGAAGCAGCTGTAGAGCATAAGAACGCCACTGGAAGCTGCCTCTACTGCGACATTTTGGAAGAGGAAAAACGGGCTGAAGTGCGGGTCATTGCTGAAAATGAGGGTTTTACCGCCTTTGTGCCCTTTTTTGCCCGCTATCCCTTTGAGGTGCATATCTATTCCAGGAAGCACCTTGCCAGCCTGGCACAGCTTGGCCCTGAGGATAGAAAGAACCTAGCCCGCATATTAAAGGAGGTTCTCATCAAGTACGATGGGCTTTTTGGCTTTACCCTGCCTTATATTATGGCACTGCACCAAGCGCCAACTAAGGGAGAGCACGAGCACTATCATTTCCATATAGAGTTTTATCCCCGGAATCGCACCGCCACTAAGCTCAAATACTTGGCGGGGGTGGAATCGGGGGCAGGCACCTTTATTACCGATATGACTCCTGAAGAGCAGGCGGCCAAGTTGAGGGGGGAAGCAGAGGATGAAGAGTAAAAAGGAGCTTATCCTGCAGCAGTTTCGGGAGCAGTTTCCCAAGGCGGCTGAGCCCCTTGTGGTTTGGGCCCCGGGCCGGGTGAACTTATTGGGTGAGCACACCGACTACAACGATGGCTTTGTCTTTCCCATGGCCATCGATGTGGGTATTACCATGGCGGGGGCGTTCAACGGCACCGATCAGGTAAATATCTATTCTGTGAACTTCAGCGCCCGGGACAGCTTTTCCTTACAGGAACTAGTGCCCAGCGCAACCCAGAAATGGTCCAATTACATCCGCGGTGTCTGCCAGCAGTTTGCTCTGCTTGGTTTCGAGCTTAAAGGCCTGGATCTTGTTGTAGAAGGGAATGTACCCCAGGGGGCGGGCCTTTCCTCATCTGCTGCCCTGGAAGTTGCCGCGGCGGTACTCCTTGATGCCCTCCATGGCTGGGAGCAGGATCGGGTGGAGCTGGTAAAGCTGGCTCAACGGGCGGAAAACGACTTTGTGGGCGTTGACTGCGGAATTATGGACCAGTTTGCCTCCATGATGGGGCAGGAAAACCACGCTCTCTTTTTAGACTGCCGCAGTCTAGGCTATGATCTGATTCCCCTTCCCTTTGAAAGGCAGGGCTACGCGGTCGCGGTAGTAAACAGCAGGGTGCAGCGGGGGCTGGTTGATTCTGAGTACAATCTCCGCCGGGAGCAGTGCGAAGGGGCGGTGGAGCTCTTGGGGAGAGAGCTTTCTGGTATAAAATCACTCCGGGATGTGGCCATGGAGCACCTGCCCTTGGTGAATGGGCTGCCGGATGTTCTGGCTAAGCGAGCCCGCCATGTGGTTACTGAGAACAACAGGGTTTTAGCAGGCATTAAGGCGCTGGAAGCTGGGGATCTTGTCCAGTTCGGAGAGCTCCTTACCGCCTCCCATCTGAGCCTGAGGGATGATTTTGAAGTGAGCCGGAAGGAGCTGGACCTTTTAGTAGAGCTTGCTTTGGGCGTTCCCGGTGTTCTAGGCGCCCGCATGACCGGTGCCGGCTTTGGCGGCTGTATTATCGCCTTAGTGCCTGAGCGGGCCCTTCGGGAGTTTAAAGAGCGGGTTTTCCAAGGTTATAAAGAGGAGACTGGCCTGGAAGCGGAAATTTATGTCTTTAAGCCCGCGGCTGGGGCTGGCCCCATACTTTAACGGTGAAGGCGAGGAGGAAATCCTCTCGGGTTTAGCGAAGCGGCGGGAGGAGAATACAGTTTCAAGGAGGAGTTTAGTTGCGGATTATCAAGACCAAGGACTACGCAGAACTATCTAGGGAAGCATTTAAGGTTATTAAGGAGACCTTGGAAAAGTACGAAGATCCTGTGATCAACACCACAACCGGGGCAAGCTACGACGGCACCTTTGAGCTCTTGGTTGAGGCCATCAACTCCGGTGAGCTGAAAATTGACCATGCCATCTGGTTTAACCTGGACGAATACATCGCTCCCCGGGAGGCCAAGTTCACCGTTTACACTTATATGCACAAGAAGTTTTATGACCTGTTCAAATCCAAGCCCAAGTTTATCGGTCTTTTGGACGGCAGTGTAAGCGATGTGCAGAAAGAAATTGACCGCTACAATGAGATCTTAAAGAAATATCCTCGGCACCTGCAGATTGTGGGCCTGGGGGTAAACGGCCACTTAGGAGCCAATGAGCCGGGGACCAGCTTCGATTCCAGGCTGTTTTTGGCCGACAGCCACGAATCCACCATTCAAAGCACCATGCAGTACCAGGGGTTAACTAGGGAAGAGGCGCCCACCCAGATGATCACGTTGGGCCTTGCCGACATTATGGAAGCGGAGCACATTTTAGTTGCTTCCAGCGGCGTGCGTAAAGCCCAAGCGGTGAAGGATACTCTGGAAGGGCCCATCAGCGAGGATTGTCCCGCCTCCATTTTTAGGAAGCACCCCAATGTAACCTTTATTATGGATGAGGCAGCAGCTTCTCTCCTGGAAAAGGAGTATTAAAAAAGCAAGCGAGGTGTCTACATGAAGTCGGCAAAGTATGTTCTGGGCCTGGACTTTGGCAGCGATTCGGTGCGGGCCCTTATTGTGAATGCAGCAACGGGTGAAGAGGTGGCCAGCGCTACCTCTCCCTATAAACGCTGGAATCAGGGGCTGTACTCCGATGCTGCCCAGAACCAGTTTCGCCATCATCCCCAAGACTACTTAGACAGCTTAGAAGAGTGCGTTCAAGGTGTGCTGCACAAGGTCTCGGGCACGGTAGTGGAAAATGTGGTTGGCATCGGCATTGATACCACAGGCTCCACCCCCGGCCCCATAGATGTAGAGGGCACTCCCCTGGCTTTATTGGATGAGTTCAAAGACAATCCCAACGCCATGTTCATCCTTTGGAAGGATCATACTGCGGTGCAGGAAGCGGCGGAAATCAATGAGCTGGCCAAGACTTGGGGTGGGGTTGACTTTACCAAGTATTCAGGTGGAGTCTATTCCTCCGAGTGGTTCTGGTCGAAAATCCTCCATACCCTGCGGGTGGATGAGCAGGTGCGGGAGGCGGCCTATTCATGGGTGGAGCTCTGCGACTGGATTCCCGCGGTACTCACCGGCACCGCCAATCCCCAGAACATGAAGCGGAGCCGCTGCGCGGCGGGTCACAAGGCCATGTGGCATCCAGAGTGGGGGGGCCTTCCCACCGAAGAGTTTCTAACCAAGCTGGATCCGCTCCTTACAGGTCTAAGGGATCGTTTATACCAAGAAACTTACCGCGCCGATGAACTGGCCGGGCAGTTAACCCCAGAGTGGGCTCAGCGTCTGGGCCTTCCTGCTGGCATCGCTGTTGCGG
>LSQX01195030.1_pt1 | contig 15190 bp, 11 predicted proteins | sample 654561 | NCBI WGS metagenome assembly LSQX01 (sample SAMN04489861, study PRJNA283612) | anaerobic digester metagenome | isolation source: 4 biogas reactors fed with cattle manure at either 37C or 55C with and... | place: Denmark: Kongens Lyngby | collected 2014 | reverse complement strand
CTTCAGGAGCTGCCTTTATGTTTACGTCTAATAAGAGAAATTCACAGCGTATTGCTTAAAGATGTCAGGGGTGGAGAAAGAAATCCTGGAGAATTCAGAAAATCTCAAAACTGGATCGGTTCTGCAGGATGTACTCTTTCAACTGCAACTTTTGTACCTCCTCCAGTGCTGGAGATGCAAGACGCTATGAACAATCTTGAAATATTTTTAAATAATAATAATGACAACATACCCCCTCTCATTAAAATTGGCTTGCTTCATGCTCAGTTTGAAACAATACATCCGTTCCTTGATGGTAATGGAAGGGTTGGACGACTGCTTATAACATTTTGGTTGTGCCAACAGGAAATATTGACTAAACCCCTGTTATACCTGAGTTATTATTTTAAACAGAATAGACTTGAATATTACGACCGTCTGATGGAAGTCAGATTAAGAGGTGACTGGGAAGGATGGATTAAGTTCTTTCTCAAAGGTATAGCTGAGGTATCTGATGAAGCCATAAATACTGCAAAACGGATACTTGCTTTGAAAGACCAACACACATCATTAATTAGCCAGCAAATTAAAAACCCGTCAAACGGATTAAAGCTTTTGGAAACATTATTCGAGCATCCATTAATAACAATTGGAAAGGTTGCTGAAATATTAGGCGTATCATATCCAACAGCAAGTACGCTAGTAAATGATTTCTGCAATATAGGTTTAATAAAAAGCAACTCACAAACTCAGCGTAATAAGAAATTTTCTTATTTTGAATATGTTAATATATTACAGGCAGGAACAGAATTGCAATAGTTGCAGGATAAGATATCTATTTATGATATAGCATTAATGTAAAAACCATTAAAAACAATAAAAAGTATAATTTTCCCGTTTTTAATGGTATAACTCAAAAGACTAGAAGATAAGGTGCCAAATACTCTAACGTTAAAGACGCTATTTGTCAAGTTAATTGTCGCATTTTCTTTTTAAATTATTCAGTGGAATCTTTCCGCATTTATTCCACGATTCGCTTGACAACGAGCCTCTGACAGCATGTGTACAGGCATTGCCGGCATCCTCCATTCTGAACAGGTGGAAAGGCTTCGTAGCATGTATATGCCTAGCGTGGTAGCCTAACCTGAGGTAATCAGGAAAATTCAGCAACTGTCTGTAAACTCTTTAAAAGGAATAAAAGAGTCATCATCAATGAAGTTAAAAACTTGGTTGCTATTCTGGCTTGAAAATTACAAAAAGCTAAGACTTAAACCCAAAACATATGAAGTATATGAAACACAATCATTTTGTCATATACTTCCCTTTTTAGGAGATATAAAACTTAAGGATCTGAACTCACTACAGATTCAAAAATACATAAATGAAAAATCTGAAACATTATCACCGGCTACTGTAAGAAAACAGTTTAGCATTCTCAAGTCCTGCTTGGAAAAGGCTGTTGCCAATGAAATGATTAATAAGAATCCATGTAATCACATTGAGCTTCCTGTTTTAACGCAAAAGGAAATCAAAGCCTTTACCCAGGAAGAAGAAAAAAGGTTTATCGAATGTGCAAAACACGATCCTCTTTATACATTATTTGTCACAGCTCTGGATACAGGCATAAGACTTGGTGAGCTATTAGCTCTTACATGGTGTGATATAGATTTTAAATCAGCAGAAATTAGAGTAAATAAGAACCTTATCTATGTGAAAGATTATGAAGGTGCGACCAAAAACAAAAATGTACTTAAGGTTCAGGATACTCCAAAATCAAAATCCAGCATCAGAACAGTTCCGATTACTATAAGGTCATTAAAACTCTTACAGAAGCTTAAGGCAGACAAAATCCTGGTATTTTGCACAAAAACAAATAATTATCTTAGTCCGAGAAATGTAGAGAGATCTTTTGTTAGAATTGCCGATATGGCTGGTATTGACGGATGTAATTTCCACTCATTACGCCACACATATTCAACGAGAATGTTCGAGCTGGGAGTACCCGTTAATGTAGTTTCAAAATTACTCGGTCACGCAAAAACATCCATAACCTCCGATATTTATATAAGCGTTATACCACAATTAAAAACTGATGCCGTTAAAGCATTGGATTCTCTACATCACAGCAATGAAAACCACAAACCATCTACAAACCATTCACAAACCATTTAAGGCAAATTTATATGATTTTAGACCATTTTACACACCAGTAATTGTAAAATTTACACAAAACAAAACACAGGATGAGGGCAAACAAAAACCCTCGAAACACTGATTAATCAACGCTTCAAGGGTCTTTCCCGTGGAGTCCTCATCCGGAATCGAACCGGAGACCTCATCCTTACCATTTACTTGGTCAGCGTTATTCAAGCACTTTACAGCATATAAAAATCCCCAAAACCCTTGTAAAATAAGGCTTATGTAAACAACCCCTATTTTTTCATTGGCATATCTGGACTAAAAAAACAGCGTTTACATAAAGAAATTACAGTATAATTGCAGTAACCTATATGCGTGTCAATGCATTGCAAACAAAGGCTTTCAAGCTTTTTTCCTACCTCAATACACACCCAACTTTTATTATATTAGTAGAGTTCACAGAGGTTTTTATTTTCCATGCTCCCACAAGAATAGAACACGTTACCGCTCCTTAGTCAGGACGGCTTTTTTATTTTACGAAACTACATAAAAACAAGGTTGTTTACATAGGTGTAACCCAGTAATATCAAAACTTTCAAGTCTATTGACTTTTATCAAAAAGGTGGTACAATTGAGGGCAAGTAATGCGACAAATAGAACAAATTATATGGAGGATTTCCAAATGAAGATTATTAATGATAAAGAGTATGAAAAGCTATACAGGTCACATGAAGCTGGAATAATTTTGAATGTGAACAGGCAAACAATCAGGCGGTGGATTAATGACGGAAAAATCAATGCAATAAAAACTGTCGGAGGACACAACAGAATTCCAGCATCCGAAATTGACAGGCTGTTATCAAATTCCAGTGGAGGAAATTTATTCGAAAGTGCGTCAGAATTCGATTTGTGCGGCAAAGACAGTTTCAAAGGTAAAGACAGCTATGTGGTACATTCAAGCCGTATAAACGAATAACAGGTACACAGGAAGGAGGGGTGGCGGCATGAGATATGGCAAAGAAAAAGTTAAATATCACAACCAGCAGAAAAACATTACGGACAACAACAGTAAATCAAGTTGACACGAAAACAGGAGAGTTGTTCCAGCATCAGCATCAAGTACTGGAAGAGGGAGATATTAACTGGCATAAGACTTGATTGGAAATCTTGTGCCGCTTCTACGTGGACTTTCAGGAAATACACAGGATTTATTCTGGTATTTAGCTGAGAGTATGGACAAGGAAAATAATATAAGAATGACACAGAAAAAACTTTCAAAAAGTATGAATATTGCACAGCCGCACATAAGCAAAGTCTTGAAGGAATTGGAGTATCATGGATTAATTTTGAGGGGATATGGATTATACAAAAAAACGTATAATTTTATACACATAACCGTATAATTCAGATTGCTTTATATCCTTACAGGCGATAGGGATTAGGTTCATTTTGAGGGTGTTATTACTATTCTTGTGGGAGTAGTTCCTTTCAAAGACACTACAAAGACATACCCTGATAATTACAAAGTATCAACGAATATATAAGCATCTATCGAAGAAAAAAAGCAAAAGTAAAAGACTATCCCATTAATAACCCGAAATATTCTTTTTGAATTATACTAAATCCTCCAGACGTACCATTGTTTCAATTTTATGTCTGTTTTCTGTCTTGGATATTTCTGTAGGTATTCCCCTAATCAATAATATCTGCTTATTTATCTCTATTATGTTGGATACTATTTTATCCTTTGTCGGGTTTTTGGACAGCTTGAAATCGTCTATAAGAGCCTCACGTAATGTTTCCAATTGCTTTATCATATCAAGCTTGAAATCAGCAATATCCTGTATAGCAGTCTTTTCCATCAGGCTCAAATGTTCCTCTTTCCGCTTCTCCCAATCTCCATCATTAGCCCAGTTTATCAAAGTATTACGATGTATGCCTGTTTGTTCTTCTATGTCCCTGTAATCCTTTCCTGCAAGCCATAAAGATAGTGCCATTGCTTTATCTGCGTTTGAGTATGCCATAACAATATCACCCTTCCAAACATTTTTGTCATATGTTTGTCATAATATCAGTATACACCCGAACATATATTCTTACAATCTTTCAATCAAGAGACCTTTACAGGTGTAGCTGAATATATAGAGTAAAGGGTAAATTTGAAATCGAGGTATACGGGGATGTCTTAACTGTTTGAAAATAAAGTGCAATTTTTCATATAGATTATTTATGAAAACACAGCTAGAATTATGATGGTTGAGTGAGCAAAAAGGTAAACCTTGATGAAGCAGAACAGGGTAAAACATGGCTTGTAAATGTGTATATACTTGTTGATGTAAAAAAGGGGCTATACAAGGGTGTAGCGGCTATTATGCAATTAGATGGGATACAAGCTATTCATGGCTACAAAGGGATTACATCACAGCACAAGGGCATATGAGGAGCTTTGAAAAACAAATGGGTATTATTCTTGAAGCACCGAAGAAAAAATAATTATTCCTGTATTTATGTTGAAGGCTAGATAGCCTTCTTTTTATTGTGCCAAAGTTCGACAAAACATCGCAATTTACACCCGTTGACAGTTCGTTTTGAGATTGGTAAAATAGCTTGTACCTAAAATACAATGGTATAATTTTACTAAAAAATTTACAAAATTTATCAAGGGAGGTCTGAAAATGAGAAAAACTGTTTTTACCAAAGTAATTGTATTTATGTTGAGTTTTGCACTGCTATTTACAACAATGTCTCAATCTGTTTTAGCGGCAAGTGAAGCTCAAACAAAAGAAAAACAAGCCGTCCAGTTAGCAAAAGAGGTATACGAGAAGCTATCGCCCGAAGCAAAACAATATTTTATTGACTATATGGAAGATAGCAGTCCAGATTTATTGGATTTCCATAAAAAGAATATTGACAAAAAGTATGTAAAGCCAAAAGTAAAACAAAAAGCTATTCCAACTATTAATGGTATTCAAGCCAACGCACCAAGAGCATATGCGGCTGTAGCTTCGGCTAATCCATTGTCAATACTAAGCACAGAGTTAATAGCTTTGAACTTGCCTACAGCAGTACGTTACACTTTGATGGCTATGGGTGGAGGACTTGCGGCGGCAGGACTTGACGGTCCGTTACCAGTAGGTGACATTATTGCGGCAATAGTTGCTATTGGTGGTGTAGCTGTCCTTGCTTACTATTGGGATGACATATCTCCAAAATGGAATGGAATAGTAAATGCTTTCAAGAAAGCTTTTTCATCAATGGCTAGTAACATAACAAAAGCATTTACGGATATTGCTTTGAAGATTGAAATAGCTTATGTTTCTTCAAAAATTCCTAGCAAATTGAAGAGTGGTGACAAAGTTGACATTAGTAAATTCAATCAGAAAAAGCCTGGAAGTGGACCTCCTACATGGATTGGACCTTTAGCATGGTACATACAAAAAGACACAGCAGGTCATGGAGGAAGAGTTTGGAAGCTTTTTGATTGGGCAGGAAATAGAATTGCTTCTTTAGCGGCTGATGGTAAAATACTAGGAAAGTAAATACTGGAAAGTCGAGGATATTTTATGACGTTGAAAGAATTGTTGAATAGTTGGAATGTAATTGATATATTAAATGATGATTTTGCATTTGAACATTTATGTTCTACTAATCCTGATAACTGCTACTTTATTGACAGATTTCCTATTCAAATAGAAAATTCTGACAAATATTCACAGATAGAAGTATTTTATGACTCTGTACTAAACGGAGACCTGTGTGTAGAGATTTACAACAAAGAAGAAGAAAAGATAAAAAATATACTCAAAAAGCTATGGGTATATAGCTTGCTTGAAGTTGAAACAAATTTAGCTTATGTAGAAGATGAAAAGATAACCAAAGTAATTGATACCAGCAAAATGCCTTTTGTAAATGAATTGAGGAAGATGGTTGGAGAAAAATTATTTACTGTTGATAATGTCAATCATTTGGATACTCTTCTCGAATTGGGTCTGAGAGACAGAGTACATTCATGTTTTGTATTGTCTGACATGAAGATTATCGCATGGACAAATGGTTTGATAATATTACTCTACATGGTGAATTTGGATAACAAGAATTTAGTGGAAAAAATAGTTTGCACAGAAGGAATGTATTTGAGACCTTACAAGCAAGCAGAATAAACAATCAGTTATACTAAAGAGAAGGTGTAAAAACCTTCTTTTTTATTACCACTACTTACCTTCTATTGTGAGGGATTTTTACCTCAAAGCCTTACAACCACGCCGTTTATTACCAGTGACATCATCTTTCCATTACAGTATAATTGTATTATGTTAACCACATTTCAATTATACAGGAGGTCACTAATGGCAGAGAAGAAAAAGAAAACCAGAGGTCACGGAGAAGGAACAATTACCCAACGTCCCAACGGTACATGGATGGGACAGGTCGCACTTTACATTGACGAAAATGGAAAAGCTAAAAGAGCCACCTATTACGGTAAAACAAGACCCGAAGTAGTGGAAAAAGTCAATAAAGCAAAAGCCCAAATAGATACAGGCACTTTTGCACCACCTACAAGGCTTACATTCGGCGACTGGCTGGATACATGGCTACACGAATATAAAGCCACCAGTACCCGACCAACCACCTTTGCAGGGTATGAAATGCTTGTCAGAGTCCATATAAAACCTTCTATCGGTTATTTACCCTTACAGGATTTGAGAGCCGACCAATTACAGAAATTCTATAATGATAAATTCAAAAATGGCAGAGTGCAAAAAGAGAGTGACAAGCCCGAGAAGAAGAGTCGAAAGAAAAAGAAGTCCGATACTGAGGACGGCACGAATAAAGGACTATCGGCGGCAACCATCAAAAAAATGCACCTTGTTATCCATGAAGCACTTCAACAAGCAATGAAAAACAATCTTGTATCAAGGAACGTATCAGAAGCCACTACCCTACCCAAAGGCAAGAAAAAAGAAATCCGAGTACTGACAGCCGAGGACGAACAAAAGTTTTTGGGAATCATCAAAGAGGACAGAATGAGGACGGCTTTTATATTGGAATTGAATACAGGCTTTAGGCTTGGTGAAGTACTTGGATTGAAATGGAAAGATATTGATTTGGAAAAAGGTAATATTAATATATGCCGCTCCATTGTAAGAGTACCAATATTCAAGGATGGCAAAAAGAAGGGTACAAAGCTTGTAGAACAAGACCCAAAGACCAACGCAGGGCGGCGGAGTGTACCGCTACATGCAGGGATATTACAGGAACTAAAGCACCACAAGGCACGACAGGCGGCGGAATTACTTTCAAAGGGTATTCAGCAGAAAGAAGAAACTTTTGTATTTTGTACTATCAAAGGTACACCCATAGAGCCCAGGAATTTATTAAGGTCATTTTACAGGACTATTGAAAAGGCTGGTATTGATAAGTCAAATTTCCATGCATTAAGGCACACGATGGCAACAAAGCTTCTTGGTGAAAATGTACATGCAAAGATAGCACAGGAAATTCTTGGTCATTCAAGTATCACATTGACGCTGGACACCTACAGCCATGTATCAAGTGAAATGAAACAAAATGCAATGGATAAGCTATATAAAGCAGAGTAAATAAAAAAAGCAGGGACTTTTATATCCTTGCTTTTCTCTTTGTCTGGCTTTTTGAAATTACAGTAAGATTACAGTAAATGCAATAGTCCAAACCTCTGAAATGTGGAGCCCTCAACCAGAATCGNNAGAGCGAAGTTGTTCACAAACCATCTGCAACCCATTCACAACCCATTTAAGATATTTTTAGCTAATTTTAGACCGTTTCAAAAACTAAAATTTGTAAATGATTGGGTTTCAATGAATAAATTCGCGAAAGCCTTCGAACTTTTTTCGCGCAAAATCCGATTTGCATTCACAAGTCGGTTTCATGGAGCTGATGACCAGATTTGAACCAGTGACCTCATCCTTACCATGGATAGTCTCAACGGTTTGAAACACAGTATTTAAGGGCTTTATAAGAACAAAAAACTGAAAACAACCCATCCACAAACCATGGAATAAACTTTAAAAAAAGCGGTAATTTTCAATTTTATAACCTTTCAGTATGCAGGATTTTTAAATTGCTGCCACTTTTACAATATGCTATGATTTAGATATTAGAAGCGTTACATAGGCATGAAACTAACATTACATTCAGTTTCACATTGATTATATCGTAAAGCTATAAAAGAATATGGATGGGGGGAAAACTGATGAATAAAAAGAACAACAGAAATAATGATCAAATGATACTTTTTAAAACTGAAGATGAGAAAATTTCTATTGATGTGAAATTCGATAAAGAAACTGTATGGCTTACTAAGGCTCAAATGGCTGAAATGTTTATGAGAGATCGAAGCGTAATATCAAAGCACATAAAAAATGTTTTTGACGAAAATGAACTAGAAGAAAAAGGCAACGTGCAAATTTTGCACACTCCAAATTCTGACAAACCAGTTGCTTTCTATTCACTTGATGTAATAATTTCGGTTGGATATCGTGTAAAATCCAAAGTAGGAACTCAGTTTAGAATATGGGCGACAAAACGTTTAAATGAGTATATCATAAAGGGTTTTACTCTTGATGATGAGCGACTAAAAAACGGGGGTGGACGATACTTCCGTGAATTGCTTCAACGCATACGTGATATTAGAAGCAGTGAACGCAATCTTTATCAGCAAGTCACTGATATTTATTCCACAGCAATTGACTACAATCCAAAAGCCGATATTACACGGGAATTTTTTGCTACTGTACAAAACAAAATGCACTACGCCGCACACAAACACACTGCGGCCGAGTTAATTTTTGAGCGTGTTGACAACCAAAAACCCATGATTGGCATGACCAACTTCAAAGGCAACTACATTACCAAAAGTGATGTCCGCATAGCAAAAAACTACCTTTCCGAGAAAGAACTCACGGTGTTAAATCTTCTAGTTTCCCAATTCTTAGATTTTGCAGAATTGCAAGCATTGGAAGAGCACGCCATGACAATGGAGTCTTGGATTAGTGAGCTTGACCGTCAACTGTTAGGTAATAGGCGCGAGTTGCTTACTAGTAAGGGGAAAATTTCCCATAAGCAGGCAATTGAAAAAGCCGAAAAGGAATTTGAAAAATTGATTGGACAATTTGAGTTGATGGACAATTATGCTGACAACTTTAATGGGTTGAACAAAAACAACAAAGAATCAATTTTAGAAGTACAGTTTACCGGTAGCAGAGAAGGTGGACAACGTGAATATAATTTATTTGCTATTCACTTAGCTCCTTTTTCTGCTTACGATGGAGGCTACGAGGAAGCATATCCTACAAATTGGCTATTTGACTTAATGAAGACAGACAAAACTGTTGACGGAGGGTATAGTGATCGTATCTTAAGCACTATTATTTTTGATGACCCAAATTGTCGCCCTTCTTATTATGCTGATGATAAATCGTTCTCTGATTATCATGAGGATGGTCAATTCTTTTGGCATAAATACGTAACTTGGGATCCTTCTTTAGGCGCTGATTGGTATTATAGTGGATACAATATATCATTAATTAGATATGCCGAAGTTTTACTCTCTTACGCTGAGTGTTTGAACCATAGAGGACAAACACCACAAGCCATTCAGTATATAAATGAAGTGCGTGCACGTGCAAATGTACCCGCATTGTCTGCCACCCTATCCAAGCAAGATGTGCTAAAGCATTTGCAAGACGTAGAACGTCCATGCGAATTGGCATTAGAAGGCTCAAGATGGTATGATTTAATAAGATGGGGAATTGTAGGTGAGACTTTGACAGCTCACAACAAACCTTATGTAGAAAATTATGTTGAAAGCAAACATCAATTATTCCCTATTCCACATGAGGAATTCTTACTAAATCCTGATTGGGAACAGAATCCTAATTTTAGCAAATAACTACTTCTAAATTCACTTTAGATTTTCATCCAGAGAAAATGTTTTCTCTGGGTGAAATTTTTTTAAATATCTGTTGATGAAAAAAGTAATCAACTTGCAATTTAAACACTTGCTTATCTTCTGTTTCTCAGCTGACAGTTAAAGCCTTAAATGTTATAAGTTTTAGATGGCATTATGCATTGATAATCAAAATCATAAATTAATAAACATTAAATCCTATGAGAAAGTTAAAATTACTACTGTGTCTGACCCTATTACTACCACTTTATGTTGTAGCTCAATATGATGGTACCCCAGTAGAAAGAACACAACAAGAAAAAGAGATTCAGCCAACAGTTAGAAGTGATAAGTATCCATCTTCAGACAATGATTGGGAGAACTTTGATGTTTTACACATCAATCGTTTACCTTCTGCTGCTCACTTTATGGCATATCCCTCTCAAGAGTTAGCACTGAGTGGAGACAAAGAACAGTCTCCTTTCTTTCAATCTTTAAACGGAGTATGGAAGTTTAATTTTGTTCCTCGATCCGATGAACGTCCATTAGATTTTTATCGTAACGACTTTAATGTATCAGCTTGGAATGACATGAAAGTTCCTGCAAATTGGGAACTAGAAGGGTTTGGTTACCCATTTTATGTAGCAGCCGGATACGGAATTAAAAAGAATCCTCCTTTAATTGATGTTGAAAATAGTCCCGTTGGATCTTACAAACGCACCTTTATCATTCCTGAGAAATGGGACAATCGCCAAATCGTGCTTTATTTTGGTGGAGTAGCATCTGCCTTTTACGTTTGGGTAAACGGAGAGAAAGTAGGTTACTCACAAGACTCCAAAACTCCTTCCGAGTTTGATATAACCCCTTATGTAAAGACCGGAGAAAATCAAATTTCAGTTGAAGTATTCAAATTTAGCGATGGTTATTACGTAGAAGATCAAGACTTCTGGCGTTTGGCAGGTATTCAGCGTGATGTATATATATATGCTCGTCCTCAAACCCATGTTAGAGATTTTGAAGTGGTGACAGACTTGGATGATGTATATAAGAATGCTGAGTTTAATTTATATGTAGAACTAGGAAACTCTCAATCGAAACAGGTAAATGGAGCTGAAATTGAGATTGCTTTAGCAAACAGTTTAGGCAAGAATATATATACAGAACGAAAAAAATGGAATCCTATTGATAAGGAAGTCCATTTTCAAAAAGAAATCATCGAGCCGTTGTTGTGGAGTGCAGAAAAACCAAACCTTTACAAATTATTTATTACTTTGCGTGTCAATGGAAAGATTGAGCAAAGTATTCTACAAAATGTAGGTTTCCGCAAGTCAGAGATCAAGCATGCACAGCTGCTTGTAAATGGTAAACCTATTTATATTAAAGGTGTAAACAGACATGAACATGACCCACACAATGGCCATGTGATAGATGAAGCATCTATGCTAAAAGACATTCAGTTGATGAAAGAACACAACATCAACTGTGTGCGCACCTCTCACTATCCTTGCGACCCAAGGTGGTACGAACTATGTGATATTTATGGCTTGTATGTAGTGGATGAAGCAAACATAGAAAGTCATGGTATGGGATATAAACCCGATGAGGCTCTTGCTAATCAACCCGAATGGGAAAAAACCTTTATTGATCGTACAGAAAGGATGTTTGAGCGCGATAAAAACAATCCAAGTGTAATAATATGGTCGCTGGGTAACGAATCTGGCGAGGGAGTCAACTTTGGTGCAACCTACAGATGGGTACATGCCAACGATCGATCAAAGAGACCCGTTCACTCAGAGGATGGTATCAAAGGGCCTCATACCGACATCTACTGTCCGATGTATAAAAAGTTAGATGTTCTGATAAATCACGCAATTTATATGCCGACAAAACCCTTAATTCTTTGTGAATATGCACATGCAATGGGAAATAGTGTAGGCAACTTGCAAGACTACTGGGATGTTATTGAAAAATATCCTTCTCTACAAGGAGGTCATATTTGGGATTGGGTAGATCAAGGGCTTCATGCAGAAACGCCCGATGGAAAGTTCTATTGGGCTTATGGTGGTGATTTTGCTCCTGAAGGCACGCCAAGTACAGCAAATTTCTGTATGAATGGATTAATTGCTGCCGATCGTACTTTAAAACCATATATCCATGAGGTAAAAAAGGTATATCAAAATATTGCATTTAAATTATTAGATTATAATGAAGGGCTGGTTGAGCTTGAAAACAAATATTTCTTTACAAATTTGAGCGACTTCAATTTTAAATGGAGATTGGAAGGAAACGGTGAAATACTTGCTGACGGAACTATTGATGATATTGCATTAGAACCATTGCAAAAGGGAATGTTTAAAGCTAACTTTCCACAGATTCAGTCAAAGCCAGGTGTAGAGTACTTCTTAAATTTCTATGCTTCTTTGAAGAACGATGATGGATTGGTTAAAGCTGCAACAGAGTTAGCAAATGAGCAAGTGAAGCTTCCTTTTTACATGCCTTTAGAGTCGAGTATTCAGGAAGGAAAAATTGGAGCAAACAATACTGCCGATATACTTACTCTTTCAGTTGGTAATTTAAGTGTTGGATTTGATAAAGAAACTGGAGCATTGAGTTCTTATAAAGAAGGAGCTTTAGAATTTATAAAGGAACCTTTAAGACCTAATTTCTGGCGTCCAGTAACAGACAATGATTTGGGAAACAAGATGAACATTACCCTTCGTCCGTGGCGTGATGCTGGCAAACAGGCTAAATTGGTAACAATGAAGCAAAATGTTTTAGAAAATGGAGACTACGAAGTTGTATCTCATTACAAACTTCCAGTAGAGGTTGCTGAATCTGATTTTATTGTTAAGTATCTGTTTTCTGGTAAAGGCTACTTAGATGTAAACTGTACTTTAATACCAGCTAACGACACATTGCCTCTGTTGCCTCGTATGGGAATAAGCATTACATTGAACAAACAATTCGATCAAATGGAATGGTTTGGTCGTGGTCCTCACGAAAACTACATAGACCGCCATACATCTTCGTATGTAGGACTATACAATGGCTCTGTTGCTGATCAGTACTTCCCTTATGATCGTCCACAAGAAAATGGTAACAAAACAGAAGTACGATGGATGAGTTTAACCAACACAAAAGGTGAAGGACTGATGGTTTTAGGCAGTCCCTATATAAGTAGTAGTGCATATATGTTTCCAACTGAAGATTTGGATGAACCAGGGTTGAAAAAATCTCAACGTCACATTTCAGATATTGAAAACAAAGATATGGTTACTTGGAATATTGATTGGAAGCAGATGGGTGTAGGTGGCGATACTAGTTGGGGTGCTTTTCCTCACGAGCCTTATCTAATACCTGTTGAACGACTATCATTTTCATTCAGATTTTGTCCTGCAACAAAAGATGGACAGGCAGGTAATCAACAATATGTAAATTACAAATAATCTAGTTTGTTATCATAACTGTGATCTCATTTTAAGCATAAGTAGTGTAAAAAGCAATGGACCTTATTTATTAAAGTCCTGCTTTTTATGCGAAGCTTAAATATTTATACTTTAGCTCTTCCAACTTTAAGAGTAACAACATAATTTAATTCTGAATATGTTTGTAGTTATCGGATTGATGTTTGTGGGTATGTTTACTGGTTACTTATTTAAGAAAATAAGGTTACCTTGGATAGGTAAGGTTATAACTGTTTTAATCTGGTTGTTGCTTTTCCTCTTGGGTATAGATGTAGGGAGCAATCAGATGATCATGAGCGGACTTCATACCATTGGTTTAGATGCGCTTATTATTACCATTGGTGCTGTGTTAGGCAGTGTAATTGGTGCCCGTTTGTTGTGGAACTGGATCAATAAAGATTTAAAAGAAGAAGCAGAACAATGAGAGGGAGCATAGTCATAGTTTTATTCTTTATATTGGGCACTTTTGTAGGATTGTTTAATCTCATTCCTTACGATTTCACACAAAGTAAACTGAGCTATTATGCCCTCTGTGGTCTTATGTTCTTTGTGGGCTTCAGCCTTGGGAATGATTCGAAAACTCTGAAAAGATTTCGGTCTATCAATCCACGTTTGGTGCTTCTGCCAGTAGTTACTATTGTAGGAACATTGGTAGGGAGTGCATTTGTAAGTCTTCTGTTGTCACATAGATCGTTGACAGATTGTTTAGCTGTCGGTTCAGGTTTTGGCTATTATTCATTATCAAGTATTTTTATCACTGAATATAAAGGGGCAGAGTTGGGAACAATTGCATTGTTGTCAAACATATCACGTGAGATAATAACCCTGCTATTTGCTCCTCTGTTGGTGAAGTATTTTAGTAAACTAGCACCTATTTCAGCTGGTGGAGCTACAACAATGGACACTACCTTGCCCATTATAGCTCGCTTTTCTGGACAAAGCTTTGTCATAGTGGCCATATTTCATGGTTTTATTGTTGACTTAAGTGTTCCATTTCTGGTTGTGCTCTTCTGTTCCATTTAAAAAAATATTATTCAATTATGAAAATCTTTCGTTATGTCTTAATTACGCTCCTTTTTGTGAGCGTTGCCTTAAAAGCAGACAATGTGCCTTGGCAAAATCCACAAGTAAATGAAATTAATCGCGAGGCAGCTCATGCTCATTTTGTGCCGTTTATCAACGAAGCAAATGCTTTGGCACAACAAGCCTTGCCCGCATCTCAACGTTTCGGAATAAACAAAACAGGGGAGCGTCGCATTTCATTAAACGGTACGTGGAAGTTTAACTATTCAAGAAACAATGATGCCAGTCCTGCAGATTTTCACAAACCGGGTTACAACACTGGCAAATGGGATAATATAAAGGTTCCTGGGAGTTGGGAGTTGCAAGGATTTGATTCACCTATCTATACAGATGTTGATTATCCTTTTCCTGCTAATCCTCCTTTTGTGCCCACCGATTATAATCCAGTAGGATCTTACGTTCGTGAGTTCACAGTTCCTGCCGATTGGGACGGGATGGATATCTTTATTGACTTCGAAGGTGTGGAATCAGCATTTTATTGCTGGGTGAACGGTGAGTTGGCTGGATATAGCGAGGACAGTCGTCTGCCAGCACATTTTAATATAGGTGACTACATTAAGAAAGGGAAGAATAAGCTTGCTGTAAAAGTATTTCGCTA
>LSQX01255082.1_pt1 | contig 15192 bp, 13 predicted proteins | sample 654561 | NCBI WGS metagenome assembly LSQX01 (sample SAMN04489861, study PRJNA283612) | anaerobic digester metagenome | isolation source: 4 biogas reactors fed with cattle manure at either 37C or 55C with and... | place: Denmark: Kongens Lyngby | collected 2014 | reverse complement strand
AGCGTGGCAAATTACAAAACTTGGAGGCCGAGCTTAAAGCAACCATTTTCGGTCAAGACGAAGCCATTGTAACCTTAGCTGCAGCGATGAAAATGGCCCACTCCGGTTTGGGTAGAGAGGATAAGCCGATTGGTTCGTTCTTATTTAGTGGCCCAACCGGTGTAGGAAAAACGGAGGTCTCCAAGCAATTAGCCGAAGCTTTAGGGATTGAGTTGGTGCGTTTCGATATGTCAGAGTACATGGAAGCTCATGCTGTTTCACGTTTGATTGGTGCGCCTCCCGGCTATGTTGGTTATGATGATGGCGGTTTATTAACCGAGCAAATTAATAAGCATCCACATTGTGTACTGTTACTGGATGAGATTGAAAAGGCAAATCCGGCCATTTACAATATCCTCTTGCAAGTCATGGATCATGGCACACTGACTGATACTAATGGGCGCAAAGCTGATTTCCGCAACGTAGTGATTATTATGACCACCAATGCCGGAGCTCAGAGCCTAAGTAAAAGTGGTATCGGTTTTACTCAAAGCAGTCAGCAAGGCGATGAGATGGTGGAAATTAACCGCACCTTTACACCCGAGTTTCGAAATCGCTTAGATGCAATCATCTCTTTTGCACCACTCGATCGCGATATTATTTTGCGTGTTGTTGATAAGTTCTTGATTGAGCTTGAACAGCAACTACAACAAAAGCAAGTTGAAGTCGTGTTTAGTGACAAGTTACGGGCCTATCTAGCTCAAAATGGCTTTGACCCGCATTTGGGCGCACGACCAATGCATCGCCTCATTCAAAACAAGATTCGCCGTGCCTTAGCAGACGAGTTGCTTTTTGGTCGTTTAGAAAATGGTGGTTTTGTCAGTGTCGATATTGGCGATGAAGACAAAATTCTGCTTGATTTTGAAGCGCCCAAGCCGAAAAAGCGGAAGAAGGTTGAGGCAGTAAATTAGCTCAGCGTGGACTTAAGCTGGCTAAGCTGTTTTAAACAGTTTAACCAGGTTCTTATGTTTAAATAAACTCTCTTTCTTTATTAACTCATCAAGTTTTTAGTTTTTATAAAAATGAAAAAAATACTTATAAGTACATTATTAGCTGTTGCCATACCAACTGCCGCGATGGCTGAAGTCGTTGTGGGCGTGACCATTTCCAACACAGGACCTGCTGCAGCCATCGGCATCCAGTCTCAAAATGCGATGAGTTTATGGCCAGATACACTGGGTGGCGAGTCTGCACGCTACGTGATTCTTGATGACGCCACAGATGTTGCAAAAGCAGTACGTAATGTTCGCAAAATGACTTCCGAAGATAAGATCGATTTACTAGTAGGGCCAAATATTACTGCTGCAGCCTTGGCTATTTTGGACGTACTACAAGAAACCAAGACACCGATGATCTCTTTAGTGGGCTCTGGAAGCGTTGTACAGCCAGTCGGTGAGGGTGGTCGTGAGTGGGCTTACAAAATGGCTCAAAATGATGATTTAATGGCACGTGCTGTCGTTGAAGATATGGTTAAGCGTGGTTTTAAAAAGGTCGCGTATATCGGTTTTGCTGATGCCTATGGTGATAGTTGGTGGCGCGAGTTTTCTGCTGCTGCAGAGTCCAAACTTGATATTGTGGCTAAAGAGTCTTTTCAGCGCACAGACAGTAGCACTATGGGGCAGGTGTTGAAGTTGATGAGTGCTAAGCCTGATGCTATTTTAGTTGCTGGTTCTGGTACTCCTGCAGTATTACCTCAGCAAACGCTTAAAGAGCGTGGCTATCAGGGACAAATCTATCAGACCCATGGTATCGCAACTCCCGAGTTTTTGCAGGTAGGGGGTGCAGTTGTTGAGGGTACGCTATTTCCAACAGGTCCTAGTGTGGTAGCCAAAACTTTACCTGCAGATCATCCTGTACAAAAGGCTGCTGTTGAGTTTGCAGATAGCTATGAGGCTAAGTACGGCGAGGGTACGGCCACCCAATTCTCTAGTGATGCATGGGGTGCTTGGGTATTAGCTGATTCTGCAGTAGAACGAGTCTTAGCACAGGGCCACAAGCCGGGTACAGTTGAGTTTCGTGTGGCATTGCGTGAGCAATTAGAAAGCACTAAGGATCTGATCGTGCCGACAGGCGTATTAAATGTTACCCCGCAGGATCACCAAGGCTTTGATCAACGGGCTGTGGTGATGGGCGAGGTTAGGGATGGCAAGTTTGTTTATGCGGCAGACTGAATAAGCAATTGATAACTCAGACTAGTGTGTTTTTGAGGCAGGGCTTATTTAGTCTCTGCCTTTATTTTTGTTGAGCGTAAGGTTATGTCAGTAATTTCCGACTCGACTCCTATGCGTACAGGCAGGCCTCCCCATACACCTGCACCACGATTTAAATATAAATACATGTCATCGATTTTATACAACCCCTTTAAAAAACCATGATTGGTTATTTTTGTGAGCAAGTTCAAGACAACGATCTGACCACCGTGTGTATGACCAGAAAGTTGAAGGCTAACGCCTTTATCAGCGTGCAGTTGCGTATCAATGGGGCGATGACTCATTAAAATAAGCATATCATCTTCGCTTGTGTTCACTAAGGCCTTATCAATATTGGGCATTTCTTCGCCATAGCGCGCGGCCGCTATATCGGTGATGGCTGCTATGACGATTTCTTCCGAACCGCGCTGAATACGAATGTTTTCATTAATGAGTACAGGTAGATTATTGTTTTCAAAGGTTTCTAACCAATCATGCAGTCCGGAGTAATATTCATGATTACCAAGAGAAACCAGAGCACCATCAGGCGCATTAAGTAGTTTGAAAGCACGGATATCGCGATGACGCTTTTCCGGTGTGCCATCAATTAAATCGCCAGTCATAAGAATAAGATCGGGCTTTAAGCGATTTGTAGTTTTAAGCGTTTCACCCAACCATGACTCAGGCAATAAACGACTAGCATGAAGATCCGTGAGGTGGACGATGCGGTAACCATCGAAAGCAGGTGGTAACTTGTCAAAATTGAGTTCAATCTGGCTAACCGTTGGATAGCTGACAGCACGCCAAACTCCGACAGCGCAGATAAAGGTTGAAAACATCAGCATAAAGCTGCTGTTTAATGGAGATAGAATTCTCTGTCTTGTTCGTTTCCCCTTGTTAAGTGAAAAGCTTAAAATGAGGAGCAAGTCACGTAAGAGTAAAGAGCATGCCAAGACCATCATGGAAGCGAAAGCCCAGCCCATGCTCATAATTAACCAACCCGGGATTTCCGGCGCTGCTAAGCCGCCTGGCAGGTGTTTTTGTATGAAGTGAACTTGAGTTGCTAAAAATGCAATACCTGCGTAACTAAGCTTGAACCACCAACGGAGAGGAAGAGGGCGAATCAAGCGGATAAAAATATATAAAAATATAATTAAACCGACAAGATGGATAAACAACTTTGCTCCTTTTTGTAGTCTCAGCTACTTTTTTAGTGTTTTTTTGTGGCTCTTTTAGTGGCCTTTTTTGCTGCAGTCCGCTTCGTCGCTGTCGGACTAAGCTGTTTTTCTTTAAACTCACATAGATCATTAATACCGCATAGCCAACACTTTGGAGAGCGGGCCATACAGACATAACGTCCGTGGAGAATTAACCAATGGTGTGCATCAAGCAAAAACTCTTTAGGTACCAGACGTAAAAGTCTTTGCTCTACTTCCAGGACATTTTTACCTTTGGCGATACCGGTGCGGTTAGATACACGGAAAATATGTGTATCTACAGCCATGGCAATTTCACCGAAAGCGGTATTTAGCACGACATTTGCAGTTTTACGACCGACGCCGGGTAAGGCTTCTAATGCTTCACGGTTATTGGGCACAATACCATCGTATTGCTCAACAAGGATTTTAGCAGTTGCTAGAGCATTTTTAGCTTTGGTTTTGTATAAACCAATACTTTTTATCGCCTCGGCAAAGCTTTCAAGACCCATCTCGACTAAGTCTTGAGCTGTTTTTACGTTGGTAAATACGGGTTCCATGGCCTTGTTGACCGATACATCAGTAGCTTGAGCGGATAATAATACAGCAATTAATAATTGAAAATTATTACTGTATTCCAGTTCTGTCGTTGGTTTAGGGTTGGCTGCTCGGAAACGCTCAAAAATTTCTTGACGTTTTTCTTTGTTCATTGGTTTTGTTCAGAGGTAGAGGCTGTTGTATGGCGGCGGGCTCTAGCTTTAGCTAGTGCTGCAGCAATGGCTTGTTGTTTGGTATCTTTAATTGCTGTTGTCGCAGGGACCACTTCAGAATCGGTTTTGCTTTTGTTTGAGGCATTGTTTAAGGTGCGCTCAGCAGCAGTGGCTAGCCGCTCTAATTCGGTTTGTTTGTTTTTTTGTAAACGAGTTTCGCGAGCTTGGTAGTTATGCCAAGCCTGCTTTGCGTCCTTATCGCTCCATTGGCGATTGGCAGGGCGCATGCTAATGCAATCAACCGGACAGGGAGGAATACAAAGTTCGCAGCCTGTACAGAGATCAGCGATGATGGTATGCATAAACTTATTGGCACCAACAATAGCGTCTACTGGACAGGCCTGAATGCAGAGAGTACAGCCAATACAGTGCTGCTCTTCAATAAAAGCTAGCTGTAATGGGGTATGCTCACCACACTCTTCTGTGTTTAAAGCTAAGCGTGGTCGATTAAGAAGTTTAGCAAGTACTGCTATACCTGCATCACCCCCTGGAGGGCAGCGGTTAATCTCTTCACCTTCAACGATGGCCGTAGCATAGGGAAGACAGCCGTCATAACCGCATTTAGTGCACTGTGTTTGTGGTAAAACAGAGTGCACTTTTTCTACTAAAGGAATCATAGCTTAAAATAAATTTTACTGCTTTGCTACTTTGAAAGCAGTTTGTTTAGTGGCTCCAGTAGAAGTGCTTTTAGGCGCTGAATTTGGAGTAGCTAGAGCAGGAGCTTCTGTTGTTGCGCCTTCAATACTACTTTGAACAGCTGCTTTTGGGGCTTCTTGTTTAGTCGCTGCATCGGCTTTGGCTGCGGCTTCCGCATCGGCTTTAGCTTTGGCGAGACGTTCGGCCTCTAATTTTGCTTGTTCCTCGGCCTTGGCAATGCGCTCTGCTTCAATCTTTGCCAATAATTTGGCCTCGGCTTCAGCAGCCTCAATTGCCTCTTGTTTGGCTTTTTCTAAAGCTTCTTCCCGGGCTTTGACCTTGGCTATCTCGGCAGCTTCAGCAGCTTTGATCTCTTCGCGGGCTTTTTTGCGAGCTTCGGCACGGGCCTTAGCTTCGTTTTCTTTGCGAATAGCGAGCTCAACTTCAGCTCTTAGGCGAGCAAGTAATTGCTTTTCTTCATCTTCCTGAGCTGCATTAATAAAATCAGCAACCACAGGGAAAACGTTATTACGCCAACGGCTACCTGAGAAAATACCATAATGACCACTACCTTCAGCAATATAAAGCTTTTTCTTGTCAGCCGAGAGATTGGAGGTCAAATCGTGAGCAGCGCTAGTTTGGCCGATGCCGGTAATATCATCCAATTCACCCTCAACAGTAAGAAGGGAAGTAGAAGTAATGGCGCCAGGATCAATTAAATGACTGCCCACTTTCCACGTGCCTTTTGCTAAAGCATTGTCCTGGAATACTACTTTGACTGTTTGTAAATAGAATTCGGCCGGGAGGTCGCAGACGGCATTATATTCATCGTAGAAAGAACGATGTTTTTCAGCGTCAGGCTCATTGCCGCGCATGAGATCAAGATAGTACTCATTATAAGACTTCATGTGATTGCGAGGATTCATGGCAATGAAGCCCATCAGTTGCATAAAGCCCGGATAAACTAAACGACCATTACCTGGATAGCGAGGGGGTACACGCTGAATCATTTGTGTCTCGAACCAAGCCAGTGAGTGTTTATCAGCCAGGTTATTCACGACGGTGGGTGAGCATTGTGTATCAATAGGGCCGCCCATCAGAGTCATACTTAGCGGAACCAATGGATCATTTTGTTCAGACATGAGTGAGACGGCTCCAAAGACCGGCACACTTGGCTGACAGACTGCCATGATGTGAACGCGTTTATTTAGTGCGTGTAAAAATGAAATGATATAGTAAACATATTCGTCGAGGTCAAAGGCGCCCTGGTTTACAGGTACATTGCGAGCATCCACCCAATCCGTGATGTAAACATCAAAGTCAGTTAGCATGCGTCTTACCGTATCGCGTAATAAGGTCGCGTGATGGCCAGACATTGGAGCTACAATCAGAACGGTGGGGTCACCGTCAGGGTTTTTGGAGGCGCCACGTTTAAAGTGAACTAAATTGCAGAATGGTTTATTGACGACAGCTTCGGGCGTTACACTAACCATTTCGCCATTGATCTCAACCTCATCTATATACCACTCAGGCTTTTTATACTCTTTGCTGATACGGTTAAGTAAATCGTAACGTGCAGCGATGCGACGAGAGCCCGGTATGTAAGAATAAGGACTAAATGGGTTGGAAAATGTTTCAGCTATCAGTGATGATGCGTAGGTTAACGGCGATAGTGCTATACGATTGAACTCGTGCAAGGTATACAGCATTTCAAATATCTCCTTAGTGATATATGCTTTAGATACTCAATGGAACAAACAAAAACTACAATAACTAAAAGTAACAGCTAATAATTACCAGTACTTTTCAACCGCTAAATTGCCCAGATTGCCGCGTCTGCCTGATTTGAAACCAAGCTCACCTAATAACTTACGAGCTTCGGTTGTCATGCCCGGATTGCCACATAGCATAAAACGGCCAACCTCAGGATCCATAGGGTGACCGGCTAGTTCCGCTAATTCACCACTAACAATTAAGTCAGTAAAGCGTTTTTGTGGATAATCTTTGTGGGTTTCGCGAGTGGAAATAGGTAGATAAACAAAGCGTTTGCCGTAGCGCTCTTTGACCCCATCAATTAAATCGGTATAAGCAAACTCTTCGATAAGGCGTGTGCCGTGACATAAGATGACATTGTCAAAAAGTTGCCATGTTTTTTCGTCATTAAGCATCGGTAAAAAGGCCGACAGCCCTGTACCGGTAGAAATAAGCCACAGAGTACCGCCCTGTGGAAATTGTTCAATCGTTAGAAAGCCGAAAGTGGTCTTGTCTATGTAAATAGAGTCACCAACCTCAAGTTCATAAAGACTTGGACTAAATAAGCCATCAGGCACTAGAGTTGCGAAAAACTCCAGATGCTCATCATCCGGCTGATTTACCATAGAAAAGGCACGCCAAGTGAGATCAGATGCTGGCGGCATTGCCTCATCCTCATCAAGCCCAAGACCTAAGCCTAGACGAGCATATTGACCGGGTTTAAAGTTAAAGTCCGGATCGCGCGTGGTTTTGACCGAGAAAAGTTTACCTGGAACCCAGATCTTTTTCTCAACAATGCTTTGGACGGTATATGGTAAATCTTTGGTTTCACTCATTGCTTAATAACTATCTTTCTAAATATTTTAATTTGTCTTCGACGCCATTCCACTCTTCAGCGTCAGGTAAGGGATCGCGAGTACGGGTGATGGGTGTGAAAAGTGGTGTTAGTTCTGCGTTTAGTTCGATGAAGCTGACTTGATCCTCAGGCACATCCTCCTCTGCAAATATAGCATTGGCAGGACACTCGGGAACACAGACAGCACAGTCGATACACTCATCCGGGTCAATCACCAAGAAGTTAGGACCCTCTAAGAAACAGTCGACAGGACAGACGTCAACACAGTCGGTGTATTTGCACTTGATACAGTTTTCAGTTACTACATGTGTCATGATTCAGACAACTCCAAATAAAATAGGGCTATAAAAACTCACCCTCTAAACTTATATCTGCTATTTTAACCAATCCTAAGCCCTCAAGTGTCGAAAACCCCTTACTGTGGTAATGTATTGATTAATTACGCCTTTTATGGAATGAAAATGATTATCAACTCCTTATTGGACACAGATTTATATAAGTTCAGTATGATGCAGGTCGTCTTGCATCAGTTCCCGGCGGCCCATGCCGGTTATCGTTTTAAATGCCGCAACGAAAATGTAAATCTGCGTCCCTATATTGATGAAATTAAAGAGGAAGTTCGTCATTTGTGCAGCCTGAGGTTTAAGCAGGACGAGTTGGATTATTTGAGTAGTCTACGTTTTATCAAGCCCGATTTTGTGGATTTCTTAGGTCTGTTTCAATTATCTGAGCGTAATTTTTTTATCAGCGAGGGTGAGGAGCCTAACGAGATCTCGATCGAGGTCAAGGGCCCCTGGTTGCATACCATTCTTTTCGAAATACCGGTTTTAGCGATTGTCAATGAGGTTTATTTCCGTAATACTTATCCAGACCTGGACTTGGCAGAAGGGCGAGCGCGTTTACAAGACAAAATTCAGATGATTCGTAATTTTGACCCACAAGCAGAGTTTTTTAAAGTAGCTGAATACGGTACACGTCGGCGCTTTTCACGGGCTTGGCATTATGAGATCGTAAAAACTTTACGTGAGCAAGTGGGCCCCAGTTTTGTAGGCACGAGTAATGTCCTTTTGGCGCGTGAGTACGATACCTTACCGCTAGGTACGATGGGGCATGAGTATTTACAGGCTTGTCAAGCATTGGGGCCGCGCCTGCGTGACTCACAAATTTTTGCTTTTGAAACCTGGGCCAAGGAGTATCGAGGGGATTTAGGTATTGCCTTATCTGATGTGTATGGTCTGGATGCCTTCTTAAATGACTTTGACCTTTATTTCTGTAAGCTATTTGATGGTGCCCGTCACGACTCAGGCGACCCCTTTGATTGGGGTGAGCGCATAATTGATCATTACCAAAAAAATCGTGTGGATCCTAAAAATAAATCGTTGATATTTTCTGATGGTTTAGATATTCCTTTGGCAATGCAAATCGCTGAGCGCTTTAAAGGGCGCGTTAAGGTGTCTTTTGGCATTGGGACAAACCTGACGAATGACATGGGTGTACAGCCTTTGCAAATTGTTATGAAGATGGTTAGCTGCAATGGCCAACCTGTAGCCAAGGTATCTGATGAGCCTAGCAAAACAATGTGTGATGATCCGGCTTATCTGGCTTATCTGCGCCATGTTTTTAACTTGCCGGTACCGGAAAAGATGGTTAAGACGGCTAATTAAGTTGACATCAAAGCTATCAGCGTACTGCCAATTTCCTCAGCTCGGACAATTTGTTCCGGGCTGAGTTGCTTTTGGGCACGAATTTCTTCTTCACTTGAACTCGCTGTGTTGAGAATGATCGCAGGTACTGCCTGATTTAAGCGCCAACCTGTGCAAATGCGTTCGAGTTGTTTGAGTGCTCCGGCGCCGTCAGAGCCTGCGGCGATAATGGCACTGTAGTGTCTACCCTCAACTTTGCCCAGCAGGTCATAATAAAAAGAATCAAAAAACTCTTTCATCTGGCCACTTAGGCTAGCAAGGTTTTCCGGTGCACAAAATAAATAACTAGTGGAATTAAGTAGTTCGTCTAGTGTGACCTCAGATGCTTTTCTAACTAAGACAGCATATTGCGGAGAAGAATGTTCATTATCTTCTAGAACTACTAAGTCGCCGATAAGAGCTTGTGCTGCGGTAGCTGCTGCATTGGCCGCCTGCTCTGATGCAGAAGTGCGACTATGCCATATAACTAATAACGTTTTTGTATTTGAGTCCATGGTATCTAAGCAGTAAAATATGCGGTTAATATTAATATTATTAATTATCTTAGTTGATAATAGCTATTATGACCATAACTAAGATTTTAACGTTACCGAGTTATTTTATAAGTAGTTCAAATGATTAAAAAAGTGCTTGCAGGTGAAGACGATCATCACTTCAGTGAATCTTGGTTAGCTCCTATTTATCAAGATTTAGGCGAAAGGGATGCAGCTAAATTGCGTTTAGCTATTGAGTGGGCTGAAAAACGGCTTTCAGGTGTGGAGATGTTTACCTCTGAGCCTTGTGTGCGCCATGCAAAGGGTGTGTTGCATTCTTTGTCTTTGTTACAGATGGATGTGACATCCATGATTGCAGGGGTCTTAGCTAGCTTGCCGACCAGTGACGATCCAAAAGAAGGGCATGAGACTCGTCAGGAGATTCTCGATCTCTTCGGTTTGGAGGTACTTAATTTAGTTCAAGGTACACGCACTTTAATTCGTATTGGGGCACAGGCGACCTTAGCTGAAAACCATGATAGTGACTCCGCCCAAGATCAGCAAGAAATGTTGCGTAAAATGTTATTAGCATTAGCGACTGATCTACGTATTGTTATTTTGCGCTTAGCATCGCGTCTTCAAACTCTCCGTTGGTATAGTGATTCAAAGCGTCATTGCCCGGTGATTTTAGCGCAGCAAACGCGTGATATTTATGCGCCTTTAGCAAATCGCTTGGGTATTTGGCAAATTAAGTGGGAGCTGGAAGACCTTTCATTACGTTTTTTAGAACCCGAAATTTATCGTGATATTGCCAATAAACTTGAGGTCAGACGAACTGAGCGTGAGCAATTAGTAGAAGATTTTATTGCCAAGCTGCAGAAAAACCTCAATCAGCTTAATGTTAAGTCTGAGGTATCAGGTCGTGCTAAGCATATTTATAGTATTTACAATAAGATGCGTAATAAAAATCTCTCATTTGAAGAGATTTATGATTTACATGCTATCCGTATCATTACTGGTACAGAACGCGATTGTTACACCGCCTTATCGATGACACATTCGCTTTGGACGCCCGTCATGAATGAGTTTGATGATTATATTGCGCGACCCAAGCCTAATGGCTATCGTTCACTGCATACTGTAGTTAAAGACGAACATGACCGTAACTTTGAGGTGCAAATCCGTACACATGAAATGCATGAGTTTGCCGAGTATGGTATGGCAGCCCACTGGCGCTACAAGGAGTCGGGGGCCAAAGGTGGGGAGACCTCAGCGTCAAGCTTATATGATCGCCAGATCTCCTGGATGAGACAATTATTATCCTGGCGTCGTGAAGAAGGGCTTTCTGATCAAGAAGCTTCACAATTGCAAGAGGAAGTTCTAGGCGTCTCTACGGATGATTTAGAGTTGGAAGAGACTGCTGAAGGTCATATCATCAAAGACAAAGAGCAAAGACCCGAGAAACCGGTTGATCAAAAAAATGCACCACGTATTTACGTCCTAACACCTCAAGCGCGGGTTATTGAGCTACCGGAGGGAAGTACACCGGTAGATTTTGCTTATCGACTACATACAGACTTAGGGCATCGTTGTCGTGGGGCCAGAGTAGATGGCAATATGGTGGCATTAAATACACCTTTGCAAACCGGTCAAACTGTCGAAGTTATTGCCGCTAAGTCGGGCGGCCCTTCGCGAGACTGGCTTAATGCACAATTAGGTTATTTGGCAAGTCCTAGAGCTCGTGCAAAAGTTAGACTTTGGTTCAATGCCGTAGAGCTACAACAGCGTATAGCCAACGGTCAGGACTTGGTAGAAAAGGAATTGCAACGCCTCGGCAAGACGGCGACCAATCTTGAGCATTTAGCACAGAAGCTTGGTTTTAGTCATGCTGAAGACTTGTATGTCTCTGTAGCTAAAGAAGAATTTAGTCTACGTAATATTGCTCAAGCTTTTGTAGAGCAGGAGGCACCAAGTCCTGACGCAGAGATTCTGGCGCGTCAACACCAATCACAAATTAATACGAACAGTAAAAACGGTGTGTTAGTGGTTGGTGTTGATTCACTATTAACACAGCTGGCAGGTTGTTGTCATCCAGCGCCTCCGGATGAAATTCATGGTTTTATCACCCGTGGTCGTGGAGTAACGATACATCGTGAGGGCTGTCCTAGTTTAAAAGCCCTAAGATTAAAGTACCCCGAACGAATTATTGAGGTTGATTGGGGCAATACTGACGATCGCTTGTATCCGATTAATATTTCCGTATCAGCCTTGGACCGCCCGGGATTGATTCGTGATATTACAGAACTATTTTCGAAGTATAAAATTAATGTAGCTGGTCTAAACACCCAAAGCCGTCAAGGTACAGCGACCTTATTGTATACAGTTGAAATACGAAATGGCGATGATGTGCGCAAGGTTATCAGTGCAATTTCAGAATTACCTGAGGTGCATTCGGTGAATCGTTCCTAGTCAGTATATTGACAAGCAATTTGAGGTAAAATCAACTATTTACTTGAAGAATTAGCGGAGGTCTCTTGAGAGAGTACAACTATCCTGACGAGTCGGGACATTTTGGGCGTTTTGGTGGCCGCTTTGTGGCTGAGACCTTGGTTCACGCCCTCGATGAGCTAAAAGAAGCCTATCTAAAGTACAAAGACGATCCTGACTTTATAGCCGAATATGAGTATGAGCTAAAGCATTTTGTAGGTCGTCCAAGCCCTGTGTATCACGCCAAGCGTTGGTCAGAGTTATTGGGTGGTGCACAGATTTGGCTTAAACGTGAAGATTTAAATCACACCGGTGCACACAAGATTAATAATTGTATCGGTCAGATTCTTCTTGCTCGCCGTATGGGCAAAAAGCGTATTATTGCTGAAACTGGTGCTGGGCAGCACGGTGTAGCGACAGCAACTGTGGCCGCACGTTATGGTCTAGAGTGCGTCGTTTATATGGGTGCCGAGGATGTGCGTCGTCAAGCACTTAATGTTTACCGTATGAAGCTTTTAGGCGCTACAGTGATACCTGTAGAGAGCGGCTCAAAGACGCTTAAAGATGCCTTAAATGAAGCAATGCGTGACTGGGTGACCAATGTTGATGACACTTTCTACATTATTGGCACTGTTGCCGGTCCAATGCCTTATCCAGAGATGGTGCGCGATTTCCAATGCATCATAGGCCGTGAAGCCATCGAACAAATGCCAGAAGCTGCGGGTCGTCAGCCTGATATGGTAGTGGCTGCAGTCGGTGGCGGTTCCAATGCTATCGGTATTTTTCACCCATACTTAAGCTACGAGGATGTGCTATTGGTTGGTGTTGAGGCCGGCGGCAAAGGCGTAGAGACCGGTCGACATTCAGCGTCGCTGAATGTCGGCAAGGCTGGCGTGCTACACGGTAATCGCACCTTAGTTATTCAAGATGAAGACGGTCAGGTACAAGGTACTCACTCTGTGTCAGCTGGTTTGGATTATCCGGGCGTAGGTCCTGAGCATGCACTATTAAAAGAATTAGAGTTAGCCACCTACGAGATCGTTAATGATGCCGAGGCGGTTAAAGCTTTCCATGATTGCTGTTCAATTGAAGGTATTATTCCTGCATTGGAGTCTTCTCATGCTTTAGCTTATGCTGCTCGTGTTGCTCCACAGATGGATAAAGACAAGATTATTTTGGTTAATTTGTCCGGTCGAGGCGATAAGGATATTCACACAGTTGCCGAATACGGCAACGTAGCGCTGTAGAGGTAGCAGATTATGTCTATTAAAAGAATTGATGATGCCTTTGCACGCTGCGAAAAACGTAGTGCGTTAGTCCCTTATATAACTTGTGGTGATCCTAGTGCCACGGGAACTCTGGAGATTATGCATGCGATGGTCAAAGGTGGTGTGGATATTATTGAGTTAGGCATGCCTTTCTCTGACCCTATGGCCGACGGTAAGGTCATTCAGTTGGCTGCTGAGCGAGCCCTTGCCAAGGGTATGACACTTAATGGTGTATTAGATGTAGTCAAGCAGTTCCGCCAGGATGATCAGGAAACCCCTGTTGTTCTTATGGGTTATGCCAATCCTATCGAAGCCATGGGTTGGGAGAAATTCACTCAGTCAGCTTCTCAAGCCGGTGTGGATGGCGTGCTGGTCGTGGATTTTCCGCCTGAAGAATTCGATGATGTGAGTGCTTATTATGAGGCAGCTGATTTAGCGCCTATTTTCTTGATAGCACCTACTTCAACTGATGAGCGTATTAAAAAAGTCGGTGAGATTGCTAAAGGCTATGTTTACTATGTTTCACTCAAGGGTGTGACAGGTTCTGCTGCTTTAGACACTGAGGATGTTAAGGAAAAAGTCCAAAACATCAAGCGTTTCGTTAATATTCCGGTTGGTGTGGGTTTTGGTATTCAGGATGTAGAGAGCGCACGTGCCATTGCCTCTGTTGCTGATGCTGTAGTCATTGGCAGTAAACTGATCAATACAATGCAGTCTGCAATCGAGGGACATGCTGAGGAACAGCATAATCAGCTGGCAGCTAATAGTGCCGGAGAGTGGTTAGCATCTATTCGCCAAGGCCTTGAAACCGTAACAAAAGAGTAAAAATCATGAGTTGGTTAGATAAAATATTACCCCCGCGAATTAATCGTGAAGATAAAAATACCAAACGCGTACCGGAGGGAGTGTGGGTTAAGTGTCCTAGTTGTGACTCAGCCCTTTATAGTGACGAGCTAAAAAAAGCATTAAATGTTTGTCCAAATTGTGATCATCATATGCGTATTAATGCTCGCGCTCGTATCAACTCTTTATTAGACCCAGAGGGTAGAGTAGAGATTGGGGAGCATTTACGCTCTAAGGATCCACTGAAGTTTAAGGACTCTCGCCGTTATCCTGATCGTTTAACTGAGGCGATGAAGGACACTCAGGAAAATGACGCGATTGTCGTGGTTGGCGGTACTATTATGCAGGTTCCTGCTACCTTAGCCTGCTTTGAGTTCGGTTTTATGGGCGGTTCTATGGGATCCGTGGTAGGTGAGCGTTTTGTTCGCGGCGTACAGCATGCCATTGATAATCGCACTGCCTTTATTTGCGTCAGCGCTTCTGGTGGTGCGCGTATGCAGGAGAGTCTATTTTCTCTTATGCAGATGGCCAAAACCAATGCTATGTTGACCCGTTTATCAGAAGCTGGCCTACCATTTATCAGTATTTTAACCGACCCGACAATGGGTGGCGTATCAGCCAGCTTTGCCTTTATGGGTGATGTGGTGATTGCCGAGCCAAATGCCCTGGTTGGTTTTGCTGGTCCTCGCGTGATCGAACAAACGGTCCGTGAACAATTACCAGAGGGCTTCCAACGAGCAGAGTTCTTGTTGCAAAAGGGAGCGCTTGATATGGTAGTTCATCGCAATGATATGCGTACAACAGTTGCACACTTGATTGCTATATTTACACGCAAATCCTATGAAGCGGTAGCGGAGTAGTTAGTTGGTCGTTTGTTTGAGCATTAAAAACTAAAGGCCGAGTTTCTTAATTGAAGCTCGGCCTTATTGTCATAGGAATTTAACTCAATTTATTAGGACTAATAAACCCCTTGTTCAATC
>LSQX01105045.1_pt2 | contig 15192 bp, 15 predicted proteins | sample 654561 | NCBI WGS metagenome assembly LSQX01 (sample SAMN04489861, study PRJNA283612) | anaerobic digester metagenome | isolation source: 4 biogas reactors fed with cattle manure at either 37C or 55C with and... | place: Denmark: Kongens Lyngby | collected 2014 | reverse complement strand
ATGTGTATAAGAGACAGAATTTTACACTAACCAAACGCGATTATTTGCGTTTATTAAATGTTATAGGGCGTTATAGGACGAAAAAGTGCCGCTTTTGCAATTTGTAAACATTTTGTGAACATTTAATTTTAAAACATTTTAGTACTTAGGTATTATTTATAAATAATATTTCCTTGGCATTCGACATTACCTTCTATTGTCTTGCACTCTACACTACCGCCACAATTAACATCCCCTTTAATGTTATCACCGCAAGCAACATTATCTCCACAGTTTACAGCACCATTTATTTCACCTGCACAGGAAATATTATTACCACAATGAACACCGCCGCCGATTGAACCGCCGCAAGAAATATTATTACCGGCATTTACATTACCGTTTATGTTACCTTGACAGGAAATGTTATTTTTGCATTCTTTTATATCACCGTTAATCTGGTTACATTCAATTTCGCCGTGACTTACAACATCTCCGTTAATACTTGCATCACAGCAACTATTACCACAGACTTCAACGTTAAAATATTGCCTTGTGGTTTCGTTACAGTTTTTTGGAAAAGTTATATCTATAGTTTTATCTATGTCGTCGACCAACATAACTCTTTTACCTCTAGCGACTACAACACGGAAAGTATCATCGTCACGCAGAGGAAACTGCGCACAAATATCATTAACTAATGGTTCTCTACCAAACAATTCATCAATACTAACATCAAATATATCGGCAAGCTTTGGTATTAAACTAATGTCCGGACAACACTGTGCCGACTCCCATTTAGATACCGACTGGTTGGTCACACCTAATTTTACGGCAAGTTCCTCTTGTGTTAAGTCTTGCTTTTTTCTATAAAAACAAATAGTATCATTCAACTTTAAATTATCCATAGGTACACTTCCTTATATTTCTTGTAGCTACATTTATATTTTAAAGGTTAAAATGTTACAAATCAATAACGCGTTTATTGGATTTTTCCAACTGTAAGTTGTAAGGATTTATAAAGCGGATTTTTATTATTCACAAATCATAGCTGTAGTCAATTTGCGATGAGAGTGGTTTTGTAAGCTAAGGTGATAATAAAAGCCGCGGCAGTTTGCGTAAAACAACGCAATATGCCACAGCTTTTTCGTAGATTCAGCGCGAATAGATCCCATTCATATGGGGGAAAGATTAATTATCGAATTCCATTGCGGAAATAAATATTTCCGTGAGATTTGGGTCAAATTGGGTTCCGCTGTTATCGCGGATTTCCTGATAAGCCTGCTCAATAGTTTTTGTGGGTTTATAGGGGCGTCTGTGCGTCATGGCATCAAAGCTGTCTGCAAGAGAAAGCAAGCGGGAGAGATATGGGATTTCTTCACCTTTGAGGCCGTTCGGATATCCTTTTCCGTCATATCGTTCATGGTGGCTGAGCACAATAGGCGCCAAATCCTGAAGCTCCGGTACATGTGCGATTATATCTGCGCTGTCTTTGGGATGCTTTTTAAGCTCTTCCCACTGCTCTTCCGTAAGCTGCTCGTCTGATATAAGGATTTCTTTGGGAATATTGATTTTTCCAAGGTCATGCAGATAAGCCGCACATATCAGCTTTTTCTTTGTTTCGTAATCCATTTTAATATAATCTGCAACCTTTTCACAGAACAGGACAACCCGCTCGATATGGCTGTAGGTATATTTGTCGCGTGAGTTTATGACAGTAATAAGTGTTTTAATCGGCTGCAGGGCATCTATAAGCAGAGAATCTTCGCTGTGATTATGTGAGAATTCCTCGAAAATTGTCGCAAACATTTCCACACGATTTCTGCACAAGAACTTTGCCCTGTAAAGGGCTGCGTCGGTACGGTCGATTAGTGCCGTGGGGGTGTCGTCTTCACCAAGGGATTGCGATACACCGGCTGAAATCGTGAGGTTATGATCCGGCAGGTGATCCTGTCCTTCAAACACATAAGAGTCTATAATTTCCTTTAAACGTGATGCAATCTCAACCGCCTGTTCCTTTGTTACGCCCGGCAGTATCAGAGCCAGTTCATCTCCGCCGTATCTGCATGCAATCTGTCCTTTTTTTAAATTTTTCTCGATTAAATAAGCTACCGTACGAAGAACCTGATCTCCCTGCTGATGCCCGTATATGTCATTATATAACTTAAAACCGTTCAGGTCCATCATAATAAGAGATACGGGCTTTTTGATGACATTTTCTTTTGCAAAGTATTTTTTCAGATACTCATGAAAATACCGATGGTTATATAGATCTGTCAGACCGTCTTTGTTTACAAATGTAAGAAGGGTATCTATATGTTTTCTTTCAAGCCGCACATAATATCCGAGTGTCCATGCTACCACGACAAACATGGATGACAACGCCAAATCGTTCTCAAAATAGATATTAATAGGTTGGCTTGATTTGTGCAGAAAATCAATAAGCAATATAAAGGCAGACGAACATCCGGCTATAATTAACCCAACCTGCATATTGTATTCGATTGTATAAGCAACGACTAAAAATATAAATAAAAACTTATAGCTGCTTTGATGCAACCCGCTGAGATAAATGGCAATCACACAAAGCACAAAAAACATTGCCATTTCCAATATGCCGATTTCCTTTAGCTTTTTTTTCCTTTTATCTATCACAAACCATATAACTATAACTACAGAAAGGACTGATAAAGCAACAGCGACGGCAAACAGATTTAAGTCCAGAGCCTCATCGGCTGTTAAACCTCCAAATATGCTTTGAAATACAGGAGAGGCACAGAAAAGAAGGGTTAATACTCTCAAAATGAAAAACGTTGACTGTATTTGTTCTTCTTTATATTTATCAAATGCTTTATTCATTATCGCTTACCATCTTTCGGAAGATTCATAGCATGTATGGTTTATATGCAGGGTTTCCTATAGAATATGGGCGGACATAACCTTATGGCAGTCCGCCCATATTCTATAGAATGCAAGGTTCAGCGGTCCTGTAATGATTTTGGCTCTTCCGGTTGATAGAAGAAAATCACACAGGCAGATGATGCAATAGTTGTTGCGACAAAGGAGCAAACCATTGCGGTGACCGCCAAAATAGGCTTCAAATACTTTTTCATATTTGGTCTCCTTTCTAAAATATTGGATGCCGATTAGGCTTTATCAACAACCGCTCTTTTCTTTAAGGCGGCTATTAACACCGTGAGAGATTGCCAGAAAACAGAAAGACAAAGACTGACTGCAAGATACATATAAAACTCAAACCAAATGGATAAAGTAAAAAATAATAAAGTAATAAAAGCAAAAATTAAGAGTGAATAAAAGCTTTGACGTCTTAATCTTTTAATCTTTTCAGGCTTATTCAACGGTTTGTTTTTTGACCCCACGGGGGCATATTTATATATTATGAAACAGCTTATTAAAAAAGAAACAATGCTGACGGCAAAACCGATAGTATATCCATATGAAAAAAAAGACAGATAGTGTGAAAGGAGACCTATTATCGAAACTACTGACACACTGACAACCAGACATCCGTTACTGGTTTTGGCATGTGCCCCTCCGGTTGATCTTCTTAAAAAAGCTACGGCTAAGTATACTATCCAGCATTCAAAAAAACATTTAAAAAGGGCGCCAAATATTGAAATAAGAATAGCAACAATTAATATTTGCATAATTGCAAACAAACCATACTGAACAACCGCTCTTTTTTCACTATCATACTGCAAAGGGGTTGTCAAAAACAAAGCGATTTTGTTGACCAGCTTTTCCATCTATTCACCTTTGCGCAGAGCCTTCTTTTTCTTATAAATGTATATGGGTAGTAATGTCATAACTAAGAAAATATTAGATAAGATTCCTACAATAGCTTGACCTATATAAGTATCAAGGAGAAAGAGCTTTGCTTTCTCAAATCCCATAAAGGCAGAGGAAATCATAATTATGGCGCCTTCATATATAAAAGTCAGTATTGCGATTAATAAGGCGCTTTTTATGACTTTTTCAGCAGGGATTTTAAAGAATATTATAGATATAACAATTAAGAAAATCAGACTAAACAGGGTATGGTTGACAATTGTCAATAGCAGTCTTGAAATATATGTGAGTACAAAAATAATAGCCACGCAAGCCCAAAAAGGCTTCCATTTAATTTTGTGGTTACTAAATAGATGAATGCTATATACGTAAATCAAACATTGGAACAAATAAGCAAATATAAACAAGATAAGTTCTTCAAGTATTGGATTCAAGTTTTGTTCCCCCGAAAGATTTTTTTGAAATTGCTTTTATCCCATAGAAAAAGACTATACATACAAAGAAGTGAATAAACAAATCTCCGATACTTAAAATACTGTAGCCAACATCGATATAATCGCTGAGTATTTTTAGTTTTGTTTCGGAGTTAATCAGAACATGCAGTGGAGAGTTTTCCAGCATGCCGTCCCGGTAATAGCCTGTCAGTCGTGAAAGGGTAGGGTAGACCGGCATTTTGCCGCCGTTGGCATGCTTGACGATTTCATTAAGAACCGTTCCCGTGATAATAAAGCCCGAGCCTGCCAAAGCAGGAAGATACAGCTTGTACACGAAAATCGGTAACAAAAGGGTATAAAGACTTGCTGTTTTCAAATAAGGCGCATATGAGATAACGCTGTAATTCTGTAAAAATATATTTACCTGAAAAATAATATGTGTAATTTCAACAATATAAAACGGATAGAAAGCAGGCTTTGCAAGTGCTTTCCATATGCGATACCCTTTCAATTTGGCCACTATTATCGCCAAAAGCACCTGGAAAAGCATATGTATCCTTCACACCTAATATATATTTATAACCAATTATACTTATAATCAATCTTTTTTACAAGTACTTTATTATAATTTCTACTATTTTTATAATTGAATTCTTATCGCATAGCGATATTACACAAATAATGTGAAAATATTGTCACATTATGGCATATTATATTATTGATATAATATATAAGCTGCAGATTGTATTTTTCTTTATCTTACATGGGTTCGGTTAATGATTGACCATAGGCAAAGTATAATATATAATCAACTACATTGGCAGGGATTGACTGCCTTTGTTGAAGGACAGGATGATGGGCGTTTTGGTCAGCGGTGCGAAGGTGTCAGAGTTTTATAGGAGTCTACATGGCAAACATATAGCGGTTTGCGGATTGGGGCGTAACAACACACCTGTAGTACTTCAGCTTTTATCGAACGGAGCTGTTGTAACCGGATGTGACAAAAGCGGGCGGGAAGAGCTGGGGAAAACCGCAGACATACTTGAAAACGCGGGAGCAACCCTTTGTCTTGGCGAGGGTTATCTGGATTCACTTTTAAAGACCGGTTATGATATGATATTGAGGACGCCGGGGATGAAGCCGTATCTTCCTCAATTTGAAGAGGCGAGAAGACAGGGGATTGCGGTTACCTCCGAAATGGAATTGTTTTTCTCGCTTTGTCCCGCGCATATAACGGCGGTGACAGGCTCGGATGGCAAGACAACCACCGCCACCATAATAGCGGGATTGCTTGAGTCGGCGGGCTACCGAGTCCATCTCGGAGGGAATATCGGACGTCCGCTGCTACCTGTTGTCGGTGAGATTAGGCCGGAGGACAGGGTTGTAATCGAGTTGTCCAGTTTCCAGCTTGTCGGAATGAAGCAAAGCCCCCGAACTGCGGTAATCACAAATATTGCTCCGAACCATCTGGACTGGCATACCGATATGCAGGAATACATAAACGCAAAGAGGAACATTATACTATGGCAGGGTGCCGGCGATACAGCGGTACTTAATGCCGACAATGATTATACCGCCTCATTTTCCGCAGAGGTTCGGGGCAATATAAGGATGTTTTCACGTATATCAAAGCCTGACTTTGGCGCGTGGCTTTCATCCGACGGTATACTGGTATTTACGGAAAACGGAAAAGATACTCCGGTGATTCCTGCCGATGAAATATGCATACCGGGTATTCATAATGTTGAAAACTACCTCGCCGCCATATCGGCAGTATGGGGAAGCGTTTCGCCCGAAGTAATTGCCGGATATGCGCGAAGCTTCGGAGGAGTTCCGCACCGCTGCGAGCTGGTTGGTGAGATTGGCGGGGTCAAATGGTACAATGATTCTATCGGAACAAGTCCCTCCCGCACGATAGCAGGCCTTAAGTCTTTTGACCGCAGGGTTATTCTTATCGCGGGAGGGTATGACAAGCATGTTTCGTACGAAGAACTCGGCCCTGTTGCCGCCGAGACCGTCAAGGCGGCAATCCTGATGGGTGAAACTGCAAATGCAATCGAGTCAGCGATATCAAGTTTTGCCGATATTCCTGTTTATCGTGTGGATTCCATGGAATCGGCGGTGGTTACCGCACAAAAAATCGCTGGTGACGGAGATATTGTTTTCATGTCTCCCGCCAGCGCAAGCTTTGATTTATATAGTGATTTTGAAGAACGCGGCGACCATTTCAAGCGTTTGGTAATGGAGCTGAAATAATTAAAGGTTGGTAAAAGTATGGATTTGAAATCATGTCTTGAATCATTATGTACCGCCGTCGGGGTCGGCAGTGAAACAAAGGCTTCCGAAGTTGCTGCCGGCTTTCTGCGCGAATACTGCGGCGAGGTGCAAACAGACGCCCTCGGCAATGTGATAGGTTGCAGAAGATGCGGCAGGGAGAACGCACCGGTATTGATGTTGGAAGCGCATATAGACGAGGTCGGCCTGATTGTAACCGGCATAGACGATTCCGGCTTTATCCGTGCGGCTGCCTGCGGCGGGGTAGACAGACGGGCGCTTGCCGCCGCCGAGGTGGTCGTACACGGCGACAAGCCGTATGCGGGTGTATTCTGCTCAACCCCTCCGCACCTGAAAAAGAAGGAGGACAAGGATACCCTGCCGGAAGTTCAGGACATGGGTATTGACGTCGGCATGGATGCCGATACCGCCCGCGCCCATATACAGCAGGGGGATATTATCTCGTTCAAACCGAATTTCCGCATATTTAACGACAACCGGGTTTGCAGCAAGTCGCTAGATAATCGGGCGGGCGTGGCGGCGATTCTTTACTGCCTTGATACGCTTAAAAGTGAGACGCTTGATTTTGATATTGCGGCGGTTTTTGCGGTGCAGGAAGAGCTGGGCTGCAGGGGGGCTGCGGTATCGTCTTATCGTATCAAACCAGATTTTGCGATTGCGGTTGACGTAAGCTTCGGGTTGACTCCGGATGCCGACCCAGCCAAGTGCGGCAAGCTCGGGAAAGGCCCGATGATCGGATGGTCGCCGACTTTGGACGACGGCCTGACACGGCAGCTTGTAAAAATCGCGGAAGAAAATAGTATTGAATATCAAAACGAGGTGATGGGCGGTTCGACCGGAACCGACGCCGAGAGCATTTCCGATGCCCGATGCGGTACGCGCACAGCATTGTTGTCCATCCCCGTTCGCTATATGCATACGCCTGTTGAGCTGGCCGATCTGCGCGATATTGTCGCAGTCGGCAATATGATGTCCTTGTTTGCAAAGAGGGGAGTTGCTGAGCTTTGATGACCAGATTGAAGCATTTATGCTCGCTTGAGGGCGTATCCGGACGGGAGGACGCAGTACGCAGATATATATTGCAGGAGCTTGCGGCATCGCCTGCCCCGATGACGGTATCTGTTGACCCGCTCGGAAATGTTATTGCAAGGGTGGAAGGCAAAAAGCGCGCGTCAAGCACCCTTTTGTTTGCCGCCCATATGGATGAGGTGGGATTTATTATAACCGGCGTTACCGACGAGGGATACCTGCGATTTTCCCCAGTGGGCAGTGTGGATTCTTCCGTAATTTTCGGCAAGCGCGTTAAAGTGAATGAACATTTCGGAGTAATCGGCGGAAAGGCTGTGCATCAGTGCAAGGACGACGAGAAGAAAACCGCGGTTGCGATTGACAAGCTGTTGATTGATGTGGCGGCCGATAGCCGGGAGGAGGCGCAAAATATAGCCCGTCCCGGTGATATGGCGGTGTTTGACAGCGATTTTGCAAGTCTTGGCGGTGGTCTTTTCAAGGCGCGCGCGCTTGACGACCGCGCAGGCTGTGCGCTTTTGCTCGAGTTTGTGAACGATACCCCCGAATATGATATTGTGCTTGCCTTTACGGTTCAGGAGGAGGTAGGGCTGAGGGGGGCAAAAACCGCGGCATACGGGGTTGCTCCCGATATTGCTGTGGTGGTGGATTCTACCACTGCCGCAGATACGGCGGGCGTAGATGCGGACAAGCAGGTTTGCCGTGTCGGCAAGGGTCCGGTGGTTTCCTTTATGGATAACCGCACACTTTATGATAAATCTCTGTATGACCGAGTTTTCAGGACGGCGGAGCAGATTGGTATACCGGTACAGACAAAAAGCATGGTGGCCGGCGGAAATGATGCGGGTGCTATACAGCTCTCGCGGACAGGTGTTCGGGTTGCAGCCGTGTCGCTTCCCTGCAGATATATACACTCACCCTCCTGTGTGCTTTCCGAGAATGATTTGAAAACGGCCTCGGAGCTGTTGCAGGCACTAGTCGGTGAGTTTGCGGGCGGGGAGGAGTCTGATTGATTCGACAGGCTGGGGGCGATGATCTTGCGCGCCTAAAACCCGATTCCGAAGCGGCTGTCCGGATATGCGGGCTTGTATCTTCATATGGGACAGACCGTCCCTTTATCCGCTATTGGTGCGATCAAGGACACAAAGCCTTTATATCGCTGATTGACGACAACGCCAATCTTGCGGCGGAAAACGACGCTGATTTTGAGGAAATAGCGGTTTTTTTCGCAATGCATCCCGAAATAGTAAATGTCCGCACATCCCGGATTGCGGCAGGCGAGATAGCAAAAAGCGGCGTATGGCAAGCGGAGTATGGCAGCGTTATGACAACCGGAGCGAATACTGAGCAACCGACAAAAAAACCGGAGCCGCTTTTCCCGAGGGAGGTTTATCCCGTCTTGAAAGCCTGTTTTGAAGATATGCCGGAATTTGAAGCATGGTATGCCGATGTATCCCACAGAATCAGGCACGGATTCTGCAGGATTGTTGGTTTCCGTCATGAAGGTGCTCCGGTTTCGTGCGCCATGACAACCTCGGAGTGTAAGGAAGCGGCGGTTATCGGCGGGGTAGCTACGCTTGAGGGCGCGAGGGGAAGAGGGTATGCCTCCTCAAACGTGCTGACGCTTGCAGACATGCTTTTGAGCGAGGGAAAGAGGGTATTTCTGTCACCTAAAAATGAGTCCGCACGGGCGCTTTATTCACAAATTGGGTTTCGGGAGTGCTCGGGCTGGGGAAACCTGAAAAAATAACCGAAAGGGTTTGAACATAAAAACAATGGATATGCCTTTTTTTAAGATTGATAAAAGATTAATTGAAGTTTCGGAGCGTGCGCAGCAGTCGGCGGAAAAAGCCTTTGAGGCCATAGAAAAAACGACCGAATACAACCAGCAAAAGGTGCTGGCCGCCTTTATCGAAAACAGGGTAAGCGAAAGCCACTTTGTAAAGACTACGGGGTACGGTTACGGCGACCGCGGGCGGGATGTGCTTGATTCTGTGTTTGCAATGTCCATGGGGACAGAGGATGCGCTGGTTCGCCACAGCATTGTTTCGGGTACCCACGCCATTACGATTGCCCTTTTCGGAATACTGCGACCGGGCGATATATTGTTGGCTGTCACAGGCTCGCCGTATGATACCCTTGAACAGGTAATCGGTTTGGACGACAGCCGCGGACAGCACAGCGATATCGGCTCCCTGCGCGATTACGGTATACTATACGAGCAGGTGGAACTGGATGAAAGCGGGCGACCCAATCTCGGTTTGATTGCGGATAGGGTGGAGCAGGTAAAGCCAAAGGCGGTTCATATACAGCGTTCGCGCGGATACAGCGTTCGACCCTCGCTCACGGTTGCGGATATTGAAAAGATAGTGCAGGCGGTGAGGCGGAAATCACCCGAAACCATTGTTTTCGTCGATAACTGCTATGGCGAATTTGTCGAAAGGCAGGAACCGACCCAGATTGGCGCCGATTTGATGGCCGGCTCCCTTATTAAAAATCCCGGCGGCGGGATTGCGGAGAACGGCGGTTATATCTGCGGGCGGGCGGATTTGGTAGAGCAATGCGCCTATCGGATGACCACACCAGGACTCGGCCGCGAGGTGGGGGCTTCGCTGGGGCATAACCGCTCGCTGTACATGGGACTTTTCAACGCCCCGCATGTTGTAGGCGAGGCGCTTAAAACCGCGGTATACTGCGCTTGGTTATTCTCAATGCTAGGCTATGAGGTGACGCCGGCGCCGGATGAAATACGCACGGATATTATTCAGGCGGTTAAGCTGGGTTCGCCGGAAGCCATGGTAGCCTTTTGTCAGGGGATGCAGCGTGGAGCTCCGGTGGATTCCTTTGTGATTCCCGAGCCCTGGGATATGCCCGGTTATGAGAACCAGGTGATAATGGCGGCCGGTGCTTTCACCATGGGCGCGTCTATTGAGCTTTCGGCGGATGCCCCGCTGCGTGAACCTTATGCAGCGTATATGCAGGGCGGATTAAACTATCATTCCGGAAAAATAGGGGTGCTTATGGCGGCCCAGTCCATGCTGGAAAAGGGTTTGTTGAACATTTAAAATAGGCTTAAAAAATGCGGGCGACCTTTGGTCCCCGCATTTTTTCGTCTAGCCGGAAAGCCTCGATATGCTTTTATCTGTCGCAAAGTTCGGAAGATTGTATAAGAACAGTACGTCGCTTACATTATTTTCAACGGCATACTTTTTATAGTCTGTATTGAAGTATCGCGGGTCGACAACAAGTATTTTTTCATAGTGGGCGGTCAAAAACGGGATGAAACAATGTGCGTAGGAATCCTTGATTACCAAGATGGTTTTCCCGTTTTTCTCTCCGGTTTTTACCTCTATGACAGGCTTGTGTTCGCCGAGGAAGTATAAATACTTGTCCTTTTTGGCGAGGAATTCTTCGAAGTAAAGGGTGTTTGAGGTTGTATTTTTATCATAATTTACCGACACGGGGACGGCATCAGTAAAACGGTAGGCGACAACCCGGTCGGGTTTTATTGAAAACAGGTTGGCTTTTGAATACAGACTTCCGTAAAAGGAGGATGAAAGCAGCTCAGACTCGGTTTCGGACAGCGGAACCGGGGCCAATCCGACAAGTTTAGCCCATTCGGTATAAACAAGATGGGCGGCGGCCGACGTCCAGTGGTGGTCGGTCCTAAAGTAGAGGTATTTTGATTTATTTGCCTTGAGCAAATCGGTGGGGTCAAAAACAATCGCTTCATTTTTAAGTGTTTTGTAGGCTTTGGCAATCGCGGTCTGCTGGTCGGGTACAGGGGCATAAGCGGGAAGCAGGTCGGACAGAACCGCTGTCGATGTGGGGATAAGCAAAACAGAGGCATTAAGCCCGGGCAGGCTTTCTTTAAGCTCTTTTATATATTCCGACAGGGTCTCCGCGTTATACGAAAGCAGCTTGTCGTCAGTCGTTTCGGCGGCGTCAAACAGGGTGTCCTGCTTGCCGAAATATACCCGCCCGTTATCCTTTTTAAGCAGCGCAAGCTCGGCTATGGTTTTGAGGCTGATCCATCCATCCCTTGCAATAAACTGATCGGACGTATAATCGGCAAAATCCTGTGTAAACTTCCCCGACGCAATATCTTGAAGGTCCGGTTCAGGGAGTTTTTGAAGGTACCGGTTCTCGCTTTCGGAAAACGAGCGCTGGGGAATAATAAGATTTATGATTGAAACAGAAAAAAGCAGCAGCATAAAACCGATGGAGATCACTTTTTTGTTCATGCAATGACTCATTTCCTTTCCGGAGTTTGTATCCAAACTTAAAAACGGAAATACAGGAAGGGATTATAGGATGCGTCAACCAGATAGGCGACGCATAAGGCAGACAGACCGAGCAGCACGGCGCAAGCGCCGGCTGTGACCAGCGCCGGTCGGCTTTTTAATATGGTTTCAAGCCGGTTGACAATGCGTTTGGGTATGTCGGTGCTCCCGAACCCGCCTATGAGAAGCAGCAGGCCGTTTGTTAGCAGAAGATATAGCGATGTATTGTCGTATAGCGCTGCCCCGCGCATGCCGAACATAGAGCCGATGAACAGTATTCCCTGCGACATGTCGTCAAATGCGAATATCGCCCAGCTTATTATGACAATCAGCATGGTGTAAAGGCGGGCGATTATAGACGGAGCCTTTTCAAGAAGGCGCAGAAGAAACAGCTTTTCGATTACAAGCAGTATACCGAAGTATAATCCCCACAAAACGAAATTCCAGCTCGCGCCGTGCCAGATACCGGTGAGAACCCAGACAACAAGAATATTGCGGAGCTGTAGAGGCAGACCGCGGCGGTTGCCGCCGAGCGGGATATACACATAATCGCGAAACCATGTGCTGAGGGAAATGTGCCAGCGCCGCCAGAATTCGGTGATGCTCTTTGACATGTACGGGTAACGGAAGTTTTCAAGAAATTCAAACCCAAACATCTTTCCGAGCCCGATTGCCATATCCGAATAGCCAGAGAAGTCGAAGTAAATCTGCAGGGTGAACGCGAGGATACCGATCCACGCGGTGAGCACCGGAACCGAGGATGTATAAGAGGAGGAGATATTGGTCCATATAATGCCGACAGAGTTTGCAATCAAAACCTTTTTGCCGAGTCCGACAATAAATCTGCGCACGCCGTCGCCGAATTTATCAAAGCTTTCGGTTCTTTCGGTCAACTGCCGGTCGATTGTTTTATACTGAACAATCGGTCCGGCGATAAGCTGGGGAAAGAGGGCGACATAGGTGCCGAAATTGATAATATTCGGCTGTGCCTTTACATCCCCGCGGTACACGTCGATTGTATAGGACAAGGACTGGAATATATAAAACGATACGCCTATCGGCAGGGAGATGCCGAGAAGCGGAATGGAAACCGAGGGTATCAGGTTGATGTTATCGATGATAAAATCGGCGTATTTGAAAAAGGCGAGTATGCCGAGGTTTATTACAAGGCAAAGAACCAATGCAAAACGGGCGGCTTTCGGCCGCCCTGAATCCCTCATGCGTTGAATCCGTAAACCGTGCAGATAATCAATGACGATTACCGCAATCATTATAATTACGTAAACCGGTTCTCCCCATGCATAAAAGAAGAGGCTTACGGTGAGCAATAAGGCGTTTTTCAGTTTTTTTGGGACAAGGAAATAAAGTAAGAGGACTGCTGGAAGAAAATAAAAAAGAAATAAAAGGCTGCTGAATACCATTGTTTTTTCCTCGGCCTATTTTGTATATTTATCTATGGTTTTCTTTGCGGTTTCATTATCGTCCGATACGCACAGAATCACATATTTTCCTATCTTCTCAAAAATCGGGTCTCGAAGCTTGGGAACCTGGTCGGGGGCATAATCCTCAAACTGTTCGATATAATCGGCAAGATGGGCTTCAACCGCATCATTGACACGTTGGGCGGCTTTTTCGTCAACCGCCTCAATAACCGTGATTTCCTCGGATGTAGCCGAGCCGACATAGTTCTTTTTGACCTTTATATCCGATTCGTCAAGACCATATACGGTGAAAAAGGCCTTGTCCTTTGATTCTGAAAGCTCATCGACAAAATTGATACTGTTTTTAAGATCGTCGGCGAGGGCATTTACGTCAATACTGACTTCTTTTTTTGTCTGGCAGCCGGAAAAGACCGCCGCCATCAAAGCAAGCACAGCAAGCATACCGAATAGTTTTTTCATGCACAATTTTCCTTTCAGATAGGTTTTGCGTTTATGTTGAAGGCTTGGTTTGGACGGCCGTTGTACTGTCCGGGTATGTCGTCAGGGTTGTTGTGGTCGTCGGATGGGTTGCTATCGGGACATCGGTGTGTGTCCTAAGGTAGTCCATCCATTTGTCACAGTAGGTCTTGTTCATGTGGATGCCGTCCGTGGTGGCCTTGTCGGGGAGGTTGCCCTTTTTATCCTCAACCGCCTCACGCACGTTGAGATATATGACCTTTTTCTCCACGCACAGGTCATAGATACGTTTGTTATATTTCAATACACGGGGATTGTTAAAGCTGGGGTGGCTTTTTGACTTGGCCGCCGAAACCGGAAGAATGGACTGGATGAATATCTTTGCACCCGGCTGCGACTTCTTTATTGAATCGATTACATCGCCGTATCTCTTGATAAAGGAATCAATCTGTGTCCATCCGAGCTCGTTCAGCCCTAACATAACATAAACCTTCCCAAATTTTTTTGTTTTAAGCATGGCTTCGGCTGTCTTTGTCTTCTTCTGAAAAACCTTCTCGTTAAAAAAACCTGCAACCGTCAGGCCTCTTGCCGCATAGAATGTGGCCGTATCGGGCGCCGAATATATCATAAGCCCCTGTGTCCTAGAATTACCGATAAAGCAGGCGTCCGCAAAGTATTCGTCTCCGACGGATACAGCCTTGGTTGATAACTTCTCGGCCGTGGTTGTCGTTGTCGTCGTAGTCGTGGTGGTCGTCGTTATCACAGTAGTTGTGGTTGAGGACGCGGTTGTCAGGCTTGAGGCGCTGCCGGAAGCATTATTTCCACGTCTCGTAAAAGCCAGTACGGTCAGCAACCCCAACAACAAAATAACTATGAGAACAACCGCTGCATATTGAATCAAATCTATCCTTTTACGACGCCGCACGCGAATTAACCGACGGTCAGGCAGTCGATTATTAATCATTAGACAACCTCTCCTGCCGAATTGGAAAATCAAAACATGATTCTTTCTGAAATATAGCTGACGAGTTGATCTATTGCAATACGCTCCTGCTGCATGCTGTCGCGGTCGCGCACGGTTACGCATCCGTCGTTCTGGCTGTCAAAATCATAGGTGATGCAATAGGGTGTGCCGATTTCGTCCTGACGTCTGTAACGCTTGCCGATTGAACCGGCATCGTCATAATCGGTCATAAAATGACGGGCAAGCATCTCATGAACCTTTTGCGTATCGGGCGCAAGCTTTTTGGAAAGCGGAAGCACGGCGGCTTTAAACGGCGCAAGAGCCGGATGCAGCCGCAGCACGACACGGGTATCCTTTTCATCGACAACCTCTTCGTCATAGGCGTCGCAAAGGAAGGCAAGCACCACACGGTCGGCGCCCAGCGAGGGTTCAACGACATAGGGGGTGTAGCGTTCGTTGGTTTCGGGGTCAAAATAGTCGAGCCTTTGACCGGAATGGTTGGA
>LSQX01368438.1_pt3 | contig 15196 bp, 11 predicted proteins | sample 654561 | NCBI WGS metagenome assembly LSQX01 (sample SAMN04489861, study PRJNA283612) | anaerobic digester metagenome | isolation source: 4 biogas reactors fed with cattle manure at either 37C or 55C with and... | place: Denmark: Kongens Lyngby | collected 2014 | reverse complement strand
ATCGTCCAGCGCTTGCGAGGCGTGCCGCGCCAAAACCATATGCCTTTCCAGCGTCAGTTGGCTTTCCTCCGAAACGTTCGCTACTTTGGCAATAGCGCCACGAACATCATCAAGACCTTCGCCCGTATGCGCGGAAAAGAGGATGGCATTATCAAGGTATTTTTCAGCATTCAGGTCTTTCTTGCTTTGCAGGATAATGCGCGGACGCCCCTCGGTTTGGTTGAGCAGCGCGTACGCTTCCCGCGACAGAGGATTGGCACCGTCCAACACGATAAGCAGCAGATCCGCCTGCTGCATGGAACCCAGCGCCCGTTGGACTCCAATCTGCTCGATCACTTCGGAATTGTCATGGATCCCGGCGGTGTCACTTAGGTTGACGCGTATGCCTCCCATAATGACGGAACCGCAAACAACGTCCCGTGTGGTGCCGGGAATGTCCGTAACAATTGCCCTGTCTTCCAGCAGCAGCGCATTAAACAGGGAAGACTTCCCCACGTTGGGAAGGCCAAAGATGGTAACCTCCATCCCTTCGTCCAGAAACCGTGCGCTCCGCTCGTCGCAAGCCGCGCGCAGATCGCTCGCGAGATGGCGTGCGTTGCTCGCCTGCTGCCTGGCCGTGGCGACTTCGTCGATTTCTTCCGGATAATCAAGGGCCGCTACCACACCGGACAACATGTCCAGCAGCGTCGATTGCATGCCGTGGACGAATGAAAACGCTCCGCCCTCCAATTGGCGCATGGCGGCGCGCGAAGCACGCTCGCCCTGGGCGGAGATGATGCTCATAACAGCTTCGGCGCGGCTGAGGTCCAACCGGCCGTTCAAGAAGGCACGCCTGGTGAATTCACCGGGTTCTGCCGGAATCGCCCCCAACGAATACAGCAATTTCAACACACTTTGCGCCAGGAACTCTCCGCCATGCACATGCAGCTCCGCCACGTCTTCTCTTGTGTAACTGCGGGGCGCACGCATCAATACGGCCATTGCTTCATCTATGGACACGCCTCGGTCGTGAACCTTGCCGTACATCATATAATGGCTTTCCCATAGGTTCTTGCTGCCCGAAGGTTGAAACACCTCTTTAAGGACGCTTTCCGCATTGGGTCCACTGATTCGCACGATGGCGATGCCGCCCCTGCCCGGAGGTGTCGCCAAAGCGGCAATGGTAGTCGCGTTGAGCTCCATGTGCATCCCCTCCCTTGGCGAATATTATACGGGTACACGCAGTTTAATGCAAGATAACGCGAAGGCGCCCTTGCTTTGAGCCCGTTGCGAAATAACCGGGGATACACTATAATGGTGTCACACATGAAAGGAGGGGCAGATGGCTTTCACACACCTGCATTTGCACACCCAATATAGCTTGCTGGACGGCGCATGCAGCATTAAGCCCTTGATGCGGCGTCTGAAGCATTTGGGAATGGACGCCTGCGCTATGACAGATCACGGCGTCATGTACGGTGCGATCGATTTTTATCAGGCCTGCCTGGATAACGGAATCCATCCCGTTATCGGTTGTGAGGTCTACGTCTGCCCCAATATGGACGAACGCGGCACCCTGTCGCGCGAATACAGCCACCTCATTTTGCTGTGCGAAAATTCCACGGGCTACAAAAACCTCATGTATCTTGTATCGGAGGCCTTCACCCGCGGTTTCTATTATAAGCCACGCATCGACTACGCGCTTTTGGAAAAGCATCACGAGGGTCTGATCGCGTTGACGGCCTGCCTGTCGGGCGACCTGCCGCGCCTGCTGCTTGACGGCAGATGGGACGACGCAAGGCGGTACGCGCTTCAAATGCGCAGTATCTTCGGCGAAAACAATTTCTTCATCGAGATCATGGACCATGGCATCATGGAGGAAAAGGAAGTGCTGCCGCGCCTGGTGCAGCTTTCGGCGGAAACAGGCATTCCCCTGGTCGCCACCAACGACTGCCACTATCTGGAGAAGAAAGACGCAGCGGCCCAGGAAGTACTCATGTGTATTCAAACCGGTAAAACGCTGGACGACACCGAGCGCATGCGCATGGATACGGAAGAGCTTTACGTCAAAAGTGAAGAAGAAATGCTGAGGCTGTTTCCGGGCTTGGCAGACGCTGTGACGAGAACCGGCGATATCGCGCACCGATGCAATGTTGCATTTGATTTTGACACCATCCATTTGCCGGCTTATCCGATAGAATCAGGCGAAACACCTCTGGCTCTTTTGCGGCAGATCTGCGAAGAGGGTTTTGCCCGGCGCTATCCCGATGATCCCCCAAAGGCCAGGGAACGCCTGGAATATGAAATAGACACGATCTCCTCCATGGGTTATGTAGATTATTTTTTGATAGTCTGGGATTTTATCAAGTACGCCAAGGAAAACGGCATCATGGTGGGGCCTGGGAGGGGCAGCGGTGCGGGCAGCATCGTCGCCTACTGTATGGATATCACCCTGCTGGATCCACTTAAGTATAATTTGCTTTTTGAACGCTTCCTCAACCCCGAGCGTATCACTATGCCCGATATCGATGTGGATTTCTGCTTTGAGAGACGGCAGGAAGTGATCGACTATGTGGCACGCAAGTACGGCCAGGACCATGTGTCACAGATCATTACCTTTGGCACAATGGCTGCGCGCGGGGTCATACGCGATGTGGGGCGAGTGCTTGGATACAGCTATCAGGAAGTGGACGCCATCGCCAAGATGGTGCCGATGGAATTGGGCATCACCTTGGATAAGGCGCTGTCCCTGAACCCGGAATTGGCAAGGTCTTACGAGAATGATCCGCGTGTCAACCGGCTTATCTCCACCGGACTGTTGCTGGAGGGCATGCCGCGCCACGCGGGGACCCATGCGGCGGGCGTATTGATCACAAAAGAGCCTGTTATCAACTACGTACCGCTGCAGAAAAACGATGATGTGGTCACCACGCAGTACCCCATGGGCAATATCGAAAAACTTGGGCTGCTCAAGATGGACTTTTTGGGTCTGCGCACCCTGACTGTCATCCGTGACGCGCTGGAACTGATGGCCGCCCAAGGCATTTCCTTGGCAGCCAACGACATCCCCATGGACGACCCGGAAGCGTATTCGATGATCGCGGATGGAGACACAGACGGTGTCTTCCAACTGGAGGGCAGCGGCATGCGCTCCTTCCTGGCCAGCATGAAGCCGGAGAATTTTGAGGACATTATCGCAGCTATTTCTCTCTACCGACCCGGCCCCATGGAATCTATCCCCCGGTATATCCGCGGGAAACAGGATCCCGGGAGCATCCAATATATTACGCCTGAGCTGGCACCCATTTTGGATGTGACGTACGGCTGCATCGTCTATCAGGAGCAGGTCATGCAAATCGTGCGCGACTTGGGTGGTTATTCGCTGGGCCGCAGCGACCTTGTGCGCCGCGCGATGAGCAAAAAGAAGCATGATGTTATGGCGCGGGAGCGACACAACTTTGTCTGGGGCTTGCCGGAAGAGAATGTATTGGGCGCGGTGAAAAAAGGGATCAAGCCGGACGCCGCGGAGCAGATCTTCGATGAAATGACCTCGTTTGCCAGCTACGCCTTCAATAAGTCCCACGCGGCCGCCTATGGTGTGCTGAGCGTGCATACGGCTTGGCTCAAGTGCCGTTATCCCACCGAATACATGGCTGCCGTCATGAGCAGCATGATGGGCAATTCGGGCAAAATTGCCGGTTATATCCACTATTGCCGCAAGAAGGGCATCCCGGTGCTGCCGCCCAATGTCAATGAGTCGGGCAGCAAGTTTACCGTAAGCTTGTCCGGCAAAAACAAATCCATCCGCTTTGGCCTCAACGCCGTGAAGGGCCTGGGTGAAAAGGCTGTGTTGAGTATTGTGGAAGAGCGCGAGAAAAACGGCCAGTTCCGAAATATATATGATTTTTGCGAACGCCTCAACAGCGAGCATATCAACAAACGGTGCGTGGAAAACCTGATCAAAGCGGGCGCTTTTGATGGGCTGGGCGCGCTGCGCAGCCAATGCATGCAAGTGTATGAAACGGTTCTGGACGCCAATGCGCAGCGGCGCAAGAGCAATATTGACGGCCAGGTGTCCCTGTTTGATCAGGCTTCCCCCGTTCGCCGGGAAAGCCTGCGGGAAAACTTCCCCGTCATACCGGAGTACCCCTGGAAAGACCTGCTCTCCATGGAAAAAGAAGTGACGGGTGTCTACATTTCGGGTCATCCTCTGGATGAATACACGGACGTCCTGGAAAAGATGGCGTGCAACACATCCTATATTGAGGAACTGGCACAGCAGCCGGACGGCGGCTTAAGCGCTGACGGCCGCACCGTTATGATGGGTGGTTTGATTGTCGCGCTGCGTGCCAAGGCCACCAAAAAAGGCGGCATGATGGCCTTCATGACGCTGGAGGATCTGACCGGCCAGATCGAATGCCTTTTGTTCCCCGCCGTTTATGAGCGTTATGGCCATTCGTTGCAGCAGGACGCACCCATTATGGTGTCCGGAAAACTCTCCGTGCGCGAAGATGAAGAAACCAAGCTATTGGTCGATCGCATCGACCCCATCGGTCCCGGCGTGTCAGTTGAATTGCGCCAGACCGATGCGCAGAAGGCGAAATCATCGCCAACCAAGCTTTTTGTTCGGCTTGACCGCGAAGAGATGCCCGGATGCGAACGCGTATTGAAAACCGCACCGGGAAATGTGCCTGTCTATCTCTCTTTGCCGGGCGAAGGCATAACCCTTCTGGCTCCGCGCGATTGGTGGTGCGAGGATGGCGCCAGTGCCGCCGAAAGCCTAAACGGCATCATATCCAAAGACAATATAAAGGTGGTTAACAAGTAATGAATGAATTGGTATTGACCCTGCCCGCAAAAGGCGAATGGACCTTGGCGCTGCGATCGACCCTGAGCGCGGTAGGCGCCTTGGCCGGGCTGTCACTGGATATGATCGACGACCTTCGCATTGCGGCGGATGAAGCGTTTGACCTGCTTACCCACCAGCCGCGCAAATTAGCCAGTGTACGCATGACCTGCAGGGCGACACCGTCCGAACTGCAAGTACAATTGGAAGGCTTCAGGACGCACACGACGCAGCAGTGCGTACCCGCGGACGCGGAGACTGCGCGCCTGGTAATCGGCACGCTGGTCACGGAGATGCACCTGGAAGGGGATTCGTGCGGCATCCACAGCGTGTATATGACTTTGCCGGTGGCGGAAAAAGTGCATGGACGCGGATAAGATTCACAACACCGCAATGGAATACGCTCTGAATCCCACTGAGGAAAAGCTTGAGGCAGCGGTCATGGCTGCCCTGCCGCTCACTCAGACTATTGCCGCGCGCTTTTCGGGGCGTGGCATCGAGATGGAAGATTTGCGTCAAGTTGGCGCTATGGCGCTGGTGGAGGCACTCAAGCGGTTTGAACCGGAGCGCGGACTGCGCTTTACCACCTATGTAACGCCTACCATTACCGGCAAAGTGCGCAATTACATTAGGGATAGGGCGCAATTGATGCGCTCCCCGCGGGGACTGCGTGAGCAAGGCATAAAGATGGACAGAGCGAATGAAGCGCTGATCCAGTCGTTGCGTCGGGAACCCTCAGTCCAAGAGTTGTCACGGCATTTGGGGTGGACAGTGCAGCAGGTCTTGGACGTGCAGCAGATGCGCGACAAAACCACAATTGCGTCTCTTGATATGCCGGATGAAGACGGTCTGCTGCTGTTTGACCGTATTGGCGAAGACGATGTCAGTTTTGAAAACTTTGAAGCACGCGAAGACCTAAAAAAAGCGCTGTCTGTGCTGAGTGATGTGGAAAAGCAATTGCTGATGCTGCGTTTTTCCCGCCGCCTGTCACAAAGCGTCGTTGCCAAGCAATTGGGGCTGACTCAGATGCAGGTATCGCGTATGGAAAGGCGAACATTGGCGACCCTCAAAAAGGAAATGACTGAGGACTGATGGATAGCGCCCTTTGGAAAGGACCCCATGTTTGAACAGGATGACCAGAGCAGAATATTCGGCATAACCGCCGTGGAAAATCTTTTTTTTACCGAGTACCTTCCTTCGGCCGAAGGTGATGCCGTCAAAGTCTATTTGTGCGGCTTATTTCACAGCCAGCTGCACGACGAAGGCTATGGCATCAAAGAAATGGCCAAGGAATTGTCCATGGACGAAATCAAAATTGAGTCCGCCCTGCGCTATTGGGAGCGGCGGCGTCTGGTGTCGCGCCTAAAGGACAATCCGCCCAGCTACCGCTTCCACCATCTGGGTCAGCGCATGCTGACCGGGCAGGATGACTGGAAAGGCGACAACGCCTACATCGCTTTTTCGGAGGCCGTCTACGCGCTCTTTGGCGAGCGCCGCAAGATCCGCCCCGGCGAAATTGCCACGGCGTATGAATGGGTGCAGGAACTGGGTCTGCCCCAGGGAGTGGTCCTGATGCTCCTGAGCCACTGCGTGGCGACACGCGGGATCGGATTTACCTTCAAGTATGCAGAAAAATTGGCCACCGTACTTAAAGAAGAAGGAATCGCGGCTGAGGAAGACGCGGAAAAGTACTTCAATCACGACAAACTGACGCGTGATGGCACGAAAGCGGTGCTGCGCCGCTTCGGCCTGCGCCGCGCCCCGACGGAGGACGAACTGGACCTCTACCGCAAATGGACAGACGAATGGGGTTTTTCTTCGGAGGATATTCAGAACGCCTGCCAGGAGACGGTCAAAGCCAGCAATCCTTCGTTCGCCTACTTGAACGGCATTTTGGAGGGATTGCGCCGCCGCGGCGTAAAAGGGGCCCCGGTGAAAGAGCAGTTGGAACAGGAGAGCGAATTAATGAAGGCCACACGGGAAACGCTGAACGCCCTTGGCGTGCGCGTCAACCCTGTGGCCGTACAAAACGCGTACAAAGCGCTGCTCAGCCAGTATCCGCATAGCATGATCCTATTGGCCGCTGAGGCTGTGGGACGCAAGGGTGGCAAGTTTGAGGATCTGCCCGTCGCGCTTCAGGCGTGGTATACGCGCGGTATTGATGATGAACTAAAGGCGCGCGCTCACCTTGACAAGCAAAGCGCGCAATTGCCGCTTATCAAGCGCATAATGGATGCCTGCGGACAGGAAGGCAACCCCAGCGAAAAAGACCGCGCGTTTATCGACGCCTGGCTTTCCACATTTTCGCCCGAGCTCATTTTGCACGCGGCTGCGCAGGCACGCAACGCCAAACAGAAGTTTTTTTACGTCGACCGCGTGCTTAAAGCGTGGAAGGAAAAAGGCATCAATACTTTGGAAGAAGCCACGAAGGAACAGCCCGCGGCCGCATCCCAACGCCCTTCGCGGGAAGTTGGGGCGCACCGCTACGACCAGCGCCAGTACACCGAAGAGCAGCTGGAACGCAACACCCATGACCTGATAAAGGAGGCACTCAATAAACGTGAATCGTGACATCCTTATGCAGGCCCTGCAGGCTTGCCGACAAGAACAAGCGCCTAATCGCCTAAAAGAACAGCAAAACGAAAAGGCGGCTGTCAAAGTCTGCCCGCAAATAGGCAAATTGATGTCAGCGCGCAGGCAAGCCATCATGGACAATCTGCGCCTCGCGCTGAATGGCATCGCGCCTGATAAGTTGGAAGAAGCCACAAACAAACGCAACAAGGAAATCAAGCGCCTGCTTAAAGAAAACGGGTTTCCGGAAAATCATCTGGAGCCCATATATACCTGCTGTGACTGCCGGGACACGGGCTTCACGGGCGAACACAAAAAAGAGTTTTGTTCATGCGTCCTCAAACGCTATCAGAACATGGTGTGCGAGGCGATCGCCATGCCCACCACAGGAGAGACGTTTGAGAATTTCGATGAACGTGTATTTTCTCCGAATGTGATGGAGGGACTGGGCATTTCACAAAGAGAATACGCGCAGGTACTGCGCCACCGCTGCGAACAGTACGCGGACGCGTTGCCCTGCGGCAAAACGCGCAACCTTTTATTTTACGGTCGCAGTGGTTTGGGCAAGACGTTTCTTTTGCGCGCCATCGCAAAGCGCGCGAAGGATCGTGGCGTAGCCTCTCTGAGCGTATCGGCCAACACGCTCCTGAACCAAATACGCAAGGCTTACTTTTCCCATGAGGATGAGGGAATGTCCCTTTTTTACCGCACGGACTTACTGCTGGTGGACGACCTTGGCACCGAGCCCATGTGGGAAAACATCACCATTGAACAGCTCTTTGCTTTGATTGACGCGCGCCTGAATGACAACAAGAATACCGTTATCAGTACCAATCTGACGCTGACCGAACTGCAATCCCGCTATACGGAGCGCATCGCTTCGCGCCTCATGGACCCGCGCACCGGGCTGTCTCTCCATTTCCTGGGCGATGATATACGCAAACGTCCCCAGTAACTCAAAACAGTGGCCGAAGCCGCCGTTTCTAAATTTCCCATAACGCTTCTTTGCGCCGCGCCATTTCCCCTGCCCGCACAATGTAGTCCTGCACCTGTTTCACATTGGGGCTGCGAACGATTTTCTCGCGGCCGGGCCATACGCGCTTGGATATGGCCCCCGCGCCCAAAGCAAGGACGCTGCAAACATCCTCCATCATATCGATATTGTACAGGCACGCATGGTCCTTAAGCGCATAGCCCACGTTTTCCAGGTTGCCCGCCTGATGCTTCTGCCTATAAAGGTAATAGGGATGCATACCGTTTGCCTGCGCGTGTTTTCTGCCGCTTTCCACCATGTGTGATACCATTTCCCCGCCGGGCAAACGATCTCCCCACAAATGCATGAGACTTGAGCGCTTGACAGACAGGGTATGGATGGTAAGCGACTCAGGTTGCATGCTCCTTTCCCACGCAAGGGTCTGAGAAAACATGGCTTCATTTTCACCTGGAAGCCCCGCGATCAAATCCATATTGATATGATGAAAACCGATTTGTCTTGCCAGCGCGTAAGCGTTTTCGGTTTGCGCACGCGTATGTCCTCTGCCGATGAGCCTGAGTGTATCATTGTGCATGGTTTGCGGGTTGATGGAGATACGGGAAGCACCGGACGCCAGGATGATGCTGAGTTTGCGCTCGTCCAGCGTATCGGGCCTGCCCGCTTCCACGGTGGCTTCGCGGGCAGCGCTGATGAGCGGCCCGGCCGCGACCAACACGCTTTCCAACAAATCATACGGCAGCGCGGTGGGCGTGCCTCCCCCCATGTAAAAGGCGCGGACACTGAGGTCTTTTTGCTCGATGAGCTTCAGGACCTCAGCTACTTCGCCGCATAAAGCTTGCACATAGGGTGCCAGCATGCGGCCGTCCCCAACTTCGGCGGATAAAAAGCTGCAATAGCGGCACCTTGACGTGCAAAACGGGATGCCGATATAGATGTCCACGTCCCGTGGCATGGGCGGCGGCAGAGCGCTCTGCACCACGACAATGTCTCTGAGCAGTACCGCCTTTACGGCGGAAACGTCAAATGTCGTGACAATATGCTCCACCGCGGACCGAAGGCTCTTCCCTTGCCCCATGCTTTCATACAAAAGGCGTGTGGGGCGAACGCCTGTCAAGGATCCCCAGGGAGGCGTGAAGTGCGCAGCCTGCTTGAGCGCCGCGTACACGCAGCGTTTCACCTGGCGCTTGTGCAGGCGCTTTTCGGTCAGCGCATCCCCTTGCACCGTTTCATGGAGCGTATTGTTGCCCTGAAAAGTACCCGACATCGTCACGCGGCATTCGCGCACGCTGCCTTTCGTCCGTTCGGTATGCTCGATGATGAGATCGGGATCGCAATTCTCTATGTTGACGAAATAGTCCGCGCCCTCAAAAAAAAGGGCGATAACATCGCCCACTTCCTTAGCATAAGCCGAAACGGGTGTTTGAAACAGCACCTTCATTTGATACTTGTCTCCCCACCGTGCCCGGGATAAGCGCGATGACCTTGCAGTTCAAATATCCTTTTGAGAGAAGCACGCATCAATGTGGCACTGCCGCCCGGCAGGTCGGTGCGGCCGTAATCACCGTCAAACAGGGTGTCGCCGGTAAAGACCTGATTATCACAAATGAGGCACACACTGCCCATGGTATGGCCGGGCGTCTCCATGACGCGCAGCTTAAGGCCCGCCAGTTCGATCATCTCGCCCTCTTTCATGTGGTGCGTGGCGGCGGGCCGCGCCGCCTTATCGCCCATCAATTCGCCCACAGACAGCCGGTTATCCCTCAGCATAGGCGCATCCTTTGCGTGAATATAGATCGGAACATCCCGAAATGCCGACAGCGCGCCGGTATGGTCAAAATGCCCGTGCGTCAGCAGTACTGCCGCCACATTACGCTTCGCAATGCGGTCGAGTATTTTCTCCGCGTCGTCGCCCGGATCGATTACCAAAACTTCATCTGCGCCTGTTGTCGCGAATGCCAGATAACAATTGGTTTCCAAATCTCCGACGACTATTTTTTCTACTATCATAAAATCCTCAAAAATTCTTGCGGCTGTCCAGTAAAATGGTGACCGGCCCATCGTTGATAAGACTGACCTCCATGTGCGCTTGGAATACACCGGTCTCAACCGGCAAGTCATTTTCCGCAATGCGTGCGCAGACAATTTGGTAGAGTCTGTCAGCTTCATCCGGCGCAGCGGCCTTGGTGAAGCCGGGCCGATTCTGCCCCCGCGCGTCACCCAGCAGCGTAAACTGGCTCACCAACAGCGCAGCGCCCTCCACGTCCTTCAAGCTTAAGTTCATCTTGCCGTTCCCATCTTCAAATATGCGGAGTTTGCTGATTTTGTCGGCCATATACAGGGCATCCTTATCGGTGTCCCCCTCCTCGACCCCAAGCAGTACGAGCAAACCTTTGGCAATCTCGCCGCTTACTTGCCCTTCAACCAACACTTTGGCACCGGATACCCGCTGCACGACGCTTCTCATGATTCCTCCTTAACTGGCTGTACGGAACGCTTCGATCACATCGGTGCGCTTGCGCACTTTGGTCAGCACCTGCTGTAATTGTTCCTTACTGTTTACTTGCACGATCATGTGAATGGTGACAATGCCATTCTTGTTGACTTTTACAGATACGGCTGTCACCGGAGCCCCGGCATCTGACACGTAAACGGTGATTTCGCCCAACAAACTCGGATGATCGTACGCGATAATGCGGAGACTGGCGTTGAACACACCCATGTCAGACTTCGCCCATGACACCTGTACGCGGCGCTCGGGCTCAGAATTGAAAGCGTTGACACAATCCGCCTTATGTACGGTAACACCGCGCCCACGGGTGATATAGCCCACGATATCATCTCCGGGTACCGGATTGCAGCAATGTGCGAAGCGTACCAGCATCCCGGACCCCCCCTCGACATAGATACCATTGGTGGGTTTCCCCAGGCGGTCGATTTCGTGGGGTTCGGGCAGCGTTGGCTTTTTGGGCGCATCGCCTTCCGTTTCCTTTCGCTGCTCATCCAGCAACTGGCTGATGACGTAGATGGCCGGTACCACGCCGTACCCCACAGCGCCGTGGATGGCTTCTATGTCGGGGAAGCCATACTTTTTTAAAAGAGGTTCATAGCTTTCCGGCTTGCTGATATCCCCTAACTTGACCCCGCGTCGCTTGGCTTCCCTTTCCAGCATCTCACGGCCTATCTGGATGTTTTCGCCGCGCAGTTCCTTTTTGAAGAACTGGCGGATCTTCGCTTTGGCCTGCTGTGTCTTGACGATCTTCAGCCAGTCCATGCTGGGGCCCTTGGCGGTTTTGCTGGTCAGGATCTCCACACGGTCTCCCGTTTTCAATTCTGTGTCCAGGGGTACTATTTTGCCATTGACTTTTGCCCCGGTACAGGCATTGCCGACACCGGAGTGGATACGATACGCAAAATCCAGTGGCGTTGCCCCGCGCTGCATGTTGACAATATCGCCCTTAGGCGTAAAGAGGAAGACTTCTTCTGAAAACAGGTCTGTTTTCAGTCCGTCGATGAACTCTTTGGAATCCTTGGTTTCACTTTGCCAATCGAGGATCTGACGAAGCCAATACAGCTTCTTGTCCATCGATTTGTCCGTGCCGCCCTCTTTATAATTCCAGTGCGCAGCGATGCCGTACTCCGCGACGCGGTGCATGTCATAGGTCCTGATTTGCACTTCAAAGGGAGTGGGTATAGTGCGCCCCCCCACCAATGTGGTATGCAGGCTTTGATACATATTGTTTTTGGGTACCGATATATAATCCTTGAAGCGAAGCGGCATATGGTTCCACAGCGTATGTACCACGCCCAGCACGGTGTAGCAATCCGGTATCGTGTCCACCAGCACACGAACAGCAATCAAATCATAGATCTGATCAAAGTTCCTGTTTTGAATGACCATCTTGCGATAGATGCTGTACAAATGCTTGGGACGGCCCTCGATTTCAAAATGCTGCACGCCCATTTCCGCCAGCTTTTCAGTCAAAACGGCGATAATTGTTTTGATTTGATCCTCTCGCTCCAAGCGTTTGGCACCCACCTTGACCGCGACGTCCCGGTAGCCTTGCGGGTCAATATAGCTAAGGGACAGGTCTTCCAATTCCTGTTTGATGGTGTAGACGCCCAAGCGATGCGCAATGGGAGCATAGATGTCGAGCGTTTCGCGTGCGATGGCTGCCTGGCGGTCGCTTGGTTGATAACCCAGCGTCAGCATATTGTGCAATCGATCGGCCAATTTAATGATAACCACGCGGATATCGCGCCCCATGGCCAAAATCATCTTGCGCAGGGATTCCGCTTGCTGCTCCTCCCTGTCCTGGAAATTGAGACGGCCCAGTTTGGTGACGCCATCCACCAGCATGGCGATTTCCTGACCGAACTCCCTTTCTATCACTTCAACGGAGATGCCCTCAATGTCTTCCACCGTATCATGGAGCAAGCCCGCGGCGATAGTGGGCATATCCATGGTGATTTCTGTCAGGATACTGGCAACAAAAACAGGGTGCGTGAAATACGGTTCCCCGCTCCTGCGCATCTGCCCGCTATGCGCATTGGCAGCAAAATGGTACGCTTTTTCGATGATCGCGGCATCTTCGCCGGGTCGCACTCTGTTGATGGATTGGATTATTTCTTCCAGAGTCAGTGCTCGAAATGCGGAATGAGCCATATTCACACCTCCTTTTATGTCGATAGCACCCGATAGAGGGGGCTTTCCTGGGGATCGCACTTACGGAGGGGCAGCATGCAAATACCGCTGCCTTCCCCCTGGATAAGGGATAGCTCCGAAAGCATCACGAGCGCCGCCGTGCGTTTTTCATCCGTCCACGGAAATGCGGACAAACCGGTTTGCTTTTTGAGCGCAATGTAGGCTTCCCTCAGTTCATCCTGCGTGACGGCCAATTCTTCAATGCGCGTAGACAGCGTATCACTTATTGGGAATGCGTACAAGGTGGCTTTGGGCAAATGTGTGTGCGCCAGCCCGGCTTCGCTTGGGTGAATAAGTCCGTCAGCAAAAACGAGTTTTTCGTACGGCGCGTTAATGTCCTTGAGGCGTGCATTGTGCAATACCGTCTGGAACGCGCGGGGATCATTTATCCTGTGGATAGCGGCATCCATCCACCGAAATTGCTCCTTGAGCCGCATCGCCGTTTTGGCGGTACGACACAACAGCAAAGTGCCCTGGCTACCCGCAATTTGGAGGGATTCCGGCGATAGATTGTTCACGGGGTAAGAAACACTATTCAACAAAGCCGCCTGCAGTTCCTGCAGGATAATGCGGCGTTCCAGTGCGGCATCTTCTTTGAAGACGCCGGAAGAGATCACGATATTTTTCACCAGACACTGCCCGCTCAAGCGTCCGCGGAACTCGTTTTTCTGCGGCACAAACAGTACGTCGACACTGCCTGATAAACCACCAAATTCTTCGCCGCAGCCAAACGCAATGGCATCGCGAATGACATCGTCCTCCCCCAGAGTCATCTTTAGATGACGCATGTCCGCGCCCACGCAGCGCGCCGAGAGTACCTTGGCCTCCCTTTTCAGGAACACCGGGGCGGGATTGCCTACACCAAAGGGTGCCAAACGCATGAGTGCCTCGGACGTTTCCGGCGTGACCAGACTGAGCGGCATTTCATCGTCATATTCGGCGGTAGGGATCAATTCTCCCCCGGGCAGCTGTGCATAGACAGCTTCATTGAAACGCAGCTTGAAAGCGACAACATTGGCGCCTAATATGGTCAGCCCGGCAGCCTTGGTGTGGCCGCCAAAACGTTCAAAGAGATCCTCGCACGCTTTGAGTGCGGCATATAGATCTACTTCTCCCGCGCTGCGGGCACTGCCCACACACATGTCGCCGCTTTGCGACAACACCACCGCGGGGTAGCCGTACTTTTCCGCCAATCTCCCCGCCGCCAAACCCACCACACCCGCGTTCCACTCTTCGCCAACCACCACAATGGTACGGTCGTGCAGCAAATCGGCTTTTTCCAGTTGCTTCTCCGCCGCTTCCAGTACCAACCTTTCTTCCTGTTTGCGACGGGTGTTGAGGGTATTTAGCTCCTGAGCCAGTGGGACGGCATGCGCAGGGTTGGCAGCGTTGAGCAGTTCTATCGCACCTTGCGCAGTGGACAGCCGCCCGCTGGCATTCAACCGCGGTGCCAATTGGAAGGCAACTTGTTCACTTGTCAAAGGGTGGTGGTGAGCAATGTCCGCGGCTTCTTTTAGTGCAACAAGACCCGCTCGTTTAGTATCGCCCAGCGTTTTAAGCCCCAACGCGGCTATGACACGATTCTCCCCTGTCAATGGAACCATATCGGCTATTGTAGCCAAAGCCGCCAGATCCAATTGCTTTCGCGCGTACTCAAGTCCTTTCAACGCCTGTGACAGTTTCCACGCTACCCCCGCGCCGCACAAGTGGGGAAAGGGGTAATTATTCAAAAGCGGGCTGATAATCGCGTCCGCTTCAGGGAGCATTTCGGGCAAAGCATGGTGGTCCGTTATGATTACGGTCATCCCCAGCTCCTTCGCCCTTTGGACTTCAGCTTGCGCGGTAATTCCGCAATCCACGGTAATCAACAGGTCCGCCTGTGATGCAAGTTTTTCGACGCCGTCAAAACTCAAGCCGTAACCATCCGTATGCCTGTCGGGAATGAAGGTGATGACCGGAATACGCATAGCCTGCAGGGTTTCATACAATAGCGACGTCGCGCACATACCGTCCACATCATAGTCTCCCCATACGACGGCGCGCTTCTTGCCTTTGGCCGCGGCGCTTATTATGTCGACGGCCTTTTGCATGTTATTTAGATCAA
>LSQX01194590.1_pt1 | contig 15196 bp, 11 predicted proteins | sample 654561 | NCBI WGS metagenome assembly LSQX01 (sample SAMN04489861, study PRJNA283612) | anaerobic digester metagenome | isolation source: 4 biogas reactors fed with cattle manure at either 37C or 55C with and... | place: Denmark: Kongens Lyngby | collected 2014 | reverse complement strand
GACTTTTAAGTGGGAAACTTTAATTGGTTTAATTCGTGCGAATTAGCGGACGGGTTTTATTTTTATGAAATAACTATTAGAAAAAGGTGGGATAAAGTAGAACCGTTCTATATTGCAATTTGATCTGCCCGAATCAAAAGAACTTTTTATTTTTGTGGGTGAATATTGATTAACTCATTTTACTTTGTCACTTTATGGCTTCAGACTTTACCGCACGCCAAACAGAGATCATCCACGCAGCCCTGGAACTTATTGCCGAAAGCGGCATACAGGGAATGACCATAAAAAACCTGGCCGGCAGAATTGGCTTCTCCGAGTCAGCCGTGTACCGCCATTACGAAAACAAAGTCAGCATCCTGCTGGCCATCCTCGACTACTTCGACCAAAACTTCGCGCAGCTTTTTGCTACTGTCCGCCAATCTGATAAACCAGTTCCTGAAAAACTCGAAGCGCTTTTTATGAAGCTTTTCGGGATATTTAAGGCCACACCTTCGCTGGTTTCGGTGATTTTTTCGGAGGAGTTCTTTCGTAACGAAGACATCCTGTACCAAAAAGTTTCGGGCGTGATGAACGAAAATCTGCGACAGCTCACCAATTTCCTGGCGCAGGGTCAAGCCAATGGCGAAATAAGGCAAGATCTAAAGGCCGCACTTCTGGCGACAATTATTTTAGGCTCTGTCCGCCTGCAGGTAAAGCAATGGCAAACTATGGAATATGCTACCGACATCGTTGCACTGGGTAAAGAACTTATCAACACCTTGAAAATATTACTAACCACTTCATCGACGGAAATTTAAAAACGATTTTGTGATGATAAAACTGAGAGGAAACAGCTCAAAAGGACTTGCCGGCACCACGCTGGGATTTTTTTTCGGATTTGCGGCGGTAGCGCTCTATGGGCCAACCGCCATTATTTTTAAGGAAGCCATGTCGCTGACGCCGGCAGAGCTTGGATTGCTTATCGCTGTGCCCACGCTCACCGGCTCGCTGCTGCGCATACCCTTTGGCGCCTGGGTCGACACCACCGGGGGCAAGATTCCCTTTTTGATTTTGATGATGCTTAGCGTTGTGGGTCTGGGTGGCGTTACGTTGTTGTTGTTTACGTCCTACCCCGACGATATGCAGGGCATGTACGGCCTGGTGTTGTTTTTTGGTATGCTGAGTGGCTGCGGTATCGCCACTTTCTCGGTGGGCATCGGGCAAACCTCCTATTGGTTTCCGCGCAGCAAACAAGGCATGGCACTCGGTACGTATGCCGGGCTGGGCAATCTGGCTCCCGGTATTTTCTCACTGGTACTGCCTATATTCCTCACCTATTACGGTTTTATTTCGGCTTATTTTGCCTGGTTCCTGTTCCTGTTGCTGGGCACTATTTTGTATGGCTTTATCGGTCAGGATGCATACTATTTTCAATATGTTCGTGCCGGCCTAAGCAAGGCTGAAGCCAAACAAAAAGCCAGCGAAAAGGGGCAGGAGCTTTTCCCGACAGGTGGCATAAAAGACAGCCTGATCAATTCAGCTAAGGTAAAAAATACGTGGGCGCTGGTGGTTTTGTATTTTACGACATTTGGCGGATTCATTGCGCTTACGGCGTGGTTTCCTACTTATTGGAACGAGTTTCAGGGTTTTGAGCCGGTAAAGGCAGGTTTGTTTACAGCTATCTTTTCTATTCTGGCTTCGGCCATCCGTGTGCCTGGCGGAAGCATTGCCGACCGCTTTGGCGGCGAACGTATTGTGTTGCTCTCGATGGGCGTAATTCTGATGGCTGCTGCGGTGCTTTCGTTTGCCGAAACTGTGCCGCTGAGCATGGTAGCTGTGGTGCTGCTGGCCGCCGGTATGGGTGTGGCCAATGCCGCAGTGTTTAAGCTGGTGCCGGTATATGTATCCAAAGCTGTGGGCGGAGCTGCCGGATGGGTCGGCGGACTGGGCGCCTTTGGTGGCTTTGCCTTGCCGCCAATTATGGGTGCCATCGCCGGGAAATATGGCCATATTGGTTATACCCGTGGCTTCATCCCCTTTGTGGCGCTTGCTCTCATCAACGTGATCATTATTTGGGTTTTGATTAACAACAAAAACAAAAAAGAACTTCTGACGGAATCATTATAGAAAGCATTTATTAATAAAAAAGAAAGCTATGAGCCTGATCAACCGACTTATCTATTTTAGTAAAAACAAACAAAAAAGTCGTGATAAGCACATCGTTACCACCGATGAAAATCGCAACTGGGAAAGTTTTTACCGCAACCGCTGGCAATTTGATAAAGTGGTTCGTTCTACGCATGGCGTCAACTGCACCGGCTCATGTTCGTGGAAGATCTATGTGAAGAGCGGTCTGGTGACCTGGGAGGTGCAGCAGACCGATTATCCTGAAACCAGGCCTGATTTGCCCAATCACGAGCCGCGTGGCTGTCCGCGGGGAGCCAGCTATTCGTGGTATCTCTACAGCGCCAATCGCGTAAAGCATCCGGCCATTCGCGCTACGTTGCTGCAGGCTTATCGCAATGCCAAAGCCAAAACCGGCGATCCCGTAAAGGCGTGGGCAAGCGTGGTAGAAGACAAAGTCATCTCCAAAAAATATAAAGCCGAACGTGGCCTGGGCGGAATGGTGCGTGCCGATTGGGATGAGATGAACGAAATAATCGCTGCTGCCAACATTTACACCATCAAAACATACGGCCCCGACCGCGTGGTGGGTTTTACACCCATCCCGGCCATGTCGATGGTTTCGTATGCGTCGGGCACGCGCTACCTGAGCCTGATAGGCGGCACCGTGCTTAGCTTTTACGATTTTTATTGTGACTTGCCGCCCTCCTCGCCACAAACCTGGGGCGAGCAAACCGACGTGCCCGAAAGCGCCGATTGGTACAACTCCTCTTTCCTGATGTTGTGGGGCAGCAACGTGCCGCTTACCCGCACGCCCGACGCGCCTTTCTATACACAGGTGCGCTACAAAGGCACCAAGATCATCAACATCTCGCCCGACTTCAACGACGCGGCCAAGTTTGCCGACCTGTGGATGAAACCCAAGCAAGGCACCGATGCCGCGCTGGGGATGGCCATGGGGCATGTGATTTTAAAAGAGTTTTATTTAGATAAAAAAACACCCTATTTTGAAGAATATGCCCGCCAATACACCGACTTGCCTTTTTTGGTAAAAATAGAAAAGAAAGCCGACCGGTATGTTGCAGGAAGTATAGTGCGGGCCAGCGATATGGAGAGTAACTTGAGCAAGGTTGAAAATGCGCAGTGGAAGCCGGTGCTTCTCGATGCGCAAACCAGCGAAATGGTGGTTCCCAATGGCACCATCGGTTCACGCTGGGACAAAAGCCAGCGCTGGAATCTCGAGCTGAAAGATGTAGAAACCGGACGAGTGATAAATCCTATCCTCACCATAGCCGACGACAAAGACCAATTGGTGGAGGTTTCGTTCCCCTATTTTGGCGGCAGCACATACAAGCACGAACATTTTGCGGCAAGCACCCACAGCGATATCATCGCCCGCAAGGTGCCGGTTAAAAAATCAGCCGACGGCAAATATCTGTATTGCACCGTGTTTGATTTGATGATAGCTCATTACGGTATTTCGCGCGGCTACGACGACGATCAGGTTGCTACGGATTATCATCAGGATTTGCCCTACACGCCAGCCTGGCAGGAGACCATTACCGGTGTGCCGGCGGCGCACATCATCAGCACGGCGCGGCAGTTTGCCGAGAATGCAGCCAAAACCAAAGGTAAGTCCATGATCATCATTGGTGCCGGCGTCAACCATTGGTTTCACACCGATATGATTTACCGCAGCGCCATCAACATGCTGATGTTTTGCGGCTGCGTAGGCAAGTCGGGTGGGGGATGGGCACACTATGTAGGGCAGGAAAAGCTGCGGCCACAAACCGGATGGCTGCCGCTGGCCTTTGGCCTCGACTGGAACCGTCCGCCCCGACAGATGAACACGACCTCCTTTTTCTACATGCACACCGATCAGTGGCGGTACGAAAAGGTAGGCCTCACCGAGCTGGTGTCGCCTTTGGCCGATCAGGACGAATGGGGCAGGCAGTCGATGATAGATTGTAATGTAAAAGCCGAACGCATGGGCTGGCTGCCCTCCAGTCCGCAGCTTTCCGATAATCCGCTAAGGCTGGCAAAACAAGCCGAAAAGGCTGGCGTCAGCGCGGAAACCTATATTACGCAGCAACTCAAAAGTGGCGCTTTGACCATTGCTTCCGAAGATCCCGACAATCCTAAAAACTTCCCGCGCAACCTCTTTGTGTGGCGCTCCAACCTTATTGGCTCCAGCAGCAAAGGCATGGAATATTTTACCCGGCACCTGCTGGGAACACAAAATAATGTGCTGGGTGATGATTTGAAAAAAACCGGTGGCGCACTGCCCCGCGAGGTGGTATGGCACGACGAGGCGCCCGAAGGAAAACTCGATCTGCTCGTCACGCTCGACTTCCGCATGTCGACCACCACGCTGCACTCCGACATCATTCTGCCGGCGGCTACCTGGTACGAGAAAAACGACCTTAGCACCACCGACATGCACCCCTTTATCCATCCCTTTAGCAAAGCTGTGGATCCGGTGTGGGAAGCCCGCTCTGACTGGGAGATTTTTAAAGGCGCCTCCAAACGTTTTTCTGAACTCACCAAAGGCCATCTTGCCAAAGAAAAAGATATTGTGCTGTTGCCACTGCTGCACGACAGCCCGATGGAGATTTCGGAAACTGCCGATGCCATCGACTGGAAGACATCGGGCAAAGCGCTGATGCCCGGCAAGAATATGTCGAAAATTATTGCGCTGGAGCGCGATTATCCCGAAACATATCATCGCTTTACCACCCTCGGCCCGCTGATGGTAAAAGCCGGCAACGGCGCCAAAGGCATCAACTGGAATACAGTTGATGAAGTAGAATTTTTGAAAAAGCTCAACAAAACCTCTGAACATAAGGGTGAGACCAACGGCCTGGTGCGCATCGAAAGTGATGTGCAGGCTGCCGAGGTGATTCTTACCCTGGCGCCTGAAACCAATGGCCATGTGGCGGTGAAAGCCTGGCAGGCGCTCGGGAAAATTACCGGCCGCGAGCATGCGCATCTGGCACGAAGCCGCGAAGACGAGAAGATACGCTTCAAAGATTTGCTGCGTCAGCCGCGTAAAATCATCACCTCGCCCATCTGGAGCGGTGTCGACTCGGAAGAAGTGTCGTACAATGCCGGCTATACCAACGTGCATGAGCTTATCCCGTGGCGCACCCTCACCGGCCGACAAACTTCCTATCAGGACCATCCGTGGATGCTCGCCTTTGGCGAAAACCTGGTGTGCTACAAGCCACCTCTCAACACCAAATCCATCGACGAAAAGTTGCTTACCCTTACCGGCAATGACGAGTATTTGATCATCAACATGATGACACCACACAACAAATGGACGATACACTCGTCGTGGTCGGATAATCTAATCATGCTCACGCTGGGACGCGGCGGCCCGGTGGTATGGATGAGCGAGATCGACGCTGAGAAAATCCATCTCAAAGACAACGACTGGGTGGAGGTTTTTAACCTTAACGGGGCGTCGGTGGCGCGGCTTATCGTATCGCAGCGCATACCCGAGGGCGCCCTGGTGATGTACCACAACCAGGAGCGCACGGTGAACATGCCCACAAATCAGATAAACGGAAACCGCGGTGGTGTACACAATTCAGTAGAACGCCTCAGCCTCAAACCAACGCACATGATCGGCGGATACGCACAGTTGGCCTGGGGATTCAACTACTACGGCACCATCGGCTCCAACCGCGACGAGTTTGTAATCGTTCGCAAATTAAAAAAGGTAGAATGGAATGATGAACCCATCAAGGAAACCACTAATAACAGATAGCTATGAAAATACGTGCACAAATAACGATGATCATGAATCTCGATAAATGTCTCGGATGCCATACCTGCTCGGTAACCTGCAAAAACGTCTGGACGTCGCGCAAAGGGATGGAGTACGTGTGGTTTAACAATGTAGAAACAAAGCCGGGAATCGGTTATCCTGATCACTGGGAAAACCAGGAACGCTACAAGGGGGGCTGGAAGCTTGCCGGCAAGAAGCTTAGCCCCCGCATGGGCACCAAAGCCGGCATCATGAAAAATATCTTTGCCAATCCTGACATGCCACGCATCGGCGATTATTATGAGCCTTTTACCTTCAACTACAAAATCCTGCACAGCGGCTCCCGCTTCAAAACGCCACCTTCGGCGCGTCCTTATTCGGTGATGACCGGCCAGCCGATGGACAAGATACGCAAGTCGGCCAACTGGGACGATAACCTGGGCGGCACTTTTGAGAGACGCAGTGCCGACAAAAACTTCGATAATATCCAGAAGGAAATATATGGCGCCTTCGAGAATAGTTTTATGATGTATCTGCCACGCCTGTGCGAACACTGCCTCAACCCTTCTTGTGTGGCGGTGTGTCCTTCGGGGGCCATCTACAAACGCGAGGAAGACGGCATCGTGCTCATCGACCAAAACCGGTGTCGTGGCTGGCGCCAATGTGTTACGGGGTGTCCGTACAAGAAAGTTTATTTCAACTGGGAGACGCGCAAGTCGGAAAAGTGCACTTTTTGTTATCCAAAAATTGAAGTCGGCGAGCCGACCATCTGCAGCGAGTCATGCGTGGGCAGGATTCGTTATATCGGCATGTTGTTGTATGATGCTGATAAAATTCTCGAGGCAGCTTCTGCCGAAGAGGAGCAGGATTTATATCAGGAGCACTTAGGGCTTTTTCTGGATCCCAACGATCCGGAGGTGATAGCACAGGCTAAGCAGCAGGGCATTCCCCATAACGTTCTGGAAGCCGCCCGCCGCTCTCCGATCTATGAGCTGGCCATTCGCTGGAAGCTGGCATTCCCGCTACATCCCGAATACCGTACCCTGCCCATGGTGTGGTATATTCCGCCATTGTCGCCTATCATGCAGGCTACCGACAGCGGCAAGCTCGGCGTTAACGGTATACTCCCCGACCTGGACGCATTGAGTATTCCCAATCAATACCTGGCCAATATCTTTACCGCCGGCGACCAGGTGCCCATCAAAACTGCCCTGCGACGTATGCTGGCAATGCGTGCCTATATGCGCAGCAAAACGGTGGACGGAGTTGAAAATAGTGAAGTTCTTAATGGCACCGGCCTCACAGTTGCCGACACCGAAAAAATGTACCAACTGCTGGCTATCGCCAATTTCGACGACCGCTTTGTGATTCCCACCTCGCATCGCGAAGAGGCCAAAAACGTTTTTGATATAAAATCATCCTGCGGCTTTTCCACCGATCCGGGCTGTGACGCCGATAAGCTGCGCAATTTATTTGGAGGGTTTTAATGATGCTAATGACTTATAAAACGCTGGCGCTCTTGCTCTCCTATCCACAGGAAGAGTTGCAGCAATTTTTGGCGGAAGCCACTGATATACTTATTAGCGAAAAGCTACTGCCCACCGATGAAGTGCAAAAAGTGGCTGCTTTTATAGATCATTTTGCTCGCGAAGCGCTTTTGGAATGGCAGGCGCATTATGTGCAGCTTTTCGATTTCGGTCGCAGCACCTCGTTGCATCTCTTCGAGCATGTAATGGGCGTGTCGAAAGACCGTGGGCAGGCCATGGTGGATTTGCTGGAACTATACAACCAAAATGGCCTGCAGATGGCGGTAAACGAGTTGCCCGACTACCTGCCGGTTTTTTTGGAGTTTCTCTCCACACAGCCCGCCGACCGTGCCGCAGAGCTGCTGGCCNNAATCCGTATCATCAGCTCTTTTCGGCGATCATCAGTTTATCGGCTGTACAACCTGATTTAGCGAAAGCGAGAGAAACCGTAAGAAACCAAAAACCCAAACACCGGGACGCCGAATACGACGAACCACCTGTAGATTTTAGCAATTCATGTATCAATTGTAAATAATAATTGCCATGGAAAATTACATCAACAATTTCTTATTCACCTACTTTCCACACATCGCCTTTGCGGTGTTCTGGTTTGGACTCATCACCCGCATCGTGCTTGCCAACAAAGGCATCCAGGCCAAATCAACCCAGATTTTCAGCGATAAATACGTGCGGCTTGGCAGCAACCTTTTTCATTACGGAATCATCCTGGTGTTCTTCGGGCATCTCACATTGTTTCTGCCCGAAAGCTGGTACCATCTGGTGATGACCACCGAGACCAAGCGCACCATCGCGCTCATTGCGGGAAGCGTCTTTGGCCTCATCACGGTGGCGGGCATGGTTATCCTTTTGGTGCGGAGCTACACGTCGCCACGCGTGAAGTTCAACAGCAGCTTTCACGACTACTTCATCCTGTTTCTGCTGGTTATAGAAGCTTCGCTGGGCCTTAGCGCCATTGCCGGCACTGCCACTACTTCGCTGGAGCAATATGCAGCGTTGGGCGAATGGGCGCAGGCTATCATCACGTTTCAACCCGATGCCGGCGCCCTCCTGGCCAACCATACCATCCAATACAAGATTCATATCGTGGTGGGACTGCTCATTTTTATGATCTTTCCGTACACCAAGCTCATGCACATGCTGGTGCTTCCGCTGGCCTACTTTTTCCGTTCGGGATATCAGCTTGTTCGCCGGCCTTTCGGTACTGCTATCAAGTCTTGAATTTAGATATTGGTGGATGGTTTATTTGTCCGCGAATTGTCGCCAATGAAGCGAATTGCCGCTAATTATTTTTTACCACAGAGGACGCGGAGAAGACACAGAGGACACGGAGGAAAAATTTCCGAAGATTTTCATAGTGCTGTAATGTTTTCCTGCTGTCTAAAGATGCAGGATGCAACGCTGTACCCTCGCTGCGACCTTCTATCGTCAGCCAGCAGGCTGACATAGAAGCGTCAGACTGTCCGCGAATTGCCGCCAATGAAGCGAATTGTCGCTAATTATTTTTAACCACAGAGGGCACGGAGAAGACACAGAGGGCACAGAGGAAAATCTTTGTGAAACTTGTGGTTTTTCTTGTTTTTAATATAAAATGCGTGTGAATTAGTTTATTAATTAGCGGACGCGTTTTTAACCACAGAGGGAAACTTCTTTAGATTTTCATGGCATCACTATTGTAACAATTTCCGCTTTACAATTTTTTCATTTTTAAAAATAAAAACTATGAAAGCCTTCCAAACCCTTCTGTTTGTTACGTTTTTGATGCTGATGAGCGGTTGCGCTAAAGACAAACCAAAACCACAGCCGGATCCTGCCACCACCATCCATCTCACCGAAAAAGGCGCTGCCGTAATAGGCAAGAGCAACGACTTTGGTATCCAACTTTTTCAAAAAGTGGCCGTGGCGGAACCTGACAACCTGATGCTCTCCCCGCTTTCGGCATCGGTAGCGCTCACCATGCTGATGAATGGCGCCGAAGAGGAAACCTACAACCAGATAAATACCATGCTTGGCTATGATGGAATGACGGCCGCCGAAGTGAACGAGGCGTACCGATCGCTGGTGACGCAACTGCTTGCCGCCGATGCTTCCGTGCAACTCAGCCTGGCCAACGCAGTGTGGTATCGCAACTCATTTGTGGCCAAGGCTGCATTTCTGCAAACCATGCAGGAGGATTTTGACGCACAGGTGCAGGGACTCGACTTTGGCTCTCCGGCGGCTTTGACAACGATAAACGGGTGGGCTTCCGATAATACCAACGGCAAAATCGATAAGGTGCTTAATGAGATTAGCTCTGATGCGGTGATGTTTCTGATGAACGCGCTTTATTTTAAAGGATCGTGGTCGCAGAAATTTGATAAAAATCAAACCAACGAGGCAGCTTTTCACTACCACGACGGGAGCACCGGCTACATTCCCACCATGCACGGCCAGGTGCCGGCACGCCTTGTTGCCTCGCCCGCTTATCAGGCCATCGAAATATACTATGGCCGCAAAAACTTTTCGATGATCATCCTGTTGCCCGATGCTGATATCGATGCGCTGACGGAATCGCTTACGCCGGCATTGTGGAATGATCTTACCCAGCAGCTTGACGCGGGCTACGAGCGGGATGTAGATTTGTCGATGCCTCAATTTTCGTTTGACTACGAAAAAAATCTCAATGATGCGCTTATGGCTTTGGGGATGATGGATGCATTCTTCCCCGGAATTGCTAACCTGACGGGTATTGCCGATGCTGCGCTGCATGTAAGTTTTGTAAAACAAAACACTTTCGTGGATGTGAACGAAGATGGTACCGAAGCCGCTGCAGTTACCACCATAGGTATAGAACTCACCTCCGCAGGAGACCTTCCGCCGCAATTTATTGTTGACAGACCATTTTTGTTTTTTATTCGCGAACAAACCACCAACACGTTAATGTTTGCCGGCAAGGTGATGGCGCCGTGAGGATAGAAGATAGAAGTTAGAGGGTACGGATAAGGTAATAAGGTTGGATAATTATTACTGGATCACATGCTCTACTAAGGTTGTAGGAAATAAGATAAGGTTTTTAATGGCAAAGACCTTATCCTACGGCTCTCCCGAAAATCGGGTCAGGCATTCCGAAAAATACCTTAATCTTAAATAAGTTCGCCGTTTACTTTTCGGGAAATAGTTTATTGCAATTTGCTTGCGATATTTGATCTTTAAAATTCCCGCGATATGAAACGATATTTTTTACTTCTGTTGATTTTGTGCGCTTTATGTTTTCAAAGCCTCACGCTTGTTTCACAAAACCTGGCGCAAAATGAAGCCATAAGCCTGGCCAAATCATTTCTACAATCCAAATTAATCCAAACCGGGAACCCCCGTACTTTAGCCGGAATCGCTCAATGCGATCTTAAATCATCGGGTGAAAAAAATCTTTATTACATCATAAATTTTGATGAGGGCGGATTTGTGATCCTGTCGGCCGACAAAAGGTTTTATCCAGTTTTGGCTTATGCCTACGATGGCAATTTCGAATTGGATAACATTCCCGAGAATTGCAATACCTGGCTTGCGGCCTGGGAGAGTGAGATTTTATATACACTCGAAAACGAAAATGTTTTATTAACAGATCAATCCAAAGCATGGGAAAATTTAACCACTGAAGGACAAGCCGTAAAAGGCGCCAAAGGCGTTGCGCCGCTGACTACCTGCCGGTGGTCGCAGACGGAGCCACACAACCAAATGTGCCCTGCCGACCCCGATAGCTACGATGGGCATACGCCCGTTGGCTGTGTAGCTTTGGCCATGGCGCAACTCATGTATTATTACCGTTTCCCGGCGTCGGGTGCGGGCACTGTGCTTTACACCCCACCTTACAAACTTGGGATTTATGGGCCACAATATGTAAATTTTGCAGAGGCTTTTTACAACTGGCCAGCCACCACCGACTTATGCCGCGAAACCAACGATGCCATAGCCCGGCTTTGTTATCACACCGGCGTATCTGTCGAAACCGGATACATGCCAGAATCCTCCGGCGCCAGCATTAACAAGGTTAGTGATGCGCANNCATTTCAACTACCTGGCCGATGATTATCTGCCAAGAGTAGATGTTTCCGGCATTGCCGAGTGGACAGCATTGCTTATCGAAAATCTCGATAAGGGGCAGCCTGTGATTTACCGAGGTCGATGGGCTGGGGAGGGCATGTTTATGTATGCGATGGCTACCAGGATTCCACACATTTTCATTTCAACTGGGGATGGGGAGGTGCATACAACGGATATTACTACATCGACAACCTTACCCCGGGTGGCATTAATATAAATGGCGGGCAGGGCGCCATTTTTAACATTTATCCCGATACAACAAAGTTTGAATTTCCTGATTTTAATACCATAGATGAAGTGCTAAAGAATAATGTTGGCAGTTTTGAAGATGGGAGTGCTAATTTAAATTACCTGCCCGCGTCCCAAAAAAGGTGGCTGATACAGCCCGATAGTAGCGAAGTGACCAACATTTTGCTGGAGTTTACTTTTCTCGACACAGAAACCGATGTTGATGTGATCAGAATCTATGATGGCACGTCGGCTGAGGCGCCGCTATTGGCCGTTGTGAGTGGCAATAATTTTCCGGTTTCGTTCTGCAGCTCGGGGACTGCATTATTCATAACTTTCGATTCTGATCATCAAAACCAATTTCAGGGCTTTCATGCCAATTATTATGGCTATCGACTTCCTTTCTGTGAATCGTTTCCGGTGCTTACCGACCCTGCCGGCGTTTTGGAAGATGGAAGCCGTTACCATCCTTACACCAACAATACCAATTGTGAATGGCTGGTCGCCCCTGAATTATCTCCGGTGGATTCCATCGCTCAGCTTGCACTTCATTTTTACCAGTTCGATCTGGCCGATGGCGACACACTCTTTATGTATGACGGCGAAAGCGCTCAGGCAGCGCTGTTGGGTAAATTTACAGGAAGCACCCATCCCAACGATCTGATTACATCAGGCAACAAGTTGTTTTTGAATTTTATTACCGACAGTGCCGCTACCGGCCAGGGTTGGAGGTTGGGCTGGGATTATATCCTGCCGGAATATTGCAACGATACGCTCTATTATTCTGTCACTATAGATACCCTTTCTGATGGCAGTGGCGAAAAAAATTATACCGAAAACACGGATTGTTATTTTTTAATCGAAGTAGCCGGTGCCGACGACATCACCATCACCTTTACAGATTTTGAAGTGGAACCCGATTATGATTATCTCAAAATATACGATCCTTCTAATGTAAACCAGCCGCTCGATAAGTTTTCGGGATTCACGCTGCCCCAGGCCNNAACCAGTTGTTGCTTCATTTTCACAGCGATTCCCGCGACAATTTCCGGGGATGGCAACTGGTGTATCAGGCTTCCCCTACCAATATTCCTGAAAGGGATAATGAGTTTACAATTTACCCCAATCCGGTTTCAGATTATTTGTTTATCGACTATCCAAATCAAAACAGCTCGAATATTTATTACAGGATTTATCACCCCAATGGAAACATAATGGATTCGGGGCAGGCGGGCTCTCACATCGACCTTAGTACTTTCGCTCCGGGTATTTATTACCTTTTTATCGTACTTGACCAAACTATTGTTACCAAAAAAATATTGAAACTTTAAAAACATAACTTATGAAAACAAATTTCACGCTCCTCCTCAGCCTTATTTTTTTGGCTGTAATGTATGGCTATTCGCAGGAAGACAAAGCCCCTGTTGCCGTAAATGATTACGTAGAAGTTATGACCTTCGACACCATCGAGATCAAGGTTTTGGAAAATGATTATTCCTACGAAAATCATCCTATTGTAGTTTCCTTTGCTACCGGTGGCACGCATGGCACCATCGTTAAAACCGACACTTCCATTTTTTATAGTGCCAGCTTAGGATTTCAGGGCCTGGATTCGGTATTTTACAGGATCAGAGATTTGGAGAATAATCTTGTTTCAGATTTGGCCAGAGTTTACATAACGGTTAATAGTGGGAGTTTCGTTATTGGTGAAGGTTTTGATTTTTTGGATGTCAACCAGGTAAGATGCCGTGTTAATTCCTTTGGCCTGCAGTTCTGGGATTTGGGTAATGGCACTGATGTTAATTATGAAGTTCCGGCAGGATCAGGAAAATACACCATTTTTTCGGAAGCGCTATGGATTGGCGGGCTTGACGAAAACGATGCGCTTTGCCTGGCCGCCGAAAGGTACCGGCAGTCTGGGACTGACTTTTTCCCCGGACCTATCATGGATAGTCTGGCCTATAATCCTGTTCTTGACTCTGTATGGAACAAAGTATGGAAATTATCATCGGATGAAATCGCCTTCCATCGTCAACATTGGCAGGATGAAGGCTACCAGGCCATAAAAAATATAATCCAATGGCCTGGCAACGGAGATGTAAATCTTGGCCAGGCGGCGCAACTGGCACCCTATTACGATTGGAACGGCAACGGCATTTACGATCCGCTTGCCGGCGATTTCCCGCTTATCAGAGGCGACCAAACGGTGTTTACCATCGTGAACGATGCCCGGTACTTGCACACCGAAACCGGTGGTAGAAAGTTGGGTGTCGAAATACAAACCGCCTATTATGCCTACGATGAACCAAACGATTCGTTACTTAAATACACCACCTTTGCCGATCAGCGTATCATCAACCGCTCGCCGCACACCTACCACGATGTATATGCCGCCAATTTCGTGGATTTTGATTTGGGATATTATGGTAACGATTATCTTTGTTGCGATACCTTGCTTCATTCGGCTATCGTATATAATGGCACCGAAGAAGATGGTAATGGGGGCACGGGTGAATATGGTGCACATCCACCGGCACAATCGTTTACCTGCCTTAATTACACAATGGATGCTTTTGTCTATTCACTAAATTATGGTGTTCCGCAGCCCATGACCGATCCCTACTCCGACACGGAGTATTATTCCTATTTACAGGCTTTATGGAAAGATTCCACGCCTTTTACTTACGGAGGCAATGGCTATGGTGGCGAACAAGCTGTAAAATTTGTTTTTCCGGGCGACCCGGTGACGGGTGAAGGATGGACCGAGGCGAATGCTGAAAATGTACCCGGCGACCGGCGGGGGCTGGTGGTTTCGGGGCCTCACAATTTAAATCCCGGCGACACCCTGCATCTGGAATATGCCCTGGTGTTTGCACGCGATTTTGAAGGCGACAATCTTTCGAGCCTCGCCCTTTTGAAAAACAGGATTCAGCAAGTTCACACTTTTTATCAAAATGCGCTGGGTATTGAGAAGCCTGATCCAACAATAAAAANNCCTCTATCCCAATCCTTGCACAAACGATTTATTTATTGATGTTTCACAATTTCCGGCCGGCACAAAAATCGATTTTGCAGTTTTTGATATCCTTGGGAAACAGTTGATGCATGGCAGGCTAAATCCCAAATCAGAAAACGTTGTTGATTTTAGCAAATTAAACCCCGGTATTTATTTTGTCCGGTTCGTGGATGGAAAAAACACCTACACCAAAAAGGTGATTCGGGAATAAATGCACTCCTGTTCGTGTATTTCTGCCCTACAGAGTCCCCAAACCCTGGAACGTTCAATTTAAAATTTCGCGTTTCAATTATCGGAAGGAGGATTTTGGTTTGCGGTAACGATTTTTATAAAACAAACATAGTCATCCCACCTACTCTTTTATCACGTTCCCCGACCGATGGCTGACGGCAAGGGAAATGGAAAGGATGTAACTGCCCGCCGGCTGCGCTGATAGATCCACGGAGATTTTAG
>LSQX01219660.1_pt1 | contig 15197 bp, 10 predicted proteins | sample 654561 | NCBI WGS metagenome assembly LSQX01 (sample SAMN04489861, study PRJNA283612) | anaerobic digester metagenome | isolation source: 4 biogas reactors fed with cattle manure at either 37C or 55C with and... | place: Denmark: Kongens Lyngby | collected 2014 | reverse complement strand
TTGCAACTTGCTATTGCAATTTAAGCAATTTTTATTATAATGTAAATACATATGTGCGATATTCAATCAAAATCACGCGAAACAAATTTAACGGAGGTTTTTATGAAAGCTTTAAGAACACGCTGCACAGCGGCAGTTTTAGCTGCAATTCAAGCAATCGCTCTATTTTCCTGCGGTAATTCAAGCAGTGATTTAAGCACCGATTCGAATACACCTAACACTCCGGATTCATCCTTCGATGAAAGCAGTCTCGATTACAGCGCAGGTCTGCCCGATATGGACTTCAAAGGCTACGAATTCACCCTCGCGGTTCGCGGCGTCGAAGGCGCTAAGGAAACGTGGGACAGCGTCGACATCATAGCCTCCGAGCAGAACGGCGACGTTTTGAACGACGCAGTTTACGACCGGAATTCATATATGTACGATAAATTTAACGTTAAGATCAATGTTATTTTCGCCGGTAACACCTCGACAAAAACCTCAGGCAGCGATATGTATAATTTTATCAGCAAAGCCTATATGAGCGGTGACAACAGCTTTGACGCGATAATATCCTCTCCGTATGATACGGTAGGCTACGCGATTAGCGGATTTCTGGCAGACTTGAATTCACTCGAATATCTTGATCTCTCAAAACCGTGGTGGGATCAGAATGCCAATTCCGACCTCTCCTTTGGTAAAAAGGTATTTTTCACCACCGGTGAGCTGACATACATTGACAACAAGGCGACACAGGTCATGCTGTTCAACAAAAAGCTCGCAGAGGATTACAAAATTCAAGACCCGTACCAAACAGTACGCGACGGAAAATGGACTCTCGACAAGTTGATTTCCGATTCGAATATAGTTACAAATGACGTTGACGGAAACAGCATTTACAACGAAGAGGATACCTTCGGTTACTCCTACTGGCAGGACGGCTGCTTCGGGCTGCTGCACTCGACTGGAAATTCTTTCGGGAAAATCAACAGCAGCGGTACCCCCGAGCTGACACTGTACACTGAACGCACAGTCGAAACGTGGGATAAACTGATAAGCTTCCTGAATACCGATAATGCGTTTTCATATAAAAACGATCTCCAACTGCTGAAGGGACAGAATGTCGATTACGTCATCCAGTATATGCTTGAAGGGGATCATACACTTTACTCGTTCGGTTATATTTTCCACGCGATTATGCTTCGCATCAGCGACGTAGATTTCGGGATAATTCCGCTCCCGAAGTTTGACGAGGAGCAGGACCGTTATTACTCCACCGCGCACGGCTACGGAACCGCGCTCATGTCTGTACCTAATACTTCCGATAAATCAAGAACCGGTTTTATCCTTGAAGCGCTCTGCACAAAGAGTATGGAGCTTGTCACTCCCGCATTTTACGAAAAAACCTTAAAGGGTAAATCTATCCGCGACGACGACAGCGCCGAAATGCTCGATTTAATTTTCGCGACTAAAAAATATGATATCGGTTATTTCTTCCTTTGGGGAGATCTGACAAACAAGGTTATGAACGCATGGAACGCACTTGATCCCAACTTCACCTCAATGTACAAAGCTGCTGAAACTGCCGCGCTTGAGGATGTGAAGAAAACAATCGAATTATTCGAATAAAGGATAAATTTTATGTGGTATCTTGATACTCTGCGTGAAAGGCTTTCGGACGACGACTCAAGGCAGCTTCAGCGTATTTTTTCGCCTAAGGTCGTCGCAGTTCAGCCTGAGGACAGCCGACGCGGTATTTGCGTCATGCCGGACGGCGAGATCCGCTGCTACGGCATCGCTGATAAGCCCTCGGTTTTCGGTGAAGGCAAGGTTGTTTATCTCTCCTCGTATGACTGTGGACTTTCATGGAAGCTCAAATATGCCGCAGGAAATTCGGTTATGGGCGCGGCTTACCGAATTCCGGACTCCGGCAGATATGTAACCATTGTGAGCGACAAAACCGGAACATGGGCACTTCTCTCCGACCTCGGACCGGACGATCCCGAACCAAAAAGGATAAAAATGAGCGACGATCGCTATTCGGATATGTTCCAACCCTTCGCGCTCGAGAAGCGCAGTCGGCTTGTTTGCACAATGCACCTGATACGCGGCGGAAACTACATTCCGTCGGTTGCGTATTCGGATGACAGCGGAGAAAGCTGGTCGATAGTGAACCTGAATTCCACACCAAAATTCGAAGTCCAATGGCCCCACCTCGGACTTCGCTGGGAGAACAACGGCGCCGAACCGATTCTAACCGAAATGCCGGACGGACGGCTGATGCTGCTTGCGCGGACTTCGCTTGATTATCTTTATGTTTATTACTCCTCCGACGGCGGAGAAAGCTGGACGGACGGAGAACCGTCAGAATTTCACTGCACTCTCACAACACCGTTTTTCCTCAAAATGTCAAACGGCAAGTATGTGTTTTTCTGGAATAATACCCGTCCGCTGCCTGAAGTCGACCAGACGAAAGCCGTTCCAGCGCTCAATGAATCTACCATAAACGGCTTCGGCGAGGATGTCTTTACGAACCGCGACGCTAACCACGCCGCTATTTCGGACGACTGTATAAACTGGAGCGGCTTCCGTGAGCTTTATCTAAACGATATTCGTAACGAACCTGATTTCAGATCGCACGGCGGGATAGTTTCATCAGCCGATAAAAGCGTTCACCAATTTCAGGCAATTGAATTGCCGTTCAACAAGATTTTAGTCGCGTTCGGACAGCATGAAGCCTCACGAAGGATGGTAATATTCGACGCCGACTGGCTGACCGAAAAATACCGCTCGGAGGATTTCGCAAACGGGCTTGTGAACATGAGCACGCAAATGTATGTTAAGAGCATCTCCGGCTGCCACCTCGGGAGCGGCGCGCCCGGTCACTGCGCGTGGAACCGTACAAACGGCGCGCTGCTCGTACCCTCTCCCGAAGGAGGATACAGGGAGGCGCTGCAGATCTGCCGCATACATGACGAGCGTTTGTTCAGCGAATTGCAAGGGGTAGTCTGGAACTTCCCTGCTCTTCGACAGGGTAAAATTAAGTTAGATATTCGTATCGGCACCTCGGGCATACGTGTTTGTCTGTGCGACCACTGGATGAATCCCTGCGATAAAACTGTGCCGATGTATTCGCAGTTCAGCTTTGAATTGACGGGCGAAATGCTCGGGGCAAACGAGCGCAGGACAGTTGAAATTGTTTTTGATACTTACAGCGATATCACACGAGTTTTGCTGGGAGAACGTGAGCTTTTTAAGGTCGAGATGTGCCTACCTGCTCCGTTCGGAATCTCGTATCTGCACATACAGACCCTTGCTCAAATGCACGATCCAGTCGGAAGCTATATTTACACCATTACTGCGGGCGGCGAATGATTGTAAAATAACAATAACAGCGGCAAAAGTTAGCTTTTGCCGCTGTTGCTATTCCTTTGAAGAGGTCAAAAATAATTTCAACTTTTTTTCAAAAACCTATTGACATTGACGCTGCGTAATAGTATATAATAATATCATTGAACAGTTCAATACATTAATCAGGAGACGGGATATGGAATACACAATTAACAATCTCAGTAAAATTGCAGGTGTAAGTACGCGCACACTCAGGTATTATGATCAGATCGGACTTTTGCGTCCGGTTCGCGTAAGCTCGAACGGGTACAGAATATACGGACAAGGTGAAGTCAACCGGCTTCAGCAAATTCTTTTCTACCGCGAACTGGGCTTCGAATTAGAAAAAATAAAGGAGATTACATCAGCACCGGATTTCGACGCTTCTGCCGCACTCGCGGGACATTTGACCGCGCTGATTGCAAAGCAAAATCAATTGTTTTTATTGATTGAAAATGTGAAGAAAACCATATCCGAACAAAAAGGAGAATTAGCTATGAGCGACAATGAAAAATTTGAAGGCTTCAAGAAAATATTGATTGAAGAAAACGAACAAAAATACGGCACAGAAATCCGCGAAAAATACGGCGATGATGCCATAAACGCATCCAACGCCAAGCTGAAAGGCATGACACAGGAGCAGTACACCGAGCTTGAACAGCTCAGCCGCGAGGTAAATGAAACCTTGAATGCGGCTTTTAAAACCGGAGATCCTGCCGGAGAATTGGCGCAAAAGGCGTGCGCGCTTCATAAAAAATGGCTGTGCTTTTACTGGCAGAGCTACAGCAAGGAGGCTCATAAAGGACTGGGTGAAATGTACGTGATCATGTAAAATATATTGTGTAAACTCCAAAAGTATGGTACAATAGATATAGGAGATGAAGCACATGAAAAAAGAGAAACGGAATCCGCGGAGTCACGAGCTGATTCGTGAAATGATCGAGCTGTATCACCCGAAGTCGATAAGGGACATACAGGAAATGCTGAAGGATATGTTCGCCGACACAATGGAGGATATGCTGAAAGCGGAGCTTGACACAGAGCTGGGCTACACCAAAAACAGTCAGTCAGCGAAAACGACTGACAACCGCCGCGACGGAAGCTACCCGAAAACGGTGACTTCAAGTATGGGTGAGATCGAACTCAATATTCCGCGCGACCGCATGGGAGAATACGAGCCGGAGCTTATCCCCAAGGGAACAAAAGACGTCAGCGCACTTGAGGAAAAGGTACTGTCACTCTATGCCAAGGGAACGAGCGACAGGGATATTTCCGACGTTATCAATGAAATCTACGGCTTCTCACTCAGCCACGAGACGATCTCGAATATCGTTGACCGGGTACAGCCCCGTGTCATCGAGTGGCAGAACAGAAGACTCGATAAGGTATACCCATTCGTATACATGGACGCTCTTATGGTAAGCATGAAATCAGAGAAAAAAGCCGGAAAATACGCGGTTTACAGCATGATAGGCGTCAACTGCGAGGGTAAAAAGGACTGCTTCGGATTCTGGATTGGTGAAAACGAGGGAACTCACAGATGGCTTGGCATCTTCGATGAGCTGAAGTCCCGCGGAGTTGAGAAACTCGGATTTGTCTGCATCGACGGGGTTTCGGGTCTTGAGGAGGCGATAACAAACACGTTCCCAACTGCTGTCGTCTGCCGTTGTATGGTGCATCTTGTCAGGAACAGTACGAAATACATCCCGACGAAGCACAGGAAGGAGTTCTGCTCCGACCTCAAAGCTATCTATGGTGCTGTCAGTATAGGCGAAGCTGAAAACTCGCTTGCCGTATTGAATGAGAAATGGGGGAAGCAGTACCCGTCCGCCGTAAGGGTGTGGAACGACAATTTTGTCTATGTCCAGAGGCTGTTCGAGTACTCTGCCGAGATACGGAAAATGATCTACACCACCAACGCTATCGAGAGCTTCAATTCGGCACTTCGCAAGGTCACAGACCGTAAGGCTGCTTTTCCAAATGAAATGGCTGTGATGAAGATTCTATATCTTCGCACGCTGGATGTGGTTAAAAAATGGACAATGCCATATCCGAACTGGAGCCTTATTCGTGGAAAACTCGATATCCTTTGGGGCATGGGATGGGATTTATGATTTCGTTTTTAATATGTTTACACAATCAAGTTGACAGGGTCCACGGAAACGGCGAATCTTGCCCGTCAGACCTCCTCCACCCGTCTGATCACGGATGCGGTGATGGAACTTTATGACCGCATAGTAGATCCGGATCTGCTCATCCGCCGCATCAATCTGACCGCTTGCAAGGTCGTCGATGAAAATGACACCGCACCCGTCGGTACGGTCGGTGAACAGCTTGACCTTTTCACCGATTATGAGGAGCTGGAACGGCGTCAGGCAGAGGATAAAGCGGCTCTGGAAAAAGAACGGCACATGCAAAAGGCGGTACTGGAGCTGAAAAAACGGTACGGAAAGAATATCATTCTCAAAGGAATGAATCTGGAAGAAGATGCCACCGCGCGCGACCGCAATGCGCAGATCGGCGGGCATAAGGCGTAGATAAATATTTGATAGGGGAATATGAGTGTATGAAGAAAGAAGAACTTCACTACTTAACAGAGACACAACAATCAAATATCTGTCAAATCGTAGCCTATAAGAACGGAGAAAAAGTATATTCTGATTGTTGGAATAATTATAAACCCGATGATGCAGTTCATATTATGTCAGCCACGAAAAGCATTATCGCATTGCTTATTGGAATTGCTCTTAATAAAGGACAAATTAAAAGCATTGAGGATAAGGTGCTTGATTATTTTCCTGACTATAAGGTGAAGCGCGGAGAGAAAACTATATATGATGTTACCATCCAACACTTGCTCACCATGCGAGCACCATATAAGTGCAAGGGAGATCCGTGGAGCAAGGTATGTTCAAGTGATAATTGGACATATACCTCCCTCGATTGTTTGGGTGGAAGAAAAGGGCTTACCGATGAATTCAACTATCAAACAGTGTGTCTGCACATTCTTTCAGGAATTTTATATCAGGCAACGAATATGAAAACGGTAGATTACGCTAACAAGTATTTGTTCGAGCCATTGGGTATTGCAGAGCATAAAAACTATTATGCGGAAACGGCAGAGGAACATAAGGCGTTCACAATAGGAAAAATACCGAAGGAAAACATCTGGTTTAGCGATCCTGATGGACTTGGCACGCCCGGATACGGACTCTGTATGTCGGCAGAGGATATGGCAAAGATTGGTTTGATATGTCTCAACAAAGGAAATTATAATGGCAGACAGATTATATCATCCGAGTGGATCACTGAAATGATATGTCCGCGCACCGTTGAAAGCGACCAATTCAGAGGGATGGAGTACGGATATTTGTGGTGGATCATCGATCGCCAGAAGAATATCTATGCTGCCATCGGAAACAGCGGCAACGTGATTTATGTGAACTCCGAAAAGAATATCGTAGTAGCAGTGGCATCTTATTTCAAACCTACGGTATTCGATAGAGTCGATTTCATTCAAGAATATATCGAACCACTCTTTACAGAATAATAGATCCAATTTAACGCCAATCAGAAAGGAGATGCGGTATGAGCGAATCGGAAACCAAATATGCGGACATCATCGGCCTGCCGCATCATACCTCCCGTACCCGACCGCGTATGTCCGTATCCGCCCGTGCCGCGCAGTTTGCTCCGTTTGCCGCATTGACCGGCTACGGCGCGGCAGTTGACGAAACCGCACGTCTGACCGATGACAGGATCGTGCTTGACGAAAACGCAAAAGCGATACTTGACGGCAAATTGCAGATCATCGCCGAACACATCGCAGAGCATCCCGAGGTCACCATCACCTATTTTGAGCCTGACAAAAAGAAATCCGGCGGCGCATATCGAAGCGTCACCGGGCAAGTCAAGGAAATTGATGAATATGAGCGGATCGTAAGGCTGTGCGACGGGATGAAGATCCCGATTGAGCAGATCTATGGGATTGTGTCGGAGTTGTTTGAGGAATAGAATGCGGTCACAGTACTGTATATCAAAAATTGAATGGTAAAAGCCATTGAACCGATGAAAGTTCAATGGCTTTCTTTTATAATCTTGTAAGATTGCTGTTACGATTTCAAAAGCGTCAGCGGCAGATACACCCTCGACGGATGCCCGCAGACACAAAGTTCCAGCAGCAACTCGCAAAATCCGTCCCGCATCTCATCCGCACGGATGGAAAACACCATGGTCGAGCATTTTGTTTTCCCTGTATACTGATCAGCGTAGAAATCGGACTGCACGCCCGTGGAAACCGTCACGCCCTCAGGCAGATGCCATTTGAGCCGAATCCAATGCTGCTGCTCCTGTGCATTCAGAATGGTCAGGCGCATCTGCTTGTCCTCGCCGACCGTGATGTCGGGTGTGTTAAAATAGAGATACGCATCAAACAACGCACACGATTTATGCACAAACAGCGGGGAGGTCTGCAAAAAGGTTCGTTTGTCGATATATTCAAACAGTCCCGTCTTGATCGGCTGGAAGAATGTGTCCGTATTCGGCATGGTGATTTCAGGTTCGGTATTTGCGGGATAGGAAACTCTGCCGAGACAAAAGATGGGGGCGAGCCGTGTGACACGTTCCGTCAGTTCCGTGACAGAGGAGCAAATACCGCCGCGGGTGTGATCGACCGTGCAGGTCTTGATCTGGTCGCCGATCGGATCGGTCCATTTCTTTTCAATGCCGTCCGTACCGCGCAGAATTCCCATCAGCGCACCGATGAAGCCGGCAGTACAGTCGGTGTCCTCACCGCAGTTTGCCGCGATGCAAAGGCTCTTTGTGAAGTCGTTTTCTCCCCACAGAAGACCGATGACGGAGATGGCAACATTCGTCGCGCAGTCGTGTCCGACCTCACCCATCGGGATATCGGGTTCGGGATTCTTGTCGGGGAGATTGTTATCATAGACATACCGCAGACCGAACGGGGAAGGTGCAAATTGCAGGAGCTTCTTTCTCGCATCGCGCCAGTCCATGCCGTTTTCATAGCATTCATAGACGAGATCGATGCATTGTCTCAATTTGCAGTCATCGGGAATAAACGACAGTCCGATTTTGATGAGCGTCGGAATATCCTGCTCCGCAAAAGCGGCACTTTCAATCGCCGCACAGAACAGCTCGCCGTACACACCCTCACCCGTATGATCGACAATCGCATCCTCAAAAGCATATTTGACAGCCAATGCAGGATCACCGGGACACAGACATGCCCAGATCTCCGAGCGGATGAACGCACCGTTGCTTTCTGCGTAGGGATTGCACAGCACACCTGTGACAGGCGGCAGATGACCGCGGCGGAGATTGTTGCGTCCTGCGCCGTATTCCGACCAGTCGCAGGGGATGTAGGTCAGCCAGTATTCACCGAGAATCTCTGCATTGACATCCCGACCATGCTGTTCCGCTGCAAGCAGCCAGACCAACTGCAGATCAAGATCGTCATTGGGAATGACACCCGTTTTGCTGTCATGAATATAAAAGTTGAGATCAAACACACCGCGATGACCTTCCAGCGGCGCACCAAGGGTACCGCCGATGTTCTTGCCGAGCCAGCAGGCACGGACATGGTCTTTGTAGGTACTGAAATTCATGATCATATCTCCTGTTCTGCTCTTATGTTTTTACCAGTATATCACAGTTTTTTGCCCAAGCCAAGAGATAACTATACCGTATATATACGGAGCCGTAAGTCTTACACCTACGGCTCCGTTTTTTTCTTATTCACCAAATAACTTGTTAATATTATTTTCTATCGTTTTTCTCTGCTTTTCCATATACGATGCAAACTGCAGCTTACCCTGTACAATATTCTTGCAGATATTTGTCATCTGATCGTTTGCAATACCTGCCGCGGTTGTCAGATCAACGACTTCCGTTTCCAGAACCAGATTCATCATTTCGATGGAATCTTCATCGCGCATACCCTTATAGCAAAGGGATTCCTGCAGTACCGGAATGACATCATAATAGCTCAGAAAAGCAAGGTAGTCCATAATGCTGCCGGTACGGTTGGGATCCTGTGCCGTGACGGGAATGTTCATACCAAACGTGTACTGGCTCAGATTCGTAAAATACCGATCCTGCGATTCGTTGTACTTGGGTGCCGGAAGAATACCGTATTCCTGCTCCATACCACGGAATCGCGCAGAACCGCACTGACCGAGAGAGGCATGATAAAAGAGCGCTCTGCCGTTCAAGAAATAGTCAATACCCTGATGACCCTCAACATTTATCATGACACAGTATCCGGGCTGACTGAGCATCGCGGTCAGCTTATCATAGACATTGCTCAACCGTGTCAGATCTTCCTCCAGCATCGGAATCCGATTTTCATCTACGGTAATCAGATACGAACCGCTTCCTTGTGTCAGCATCAGAGGCCCTTCTTCATGCTGGCATGCAAAACCGTATACCGCATTACCGGACAGATCCGCGGTGAAATCGGTTTGGGAACCCATATTGACTGCGGATTTCATATAAGATAGCATTGCATCGTATGTCCAATTGCCGCTGCGTACCAGATCATACGGAGATTCGTCAAATGCGAGATTCCGCATCATATCCTTATTGAAGCACAAAATGTTTGCATATGAATATCCCATCAGATTGACATAATCAATCGTCGTATAAAGAACATCATCCTGCAGGGTTGCCGTTTCAATAAAGGACTGGTTCCACCAGGGCTGATCCAACTGAAGCGTATCAACCGTTTTCAGATTCAGAACATTTTCACTGCCGAATGTCGAGCCGCCGTGAAACAGAGGAAGATATACAACATCATATGCATCCTCGCCCGCTAAGACGACCTTATTCAGAGTAGAACGCATCGTTGTGATATCCGATTTTTCGACCATGATCTTGAAATTCATTTTTTCCTCGGCTTTGCGGTTACGCAGATATACCGCATCTTCAACGGCTTCCCCGGTTTCTGCATCATAATCCAGAATGTGGTTTGCGCCGGTCCAGAAATCGTCCTCCTGATTCAGAAACCGGATTTCATAGCCACCGAAGTCCTGAATCTCACCGGGATACTGTACAGTAATTTCTGCAGTTTCCGTTTCGACTGCCGTATCATTGACGGAGTCGGTTGCCGCCGGTACTGTTTCCCCTCCGCCTCCGCAGGAAGCAAGCAGCATTACCAACATCAACAGCGCTGCAAAAGGTCTTCTTTTCATATCATTTAATCTCCAATCTGCTTATAGCATTATTTTTCTTCATTTTCCGAAATCATGTCAAGTTCTCCAAAAACAAGGAACATCGGATAATCACGGATCGGAAGATTATGGATAAAGGAAGCGCCGTAATCATCCGTTTTTACATTGGAAATCTTATAAACGGAACCGTCCATCGGGTCAACCAGATGGACATCACCCGGAATTGCATATTCGACGGTGACAGCACCTTCAAATTCCGTGGTCATCAGGTTTGCGGGATACCAATAAGCCAGCGCCTTTGCACCGTTATCGAGTTTGAAGCCGCCGTAAATCATTTCGTAACCGGCAACCGTCATCGTTTTTCCAAGATGCCATGCATTTTCGCGGTGGAATACCAGCGGAAGCGTTTCCACGGTGAGATCGCCGCCGAGCAGAGCTGCAAGGTTCTGCATGGCATAATAAGAGGGTTTTGGTGTATATTCGCCTGTTGCAATGCCGTTTTCATCAAAATCCGCACCGAGAATACCGAAGTAGCCATAGTCGAGAATCGAGGACAGATCACCGACCTTACCGTTCAATGCTTCGATCATATCAACGCAGGTAAAGAACGAGGTAAATTTGACATCATTGAGCAGGTCAATCGTCAGATGACGCAGAAGCTGTTTTGCCTGAATGCGCGGAGACCATGCACCTTCTGCCATCGCGCCGTGACCGTTCGGCTTGGACTGTGCGCCAGACTCACCCTGGATGATTTCAATGTTCGGATAACCGTGAGAAGCAAACATGCCGTGCAGGGCTTTGACCTTCTGCGTGACATTTTCTTCAGTGTAGGTGTATTCGTGGAAGGTATAGCCGTCGATGTAGGCACCCATACCGGTTGACAGCATTTCCTGTACATAACCGATGGGAGAGGTAAAGTTCGAACCGCCGATGATATAGCAATCGGGATCGGTTTCACGGAGCACCTTTGCTGTATCAATCGCAAAGTAACCGTAGTCCTTTGCACAAACACCGCGTTTCCATGCATGTTCGCCGTCCGGTTCGTTCCAGATCTCATAATGACCGACACGACCGCGGAAATGTTCGGCAACTGCCGCAACATACTTGCGCCATGCGATTTTCTGCTCTTCCGTATAAATCGGAGGACATCCGACCGCATAAAAGATATCCTTTGCGAAATCATCATACAGCGCATTGCCGTAGCACAGACACATCCACGGAATCATGCCGCGCTCGCGTAAATTGTCGACAATGCTGTCCAGCCACGCAAAGTCATAAACGCCCGGTTCTTTTTCGGTTCTTGCCCAACCGGACTGGATTCGAACCCACTTGACACCGACACGAGCCAGCTTGTCATACGCACGCTCCGGCTCAAAAACCGCACGGTCGAGCTTTTCAAAACCGATGCCGAGACGCGAAGAGTGCCATTCCGATGCACTGCGCACACGGAGATTTCCGATTTTTTCACACTGATACATAATCATTTCCTCCTGTTATATGTTTGTTGTTGAGTTGTTTTGTCATTTGAGTTACCGACCGCAGCCGACAAAGATGCACTATTTATTTTAGTATACATCAAAACAACATCTGCTTCAACCCAAAAAATTGTGATTTTTTATCAGTATCTTGCTGACTTTTCATACTAATAGTATACAATTAATATGGATGGGAAGCAATATAAAATTAACGGGATTTTTCTCCCGGAAATTTATATTGTATGTATGCCGCTGTCACAGTATAATAATCGTGTATATAAACTGAAACAGAAAGGAAGTCTTCCATGCCTATTACCGTAGAAAAACAAACGATTCCCACATATTCCGAACCAAGCTATGAAACGCTCCCCATGTTCTGCGAAAACCGTGTCCATCAGCGTTCCAGCGGCAATCCGTATCCAAATGCCGTTGTCAATTCCACACACAACGGCGTTCTTGAAGACAAGGAATATACTGTCATCCTTCTAGAAAACGATTATGTCGCATTTACAATCCTTCCCGAGCTCGGAGGGCGTATCTTCCGTGCTGTCGATAAACGAAGCGGATACGACTTTTTCTATCGCCAGAGCGTCATTAAGCCCGCACTGATCGGTGCACTCGGTTCCTGGATCTCGGGCGGTGTGGAATTCAACTGGCCTTACCATCACCGTCCGTCGACCTTTTTGCCTGTGGACTACACGACCGAAACGGAAGATGACGGAATAATGGCAGTTCATCTGTCGGAGTATGATCCTTTTGACCGTATGAAAGGCATGGCCACGCTTCGTCTTGCTCCCGATTCGACGGTTCTTGAAACCACCGCACGCATTTTCAACTGTACATCCCAGCGTCATTCGTTCCTTTGGTGGGAAAATGCCGCTGTTCCGGTACATGAAGACTATCACATTTTCTTTCCGGGAGACGTCAGACGTGTTTACTTCCATTACAGACGAAATGCCGCATCCTATCCTGTCGGTTCGGGCTTCTATAACGGTCATGATTTTGGAGAAGGAACAGAACTGACCCGTCACGGCAATATCCGTTTTGCGACGTCACTGTTCTCCGACAGTTCCGCTTATGATTTCTTCGGCGGATATGACAGACGCCGTGACTGCGGTGTGATACATACGGCAAACCGTCACACCTCCCCTGGAAAAAAGCTGTTCACATGGGGTTACGGTCAGCTCTCCGAAGCATGGGAAAAAGCACTGACCGATACCGACGGTGCGTATGCCGAGCTGATGGCAAGCTCGTATTCCTCCAATCAGCCCGACTTTTCGTGGATCGAACCGTATGAAACCAAGTGTTTTTCGCAGTACTGGTACCCACTGAAAAACACCGGCATTCCTTTTTATGCAGACAGAACTGTAATTCTTGCAAAAAAAGAGGACAGCCTTCTGCTGTCCGCAACCAAAACCACACTTGATGTCACGGTCGTGATCCGACACAACGGTACGGATATCGGTACCTATGACTGTCATCTGTCCTGCCTTGAAAATACATGTCTTTCCATCGGCGACATTGACCCCGCACAGTGTGATATCGAGGTCTTCTGCGGTAGCCGCCGTCTGCTTCGTTATATACCTGTCGAGACTGTAAATACAGAACCCACAACGATCGGGGATCTTGCGCTCCCCGAAGAATGCGAAACGGCAGAGGACGCTTATCGCACCGGCATTCATATGCTGCAGTACAAGGATCCAAAGGGTGATCCAACTGTTTATTTTAGCCGCGCACTGGAACTTGACGGAACACATATCCCCGCAAGAACCGCACTTGCCGAAATTCTGATCAAACGAAAAGATTACAAAACGGCGCAGGCATATCTTCTGGAAGCGGAACGGCTTATGACCCGATGGAACCGCCGTCCCGAAAGCGGAAAAGTGTTTTATCTTCTCGGATGCTGTGCAGAGGCACTTGAGCAGCTTGAAGATGCAAGAGAATGGTACTGGCAGGCGGCGGTTCTCTCCGATACAGCCGGATGTGCATATACTCGCATTGCAGCACTCGACGGGGCGCTTGGGGACATCGATGCGATGGCAGAGAACGCTGCATATGCTGCCGCACGTTTTCCCGATAACCTGTGTGCACGCGCATACCGGGCCATTGCCGATATCCGCAACGGTAACACGGAGCGTGCGAAGGAAACCGTATCGGCCATCCAAAAAGTTGATCCGTTGTTCCATCTTGCTAACAGAATCGCCGTTTCTCTTGGGATTCGTTCCGAGGATGAATTCTGGGCAGGTCTGCACAGCTCCCCCTCTCAAACCGCCATTGATCTGTATGAGGAGTTTTGCTCTGTCGGTATGATAGATTGGGGTGAGGCTGTTCTTTCCGAATGCATCGAACGCGGATACGCCGATGCTATGGTTTATCTGCTCCTCGGTCAGAGCACCGCGACTGCGGTCGGACGGACTTTCCCGCACCGTCTCTGCGAGAAAAAAGCACTGGAACGACTCCCCGATGATCCCACCGCACAGTATCTTCTCGGATGTCTTCTTTACAACGACAGACTATACCGTGATGCCGCCGCTTTCTGGGAGACACTCGATACACCAGATGCAAAGCGCAATCTCGCCGTATGGCATTGGCATGAGGGCAGAAAAGAAGACGCAGTAAAACTGCTCGCGTCTGCTCTTGAAAAAGATTCCGCACCGCAGCTTCTGTATGAATGGGCAAACACAGCCAACCGATGCGGTATGCATGATGCGGTTATTACGGGGTTGTCCAAAGAAGCTCCGGAAATCCTCCGTGACGATATCCTGCTCGAGCTGGTTAACGCCTGCAACAGAACGGGAAATCACGGTGAGGCATATCGTCTTATGATGCTGCACCGTTTTGTTCCGTGTGAGGGCGGTGAGAGTGCCGTCACCTCCCGTTATCTGGAGGCGACCCATGCCATTGCGCGGAAGCTGTATCAGCAGGGTGCATATGAGGATGCACTCGGAGCATTTGAAACAGCACTGACCCTGCCGAAGAATCTCGGTGCCGGTCTGTGGAACGATGGTCCTGCCGCACCTTCTCTGTTCGGAAAAGCCATGACCCTCTATCAGCTCGGACGTGAGGATGAAGCCAAAGAAACGCTTGATACGATTCTTTCCATGAAAGTGGACTTCTTCTCCGACATGCATCAGCCACTTCTGCCCATCTGGCAGGCACGTGC
>LSQX01143549.1_pt1 | contig 15197 bp, 15 predicted proteins | sample 654561 | NCBI WGS metagenome assembly LSQX01 (sample SAMN04489861, study PRJNA283612) | anaerobic digester metagenome | isolation source: 4 biogas reactors fed with cattle manure at either 37C or 55C with and... | place: Denmark: Kongens Lyngby | collected 2014 | reverse complement strand
TTTTAATATGCGTCCCTTGTTTATCAGGGAGCTAATCAGGGTATGTCGCCTGAAAGTATTTTTAGCTTTTCCCCACAGCGGTGCAACAGGGCTAATATAGTAGTAAACAGTTTTACTAACGGCTGGCTTCAGGAGCATATTGACTTAGGCCTTCCGGCAGCAGAAGATGTAGAAAAAATATTGTCTCTATCAAGGGTAACTTTTCGTAAAATTTGCAATCTTGACCAGGATACCTGGGTAGCTATGACTATTGCCGATTGGTATGCTCCTGCAGAGTTAAAAAGAGCGTTAAATTACAATTTTAACCGGAATTTTTACCGGAGGGAAGCAAAAACAACTGCCTGTTACCGCCTTATTTATGAAATCAACAAGGGAAAAAAGTTTAGGTGATATAAAGTGAAATTATTTAAGAGGAAACCTGTGGCCAGCGTAATCATTGCCACACACAACCGCTGTGAATTGCTTGAATTTACCTTGCTTTCACTTTACCGCCAGAGCGTTTTGCCCGGTGAATATGAAGTGATAGTGGTTGATGACGGGTCAACTGATAAAACACGTGCCTTGCTGGCCACAATAAAGCCCCCGTACCGGCTGCGCTACTTCAGCAATGATACCTGCAGGGGTGCGGCCTATGCCCGCAACCGTGGACTTAAAGCCTCCCGGGGGGAAGTTATTATCTTCCTGGATGAAATGCTGGTGGAAAGGGACTATATACGCAAGCATTTGCAGTACCAAACAAAGCCCTGGAGAGCAGTTACTACTACTTTTAACGCTTTAGATATTTATACCCACTGTTATCCCCATTTTCCTTATGCCCAAAGGTTAGAATGTAAAAAATTAGGAGAAAAGCTAGGCTTAAAACATTTCCAGCTTACCGGGAAAAAGGTTGTGCGCCTCTTCCGGGCAGAACAGATCCTGAATCATAGTGCCTTAAGTTATGGGCGAAAAATAGATGGTCTGAACAGTACCTTCAAAAACTTGCAGGCTGCTTATGGTGAACACCTGGAGAGGATGGCTGCCCCCTGGTTTTTGCTGGTGACCAACAGTGTATCGATGACCAGGGATATGTTAGAAAAAACAGGAGGATTTGATGAGAGGTTTAAAGGGGGCTGGCTGGAAGATTTTGAGCTTGGTTACCGCTTATATCAGCAGGGGGCAACCTTTATTAACGCAGATGATATCTCCTGCTATCATCAAGTTCACCCGGTAAATCCTGACTGGACCCCCAGGCTGGAAAACTACCTTTATTTTTGCAGCAAGCACCCGGTTGCGGAGGTATTTCTACTGGCGGGTATGCACTACCCTTTTTTCAGGTGGAACCTTTTTGGGTGGGGTAAAATTGTAACACAATATTATGAAATAAAAGCTCTAGAAAAAGGGCGCTATAAAGAATGGGTAGAGGCCTTCTATCAGCTGTCGTCTGATCTTTGCTGGAATGTTGCCGAATTTCTAAAAGGTTCCAGGTTGCCTTGGAATACCGAAAAAACAGGTTTTAATCGCTGGCCAATTAAGCTACAAAAAAAAATAAAACAGCAATTAGAAAGTCTTAAAGACGATGCCCAGGGTGAAAGGTACAAGGAGCTGGTAGATGCTTTTAAGTGGTTAATATGTCTGCCTTATAAAAAATTAACCTTCCCTTTGTAAAATGATAAGCCCGTTCCAGAAAGTTGGGTTCATGGTGCTGGCAGTTTGTTTATCGAGAACAATTTGATATTCATATGAACTGTTGTTGATAAAATCAAATGTGGCTTGGCGAGGTTCAGCCCAGTTAGCATCATCAACGATAATAAGGCAGTTGTTGCTAAAAAAAGGCTCGGCCAGCTGAAGCCCTCTTAACTGGTTTTCGTAGCTGTGAGACCCATCGTACATATATACTCCAATGAGACCTTGATGAATTTTTTTAAAATATTCTTCGTATCCCAGTTCATAAAAAAAATGGCAGCTGCTTTTATATTGATTAAACCTTGTGAGAAATTGGGCTTGAGGAGCATAAAATTCTGAAAAGTTGTCGATGCCAATACATATTTTGTTACTGTTATTTACCATACCTGATAAGAGGGTAAACCCATGCCAGACGCCTACATTAACGTAAGCGTGTTCTTTTTGCATCAGGTAGACTGCTTGATTAATAATACTTCCTATGGCAAAGGTAGACATTCTCGGTATAAGACATAATTCGTATAAAATTTGTTTAAGGTGGCCATCCCGCTCGGGAAGGGTAGTATTGCTTATTTCTAGCTTAACGTTATGCAAGTTAGGAATTTTGTAATTGGTAGTTTCTTCAAAGACAGGAAGTTCAACCGGGTTGCCAGGCTGAATGCTTTTAAAGCGAATGCGCTGAACAAAATCTTCAAATTTCATAGAAGTTATCTCCTCTAATCTGTATGCATATTTACAAAGTATGCTGTTTACAGCAATTAGTTCTTGCAGGCATTATAAAAAGTTTCTTGCCAGTACCATGCAGTAACAATGAAGCATAGTAATGAAGCATAGTAAGGATAATTTAGGTAAAAAACTATTACAATCAAACGATGAGTTGACGCTATATACGTGAGGTGCAGTTTGGTTGATATATACAATGCCTCCGGATGGTTTTTATTTTTCACCCGGGATTGGATTGTCAACTCCAATCTATTAGATACGGATTATTATAAGGAGTTTAACCTGGAAGAGGGCTCCAAACCCTATTCTGAACCAGGCAGGGTAGAGGAAGTTATGCACTGGAGGTTTTTAGAGGAAATTGAAGGCAGCCCCCCTCCGGCATTTGTAGCTGTAATACCGAACGGAAGAGTTTGTGGCGCCAAAGGCGCTGTCATTACCCCGGATAATAAGCTGGTATGGGATTTGTCTATAGATTACCTCTCTACACCTGCAACGCACCCCATATTACAGTTCAAAGAACTGCCACCCATTAGAAAAATTTCTGGTACAGCAGCAGTTCTTACTTTTAGTGTCAGTTCTTATTATTATCACTGGATGTTTGATGTTTTGCCCAGAATAGAGCTGCTGCGGAAAAGAGCATTAAAGGCTGATATATTTATTATTAATGATTTTCTGCCTCGCTCATTTCAAGAGCAGACCCTGCGCATCCTTGATATTCCCCTATCCCGGGTTAAGGTATGCGGGAATGATTTTCATTTAATGGCTGATAGGCTGGTGGTGCCCTCTTTGACGGGTTATACGGGCCATATGCCCAAATGGGCTTGCGAGTTTCTTAGAAAAACTTTCCTTGCAAAAAATTTTCTCAAAAAAAAAGGTTACAATACTTTAACCGGTTGTGAAAGAATATATATCAGCCGCGAAAAGGCAAAAATGCGAAAAGTAATAAATGAAGGTGAAGTTGTTGATTTATTGTCTAGCTATGGCTTTAAAAAAGTGTACTTGGAATTTATGCCATTTGAAGAACAGGTGCGCCTTTTTTCATCAGCGGAGATGATTGTATCACCGCATGGCGGCGGGTTAACCAATCTGGTCTTTTGTAAGCCTGGAACCAGGGTGCTGGAATTTTTCTCCCCGGGCTATGTTAATGTCCTCTACTGGATTCTTAGCAACCATCTCAAGCTGGATTATTATTATATAATTGGTGAGGGGAGCCCTCCGGCGGATAGAAAAAATAATATGGTCTGGGATAGTATAACAGTTAATATTGACAAGTTAGCCCATGCCTTAGAAATAGCGTAAAGTCCTGACAGAGCTGCTTCGCTTGCCTGCCTGCCTTTAACATTTTACAATTGCCCGGGAACCTGGTATAATTAATAACGCCTAAAGATCAAGCATGGTGGCAATTAATGGTGGCAATTAAATATTGCTTATAATTTTGGCCGCGCTAGACGGGGAGGTAGCGGTGCCCTGTACCTGCAACCCGCTATAGCAGGGTCGAATTCCTGGCCCCGGGACTGTCTTGTGAGGTCTGGCCTAAGTAAGTGATGAAGATATTCAGGTCCTACGCAACGGGAAATTCTGAACCGTGTCAGGTCCGGAAGGAAGCAGCACTAAGGAATCCATCCCGTGTGCCGTGGGGCAGCCTGAATGGAGTTAACTGCTCAGGTAACGCTCGGAAGGCAGTTTCAAAGCCAGGTGCGCGGCATTTGATTTCAATGTATCCGATGATGTTGTAAACCGGGGGCTGCCCGGTTTATTCATCTTATGTGCAGTATTGGCTTTCATTCTTCCCCTAACCCGGCAGGGTTTAAGAGGAAAATACGGTTGTGCATCGAAAAGATGGTTTAAGCTTTACTTCAACAGTGAGGATGGTGAAGGTATGAATTACCTCACCCTTTACCGGCAATGGCGTCCCCAGACCTTCAGCGAGGTGGTGGGGCAAAAGAATACGGTAACCGGTTTGCGGAATGCGGTTCGGGAGGGCAAGCTGGCTCATGCTTATCTCTTTTTTGGCCCCCGGGGCAGCGGCAAGACCAGCGTTGCCAAGATAATGGCCAAAGCAGTGAACTGCTCCCAACCCGGCAGCGGCGAGCCCTGCAATACATGCCCTGCATGCTGCGACATAAATAACGGCTCGTTTATGGATGTGTTGGAGATAGATGCCGCGTCCAACCGTGGAATTGATGAGATTAGAGACCTGCGGGAAAAGGTTAGGGTATTGCCTGCTCAGGGCAAGAAAAAAGTGTACATTATAGATGAAGTGCATATGTTAACCACAGAAGCCTTTAACGCATTGCTGAAGACGCTTGAAGAACCACCCGATTCAGTCATTTTTATACTGGCTACCACTGAAGCTCACAGGGTACCGGCCACCGTGCTGTCGCGCTGCCAGAGGTACGCGTTCACCCGTCTTTCGATATCCGAGGTTATAGACAGGCTCAGAGATGTGGCTGCCCAAATGCAAATAAACGTAACGGATCAGGCTCTTGAACTGATGGCCAGGAGGTCCAATGGCAGTCTCAGGGATGCCCTCAGTATAATGGAGCAGTGTATTGCGTTTCGGGATCATGATATTGATGAGTCTCAAGTAATGGATGTGCTCGGTTTGGTTAACCATGAGGCACTTTCTGCCATCTTCAAGGGTATGCTGGAGCAAAAGATAGAAGAGGTCATAGTCCATCTCAACTCCTTGATCAAGCAGGGCAAGGAACCGGTGCAGATTGCCCGGGATGCGGCTTTATGTGCCCGCGATCTGATGCAGTATACTGTCCTGAATAAAAGAGCCGACCTCCTGGTTATGCCGGGTGAGGATCTGGAGGAAATCATATCCCAGTATCCGGGGTTAACGGCATCCAGGCTTTCCCAAGTAACCAAACACCTGCTCAAGCTGGCAGATGAACTGAGGTTTAATGAGGGCCAGCGGTTCATAATGGAGGTAGGCTTTCTGGAAGCCATGGAATATATGGCTGATTCAAAATCCGGTTCTGATAAAGCCCTTGTTGTTCAGGAAACTGGGAAACAGAAAAAACCGCGCAGAGGCGGGCCCGATCCGTCCCTGAAATGGGAGGAGATTATGGAGAAGGTCAAATCTATTAAGGTCACAACCCATGCGCTGCTGGTCCCGGCGGCAATGCTTGGTTTAGCCGATGGGGTGTTGACCCTGGGATACCGTCCAGAACTCAAATTTCACCGGGAAAAGATGGAGGAAAAGGTAAATCAGGAGGTTCTGCTTTCGGCTCTGGAAGAGGTTCTAGGCTACCCGGTGGATGTGGAACTGGTGACCCTTGAGGAGACGGCTGAGCAGCCTCAGGTAGTTCGCAAGGCCATTGAGATCTTCGGCAAAGACAAGGTTAAAATTATAGAGTGAGGAGATGTTAGTATGGGCTTTGGAAACATGGGCAAGATGCTCAAACAGGCGCAAAAAATACAGCAGGAAATGGCCAAACTGCAGGAAGAGTTGAAAGAAAGAACAGTGGAGGCTTCAGCCGGTGGAGGTGTGGTTGAAGTAACCGTAAGCGGGAAGCAGGAACTGCTGGCCATAAAGATCAAGCCGGAGGTGGTTGACCCGGAGGATATAGAGATGCTGCAGGATCTAGTCCTGGCAGCGGTCAATGAGGGTCTCAGAAAGAGCCAGGAAATGGTAGCAGACGAAATGGCGAAAATTACAGGAGGTCTGAACATTCCCGGGCTGTTTTAGGGGGAGGGTTAAAGATGCGTCTGGCAGCCCCGTTGGAAAAGCTGGTAGATGAGTTGGCTAAGCTTCCAGGAATTGGACCGAAAACCGCCCAGCGGTTGGCCCTGCATATCATGAGGATTTCCCCGCAAGAAGCCACCGAACTGGCAAATACCATTATTGAAGCCAAGAACAAGGTTATACACTGCAGTATCTGCGGGTATTTAACCGATAGCGATCCCTGTGTCGTTTGCAGCGATCCGGACCGGGATGACTCCTTATTGTGTTTGGTTGAGGAGTCCCAGGATGTGATTGCTATAGATAGAACCGGATTCCGGGGCAGGTATTTTGTCCTGAATAACAACTTCCAATTGATTAACGGCCTGGACCTGCAGAAAATAGATTTTCCCAAAATTTTTGACATCCTGGAAAAACGACAGGTTCGTGAAATCATTGTTGCTACCAATCCCACTATCGACGGTGAAGTAATTGCCCGCTATATTGCAGAGGTTACCAGGCCACAGGGGATCAAGGTTTCCAAGTTGGCCTATGGTTTGCCCGTCGGTGGAGACATCGAGTATATTGATGAGATCACCTTGCGCCGCTCTCTGGACGGACGCAACGAAATATAAGGGAAACACATTAACCCGCTCGCAATCTGAATAAAATTGGCAATAATGTTAAATTAACACCTGGCATATTATGTGGTTGAGGGGGGGTTAAATTGGGTGTTTGGGACAACTTATGCCAGGTGCTAAAAGGGCTCTTGGTTTTTGATAACGAAGATGCTCTTGTCGGGTTCTGGCCGGATGAAGTGGTGCTTGAACACGCCAAGAGAGATTGGCTGACGGCACAAAAAATATTTGAGGAGGCCAGTCATCCCGAATTAATTGATTATGCTATATACAACCTGAAAGCCGCAGAGAAAAGGTACATGTATCTGCTAAAGCAGTTAAGGGTCGATACGTATGAACCGGAGGGAAATACCTCTTGCCAGGAAGCAAACAGTGCTTAGGAACAAGGGGTTAAAGGGGTGATAGCTATGGCGGATACCGTATGGACGATCCTTATTGTTTTGGCGGTATTGGCAGTATTGGTCGGAGTACTGCTTCGACCTTATCGGGTCATCAAAAGCGTGGCCGTTAAGTCTGGAATTGGTATTGCACTTCTGTTCCTGTTCAACTATGTGGGGGGGTTGGTATCCTTCTCCCTGCCGTTTAACGTCGTGACCGTGCTTACTGCCGGATACTTGGGTGTTCCCGGGATACTGTTTCTGAGTTACCTCCAATACATGGCCAGATGAAAGTCAACCATCACTGTGGCCATGAGGCCAACCGTAAAGTCAATCTCACCTGTTTGGGACAGGGGTTGGGTTCCATTACCCCAGTCCCTGCTTCATTAAATCTTAACGGAATCTTAACCAAATCTTAATGTAAATACTGACCTACACATGAAATAATGTCTTATATTACGGTGTCCATAGAGGCTAATTTGTGCTATATTAGAGGATATAGTACTTTTTTATGATACAACAATTTCGATTGGAGTATCATTTTTTATCCCGGAGGGCCCCGGTGACCTGGCGGGGTGATTGAAAAGCCGGATCCGGTTTCGTACAATTATCTGTATCTGGCATCATATCAGGTTATCACATCGCTGATTATTAATTCCAAATTGGAGGAGAATAGTATGGGGAGAAATCTAAAGACTATGGATGGGAATACCGCGGCAGCTCATGTTGCCTATGCATTTACTGAAGTTGCCACCATTTATCCCATCACACCGTCTTCACCCATGGCCGAGCTTGTTGATGAATGGTCGGCGAAAGGGAGGAAGAACATCTTTGGACAGCGGGTCAATGTTGTGGAGATGCAGTCGGAAGCGGGGGCGGCCGCAGCCCTTCACGGTTCGCTGGCCGCAGGGGCTTTGACTACTACCTTTACCGCTTCCCAGGGGTTGTTGTTGATGGTCCCCAACATGTATAAGATTTCCGGGGAATTACTGCCGGGAGTTATCCATGTGACGGCTCGGGCTATCTCGACTCATGCCTTATCAATTTTTGGGGACCACCAGGACGTTATGGCCTGCCGCCAAACCGGTTTTGCGATACTGGCCTCCGGCAGCGTACAGGAGGTTATGGATCTGGCCGGGGTTGCTCACCTGTCGGCAATCAAGGGGCGGGTTCCTTTTTTGCACTTCTTTGACGGCTTCCGCACCTCCCACGAACTGCAGAAAATAGAAGTAATCGAGTACGAGGAATTGGAGAAGCTCATCGATTACGAAGCGGTGCGGAGCTTTAGAAAGAACGCCCTTAATCCTGAACATCCGGTAACAAGAGGGACCAACCAGAACCCCGACATATTCTTCCAGGCACGTGAGGCTGCCAATCCATTTTATGAAGCAATCCCCGCTATTGTTGAGGATTATATGCGGGAGATCTCCCGGTTAACAGGGAGAGATTACCGGTTATTTAATTATTATGGGGCTCCGGATGCCGACCGGATAATAGTCGCCATGGGGTCAGCCTGTGAGTGCGCCGAGGAGGTTGTAGATTACCTGAATAACCGGGGAGAAAAAGTGGGGGTGGTAAAGGTTCGCCTTTACCGTCCTTTTTCCGTCAAACATTTCCTGGAGGCCCTGCCCCCTACAGTTAAGAAGGTTGCGGTTCTGGACCGGACCAAAGAACCCGGCGCCTTGGGCGAGCCGCTGTACCAGGAGGTATGTACCGCGTTCTTTGAAAACGGGAGCAGACCGGTTATTGTCGGCGGTCGTTACGGCCTGGGTTCGAAGGACACTACCCCGGCACAACTGATTGCCGTTTATGACAACCTGAAGCTGGATGAACCCAGGAATCGTTTTACCATCGGCATAGTGGATGATGTTACCAACACATCGCTTCCGGTGGCGGAGGAGATTGATACGGCACCGGAGGGTACGATAAGCTGCAAGTTCTGGGGACTGGGCTCCGATGGAACCGTGGGAGCGAACAAGAACTCCATTAAGATCATCGGCGATAATACCGACCTGTATGCCCAGGCCTATTTTGCCTATGACTCCAAGAAATCAGGTGGAGTAACCGTTTCTCATTTAAGGTTCGGGAAAAAACCTATCCGTTCCACCTACCTGATAAACAAAGCTGACTTTGTGGCCTGCCACAACCCCTCGTACCTGGGGAAATACGATATGGTCTCCGATCTTAAGGATAACGGGACTTTCCTGATTAACTGTGCTTACACGGTAGAAGAACTGGAGCAAGTGATGCCCGCGGCTATGAAAAGGTTCATAGCCCGTCACAACATAAGTGTTTACACCATCGATGGGGTTGGAATCGGGGCTCAGCTCGGACTGGGCAACAGGATAAACATGATAATGCAGGCTGCGTTTTTCAAGCTGGCGAACATTATCCCCATTGAAGATGCCATCAAACACATGAAGGATGCAGTTTATGAAACCTACGGCAGGAAGGGCGAAGACATCATCAACATGAACCTGCAGGCGATCGATAAAGGAGTCGAGATGATTAATAAGGTAGAGATACCCGCCGGCTGGGCGGATGCGGTTGACAGCCCCCGGGAAAGCAGAGACCTGCCGGAATTCATTGAGAAGATAATGGAGCCGATGAACCGGCAGGAAGGCGACAAACTTCCGGTCAGTGCCTTTGTTGGTCGGGAAGACGGTACTTTCCCCGTAGGCACTTCCAGGTACGAAAAGAGAGGGATTGCCATCGAGGTGCCTGAGTGGAAGATGGAGCACTGCATCCAGTGCAACCAGTGTTCCTACGTATGCCCGCATGCCGCTATAAGGCCTTTCCTCCTTACTGACGAGGAGTTAAAGAATGCTCCCGGTAATTTTGCCACTAGAAAGGCAGTCGGCAGGGATTTGGCCGGGCTGCACTATCGGCTGCAGGTTGCTCCCCTGGACTGCACCGGGTGCGGGAGCTGTGTCGAAGTGTGCCCCAGCAAAGAAAAAGCTCTGGTGATGATGCCTCTGACCTCACAGATGGATGAGGTTGAAAACTGGAATTACGCAGTTGGACTGGAACCCAAAGACAATCTGGTTAGCAAGGAAACCGTCAAGGGAAGCCAGTTCCAGGTGCCGCTGTTTGAATTTTCCGGGGCCTGCGCGGGTTGCGGTGAAACCCCATATATAAAGCTGATCACGCAGCTGTTCGGTGATCGGATGATGGCGTCCAATGCTACGGGCTGTACTTCTATCTACAGTGCCAGCGCCCCTTCGATGCCCTATTGCGCAAATAGACGCGGGCACGGTCCAGCCTGGGCCAACTCGCTGTTTGAGGACAGTGCGGAGTATGGGTTCGGCATGTTCCTGGGAGTAAAACAGATCAGAAACCGCCTGGCCGACCTGTGCCGCGAACTGCTGGAAGCAGATATACCCGCCGCTGTTCGCGAGGCGGTCAATACCTGGTTGGATAAGATGTATGACGGCGAGGGCTCCAAGGGCGCCAGTGCCGAGCTGGTCAAAGCCCTGGAGAGCTATCAGCCGGCGGATTCTAAAATGGAGGCCATCGTCAAAGAAATCCTTGATAAACGAGAGTTCCTGGTGAAGAAGTCCCAGTGGATTTTGGGAGGGGACGGTTGGGCCTACGACATCGGTTACGGCGGACTTGATCACGTCTTGTCTTCAAATGAGGATGTAAATGTGCTGGTGCTGGACACCGAAGTCTATTCCAATACCGGCGGTCAATCATCAAAAGCAACTCCCACCGGTGCGGTAGCCCAGTTTGCCGCCTCCGGCAAGGTGACCAAGAAGAAGGACCTGGGCCTGATGGCTATCAGCTATGGATATGTATACGTGGCGCAGGTGGCTATGGGAGCCAGCCAGACCCAGTTGATTAAAGCCCTGATTGAAGCGGAGCGTTATCCCGGACCGTCGTTGATTATCGCTTACTCACCCTGCATTAATCACGGACTAAAGCTGGGGATGGGACGTTCGCAATTAGAGGAAAAGAATGCAGTGGCTGCGGGATACTGGCATCTTTATCGTTACAACCCGCTGCTTAAACAAGAGGGCAAAAATCCATTTATTCTGGACTCGAAAGAACCTACCGCTTCCTATCGTGACTTTATCATGGGAGAGACCAGATACTCTTCGCTGATTGCTACTTTCCCCGAACGGGCGAAGGTCTTGTTTGAGGAGGCGGAAAAGCACGCCCGTGAAAGATATGAGACCTACAAACGTATGGCTGAATGGTAAGCGGTGCGCAAGCAACTGCTCCGGACCAATTTTGTACCCCAAAACCCCGCGAAAAGGCATTCGCGGGGTTTTTTCATCGCGGAATAGCCTTTTTTCCATGCTGCGGCGAGAACCAAAGCTAAACCGTTGGCCTCCGCTTCCCCCGCCGGCTGCTGCAGCGCCGACCGGCCATAAACCGCATTCCTGAACCATCCATGACCGCCACCCGGCGCCGTTCAAAGAAGGGTTTTCCCAATGGCCTTTGGCGACTATTAACTCCTGATTGTGTAACACTATACATGACAAAAGAGCAGAGATTTATGTTGGCGTCCCCTGCTCATTGCCGGGTCCCCCTAGGCGGTGGCGGAACTGGATATCCTGCGGGGACCGTTGAGGGCATGTCGGCAACCAGATGCGGCGAGGTGAAGATCCGTTCCAGCCAGGATAGTAGAGGCCTACATAGGAGAGTACGCCAGCGGTAAGAGCGAGTTGGCTGTCAACCGGGCTCTTGAACTGCTCCGCTCTTCCAAAAAAGTAACTCTGGTGGATCTTGATTTTGTGGAACCGTTTTACACCCTGCGAGGGCTGAAACCCTTTCTGCAAGAACAGGGTCTGACCGTGATAGCCTGGGGGAGAGAAGACAGTTTTGGATTGGGTGAGACCGGCAGCCTGGTCACGCCCCCCGCCCGCTGGGCCATGTGGCGTTCCGGGGACATAATCCTCGATGTGGGCTACGGGGCACACGGAGCAGCATCGCTCAATTTGGTCGAAGGGGCTCTGGAGTCTGAAGAGCTTAAGGTATGGGCGGTAATAAACACCGCCCGTCCCATGACCTCCACCGTGGGGGACATAGTCGACTATGTCCAAGGCCTGCAGCGGGTTGACGGGTTGATCAACAATTCCCATCTCGGGGATCTCACCACCATCGAGTTTGTCGCAGAAGGCCTGCTGATTGTGAGAAAGGCGGCTAAAATCCTGAATCTCCCAGTAATATACACCGCGGTAGAAAAAAGGCTGGAGCCCGAGCTGCCTGTCGCCGACCTGGGTCCTTCACCAGTCAAGGTAATAAGTCGTTATATGCCCGCAGCCCGGTGGTAAGAATTATTATTTGCTTTGCGCATCAAACTAAGGGCAGGAGGTGTACTTAGTGGATAAGCCAGTAACCGGAACCAAAAAGGTTTTTATGACCGGGAATGAAACCGTAGCCTGGGCCGCTCTGGCCGCCGGTGCGGATATAATGTTCGGTTACCCCATTACCCCCCAGAATGAGATCATGCATTACTGGACCCGGCTGGGAACCAAGTACGGTCGTGACTTCCTGCAGACCGAGGACGAAATCTCCGCCGGCTTTACCGTCTGTGGAGCTATTATCGCGGGGAAAAAAGCATTTACCGCTACCGCGGGCCCTGGCAACACCTTGATGCAGGAACCTTTCAGCATGGCTGAAGCCATGCGGCTGCCAACCGTGGCCATCATACAGCAGAGAGGCGGCCCCTCCTCGGGGACCGTTATTTATTCTCAGCAGGAAGTCACCTTAACCACCTACGGCGGCAATGGCGAAGGCCACCGCATTGTCTACTCTACCGCCACTCATCAGGAGATTTATGACTACACAATTAAAGCCTTCAATAACGCCTGGAAATACAGGTTTCCAACTTTCGTTCTGGGAGACGGTTACCAGGCCAAAATGCGAGAGCCTCTGGAGATTTACGATCCTGAAGCAAGAAATATCGAAATGGTAATTCCCAGTCCTTTGGTGGGGTTGCCGGGACGGATTGGGATTGAGCGCGAACCACAGCACCTGTGCAATATATACAGCCTGGAAGATGAGTTGTATGAAGTAGTCCTGCAGCTGCAAGCCGAGTATGACCGGATGGCCCCGGAGCTGGAGGAATACCAGTGCCGGGAGTGCGATGATGCCGAAATATTGGTGGTATCCCATGGCGTGGTTTCACGTTCTGCCGATGATGCGGTAAGGTTCCTGCGAGCCCAGGGGATAAAAGCAGGTGCCTTCCGCCCGATAACTCTCCGCCCGTTTCCCGGCCGGGCGCTCCGGGAGATTCTGCAGACAGGGGTTAAAAAGATGCTGATAGTAGAGTCGGCTTACGGTCAATTAGCCCGACTGCTGCAGCAGGAGATATACGGAGAGAACGTACCGGTTGAAACCTTGTTGATGCCGGGAGTAGGGATCATTGATGCGGACATAATAAGTAAGGTTAAGAGCCTGATTCACTAATAAGGAAGGGGGAGTGTCGATGATACAACCGGACATGCCCAGAACCTGGTATGCGCCTACCAAACCGCACAAATTCTGTCCTGGATGCGGCCATCCTCTGATACTAAAAGCTTTGGGCGAAGCAATTGATGAACTCGGCATTCAAAACCGGACGGTTTACGGATGTGATATCGGTTGTTCGCTGTTATCCTGGAATTTTTTTGCTCTGGACAGCACTCAAACCCATCACGGACGCACTACACCGGTAATGGTAGGGATGAAGCGGGCCCGACCGGAACTGATCTGCGTTGGTTATATGGGTGATGGTGGCGGGTATTCCATAGGGTCACAGCACCTGGTAAACTCAGCTATCAGAAATGAGAAGATAACCCTCATACTGGCCAATAACACGAATTATGCCATGACCGGCGGGCAATTGGCACCAACTACCCTTCCGGGGCAGAAAACCGAGACCACCCCTTTTGGTCGTGATCCCGAATTGACCGGTCATCCTACCATGGGACCGGAGATGATAAGCAGTATAACCGGCGAGGGGGCTTATGTGGCCCGGGGGACGGTGGCGAAATACCGGCAGCTAAAGGGATTCATCAAGAAGGCTCTCCAAAACCAGATAGAAGGAAACGGTTTTTCTTTTGTTGAAGCGTTGTCAACCTGTCCCACCAACTGGAGGACCAATGCCAAACAGACCTGGAACTGGTTAGAGGATAAGATGGGGGCTTTTTACCCGGTTGGAGAATTGAAGAGTCCATTCAGGAAGGAGGGTTAAGATGAGATTGGTACGAGTAGTCCTGGCCGGAGAAGGGGGACAGGGGGTTCAATCAGCTGCCGAGATTATGGCAGAAGCCGCTTATGAAGAAGGAAAACAGACCATATATATTCCCAACTTCGGCCTGGAACAGAGAGGCGGGGTCTCGATAGCCTTCCTCCAGGTCGGCGATCGCAGGATTGGCGCACCCAAATTCAACAAGGCCGATGTGGTAGCGGCCCTTAGTCAGAGAGCTATGGCCAGGACCCGCATATATTCGGGCCCCGATACGATTTTTATGTATGACTCCTCATTCGAAGTAACGGAAGAGGACCTGCCAACCCAGTACAATATGATCCTGGATATACCGGCGGTAGAAAAATCCAAGGAACTGAATACCCGTGTTTTTAACGTTATTATAATGGGAGCCGTTCTGGAACTGACCGCTATGATTCCGGTGGAGGCAACTCGTAACGCCTTGGAAAAGAAATTAGGTTATAAATTCGAAAAGAACCCCGAACTAAGAGAAATGAACTACAGAGCTATGGAGGTTGGCCGGGCTCTGGTTCGAAACCGGTTAAAAGGAGGGGAAATGGTTTGCGCAAGTACGACGTAATGACCGAAAAAGGCAGTAAGGCGATATTTCATCTCTTCCCCGAGCTGTGCAAAGGTTGTGGGCTTTGCAAAGAAAAATGTCCTACCGGAGTTCTCGTCTGGTCCGACAAATTAGGGGTTTACGGAACCCCTACTGTTTTTGTGAAGGATAAGGAAGGCTGTACCGGGTGCGGTATATGTCAGACCGTTTGCCCGGACTGTGCTATCAGAATCGAGCGCATAAAGAGGAAAAAAGAGCATTAGGAAGCGGTTCCGGGTTTACTTGCCGGGGCCGCCTATCATATTATAAGAACTGGACAAGGCATTTTATGGAACCACAGATTAACGTGAAAAAGAGTCAAAAGTGTAATAGG
>LSQX01260925.1_pt1 | contig 15199 bp, 8 predicted proteins | sample 654561 | NCBI WGS metagenome assembly LSQX01 (sample SAMN04489861, study PRJNA283612) | anaerobic digester metagenome | isolation source: 4 biogas reactors fed with cattle manure at either 37C or 55C with and... | place: Denmark: Kongens Lyngby | collected 2014 | reverse complement strand
ACACTATCATCTTCGCCGATGAGAACACCATCGCGACCATGGTAGCTACCAACCAGACCTCCACCGGTCTCGGCGTATCCATCGGAACCGTTTATAAGTACACCAACGCTATCGACTTCATCCGCGGCGGTCTTACCTCCGCTTACACCGGCGCTCAGTACAACCAGAGACTCTATGCCGGCCACTTCTACTATGTGAAGAACGGCTATGTAATCGGCGAAGCTTTCGTTGCCGACGGCAATGATGTTCAGGTTGTCAACGTTACCTACCTCGACAAGTTCTTTGCAGTCTATGCAAATAACGATGTATTCAAGGGCGGCATGGTTGTTCTTCCGTATCTTACCCTTGTCGGCAAGTCCATCGTTTATGAACTTAAGGGCACTACCATCACCTATAAGGATGGCGCTCCTAAGGACATCACCGAAGACTTCATGAAGGTTGTAAATACTCCGGACGGATATGCTTCCGCATATGTATACACCGGCGACGCTTATTCCGGCATGAAGAGAGTCTTCATCACCACCACCTATACCCCCGGCACATCGCTGAACACTGTTAAGGATCTCGGCAAAGTACTCGGTGCTTATGCTGTTAATGAAGATACTACCATGTGGTATTCCATCTCCGAAGAAGCTTACAACGCAATCTCGGTCTGGATGGATGATTACAACGACAACTGGAACGCTGCTCACTCCGACATCGGAACCACGATGAAGCTGTACTGCGGCGACAAACTCATTACCGAGTTCAACAGATATAATGTTGATATTGACACCGATATGTACCAGGGTTACGGCCCCGGCGATTATTGGCTGAATATCTACGCTATAAACAATGTTCCGATCGTCGCTCCGTGCGACATCCACGAGAATGTCTACCTTGTGTGGACCAACCGCCACAACACCAACGAGTCCTACAAGCTTGACCTGACTGAGATCAGCATCGTCGGCGAACCGGCTCCGCTTCCCGACATTGATTTCTACCTCATGGGAACCCTCGAAGGTCTGTCCGACGTTTCCGATCTCGACCCGGCAACCGTTTATAATACCGCCACTTCCGGTGATATTACCGTTACCTTCACCGACGGCACCATCGGTGCTGATGACTACTTCTATTGGGTACTCAGAGGCGCATTCGCTAACACCGGCGATGTATATCTGAACGGCGTTGCTCAGGCAGATCCTTCCGGCGGCAAGGTTGAAATCACCTTCCCGGCTTCCGCTTATACCGGCATTGACAACGGATCGGCTTGGCTTGAGGTTACTCGTAACCCCAACCCGCTTATCCCGATGCCCTGATTAAGTCTTAATAACAGACTTAACTAAAGCAACCCCCGAGACTTAACTAAGTCTTATCTCCGCCCCTCCGGCTTGCCGGAGGGGCGGAGTTAAATTTGTTTACAATTAAAAAGACAAGAAATATGCTTTTGATTTTAGAAATATTCTTATTTGTATGCTAAAATATGCTTAACAATCGTGAAATTAAGTGAATCATCCTTTTAAAAATGATAAATAATCCGCAAAATCACAACAAACGCCCGCAAATATCCGGTATTGCCGTTTGTTGTATAAAATAGTGTGCAAGGTGCACAAAATACTTCCTGCATTTTTGGAGAAAAAAACACTTTAAATTCCCGATAAAATCTGATATAATATATAACAACCAATAAGCTGAATATCAATCAGAAACCGCCCCGCACTTCAAATCATACTTCAGGGGCGAACAAAAATCGCAAAAATAACTGATCACGAGGAGGATCATCTTATGGCAAGTCTATCGTTCAAGCATCTTTATAAGAAATATCCCGGCAACGTGACCGCCGTATCCGACTTCACTCTCGAAGTCCGCGATAAGGAATTCCTGATTCTTGTCGGACCGTCCGGATGCGGCAAGACCACCACTCTGCGAATGGTCGCCGGTCTCGAAGAGATTACCGAAGGCGAACTCTTCATCGGCGATAAGCTGGTGAACGATATTGCCCCGAAGGACCGCGATATCGCGATGGTCTTCCAGAACTACGCTCTTTATCCGCACATGACCGTTTTCGACAACATGGCGTTCGGTCTTAAGCTCCGCAAAACCCCGAAGGAAGAAATCAAGCGCCGCGTTGAGGAAGCCGCCCGCATTCTCGACATCACCCACCTGCTTGATCGCCGCCCGAAGGCTCTCTCCGGCGGACAGAAACAGCGTGTTGCTCTCGGCCGTGCAATCGTTCGCGAGCCGAAGGTCTTCCTGCTCGACGAGCCGCTCTCCAACCTTGACGCTAAGCTCCGCGCACAGATGAGGACCGAGCTTACCAAGATTCACAAGCGCCTCCAGACCACCTTCCTCTATGTTACCCATGACCAGGTCGAGGCTATGACCATGGCGACCAGAATCGTCGTTATGAAAGACGGTCTGATCCAGCAGGTCGACACTCCTCAGAACCTCTACGACTATCCGACCAACCTTTTCGTCGCGGGCTTCATCGGCACTCCTCAGATGAACTTCATCAACGCTAATCTCGAGCAGCGCGCCGACGGCGTATATGCGAAGTTCGGCGATCCGGAAGACCTCAATAATCCGGAATACGCCTACTTCAAGATCGCTCCCGAAAAAGCGTCAGATCCCGCGCTTAAGGATTATATCGGCAAAGACGTTGTTATCGGTATTCGTCCCGAGTGCCTCCACGACGACGCCGCTTCGATGACCAATTTCCCGAACTCAATCATTGAAGCCGACATCGACGTAACCGAGCTTATGGGCGCTGAAATCCTTCAGTATGTAAACTGCTGCAACATCAGCCTTGTTGCCCGCGTTTCCAACCGCTCGACCGCCCGCGCCGGCGACAGAATCAAGATCGCCGTCGAAAACAACCGTCTCCATATCTTCGACAAAGATACCGAGAAGTGCCTTATCCATTAATTTGAATAATAAAAACAGAGTCCCGAATCACCGGGGCTCTGTTTTATTTGTATATTCTATAAGTTCGGTTCGGTTGTTGCCGACAACTCCGTCGGCGACCGCATACAGCAGCTCCCGCCGAAGTTTTCCGAGTCGCACGCCTGAATATCCGAGCGCCATAAGCTCTTCGCTAGAAACGCCGAGCTGTGATTCCTTAAGCGGCGCGCCTTTTCCGATAAGCGCATCGGCTTCCGAAATCAGTTCCAGCCGCTCATCCAGTGAGAGCCTGCCAAGGGCGTATTTAACATCAATAACCCTGCGGGTGTCATCGTACCCCAAGTCGACAAGAAATCGGTGTATGCGGCCGTAAGGCGCCGTCAGCGCCTCCGATACGGCTTTTGCCGATGCGATTTCGGCTTTCGGCCGCTTCAGCCCGGATAAAACATCCGCCGCCGCATCCCCGAAGAGAATAACGCATCGTGTGACGAAATCTTCCGGTGATAGGTCGACCCTGCCGGTATTCTCCGGAAATGTGCCGACCGCGGCAGTAAAAACATCGCCGTATTCGGCCAATATCTTTCCCGGCGAAGGGCAGAGCAGGATTTTATAAAATTCCTCGGCTATCTTTTCCCGGCTGACCTTCGAAAGCATATGCCGGCAGGAACGGACTGCCGCCGCCGTTTCGGCTTCAATCTCAAACCCGAGGCGGCAGGAAAATCTCAGCGCCCGCATAACCCGAAGTCCGTCTTCGGAAAACCTCGCCGTCGGGTCTCCCGCGGCGCGTATTTTTTTTGCCGGAAGATCCGCCATGCCGCAAAGCGGGTCGATTATTTTCTCCGGCAATATCTGCCCGTCCGGCTCAACCGGCAGCGCCATTGCGTTTATCGTAAAATCCCGCCTTTTAAGGTCGGCTTCGATATCCGGGACAAAGAAGACCGAATCAGGGTGCCGTCCGTCCGAATACCCACCCTCCCCGCGAAAGGCGGTAATTTCAAGCTTATGCCCGTCAATCATAACGGCAACAGTCCCGTGCTTCATCCCGTCAAGTATCAGCCTGTATCCGTCAAATGCGGCGGCGATCTCATCGGGCGGCGCCCCGGCGGCGATATCAAAGTCGTGAACCGGCAAGCCAAGCATCAGATCGCGCACACACCCGCCGACAAGATAAGCGGGGATGCCGCGCAGGCGCAGCGAATCGAAAGCGCGGAGGAGATAATCGGGTGCTTTGGTTATTTTATCCATATCAAAATAAAACCGCCTCCCCGAAACAGCGGGTAAAATCACCGTTGACGGGGAGGCAGAAGTTTCAGAGTTAAAAGTCAGTTCAGCCTGCGTTTGCTTCAAGGTTGCCGATGATCTTTTCGAGCGTCTTTGACCATACCTTCTCGGATTTTGCGATAATCGAGGAGATGCCCTGACCCTTGACCACATATGAACGGAAGAAGTTGTTCATTCCGGTCTCGGTGTAAAGGAATCCGAAGTCGGAGATAATGTTTTCGCGTATCAGGTCGATCATGTCGGCGGAGTCGGCGTCGCGGGTGTATTTGTTCTTCAGAGCGACGTCAAGATAAACCGGGGTAAGCGAGCGGCTGCTTTCGGCTGCCATAGCCTCGAGAACATAAGTCGATACATTGAGTCCCTGATCGGAAATCGTCTTCGGTAAGCCGATAAGAGTGGTTCCGTCGTGCAGGGTGGTAAGATAGGTGCTCTGCTCCTCGTTGAGCTTCGGCGCCGGGATTATCGCGAAATCGTCCTGCATATCGCGCATCTTGGTGGCGGCATAGTTGATGCGCCCGACGATGAACAGCGCAAGTCCGTCGGAGAAGAGCTTCGCCATAGAAGCGCCGTCGTCGCTGTTGGCAAGGAAGGTGGCCTTTGAATTGCCGAGCTGAGCCAGCTTTTCGGCGAAAGTCACGGCGGTTGAGTCTTTGGTGATATAAAGCTGCGGTACGCCGTCGGCGTCGCGGGTGGTGTATTTTACACCTGCTGCCATTGACATTCCGTCGATCATGTCTTCCTTGGAATAGGAGTATCCGAAGAAGTCGCCCTGGTTCTCCTTGCCGTCGCCGTTGAGGTCTTCATACGCGCCGTCGGCATAGGCGAAAAGATTGTCAAGCGTCCACTTGCCGTCCTTGACGATCTGATAAATGTTCTCGCCGCTGTATTTCGACGCGAATTTCATCAGGTTTACATATGTAGCGTAAATGCCGTCGGTATAGGAAAGAGCGATATCGCCGGTAATCCAGTACATATAGTCCTTGTAAGCCATGGCGTCGTTAAACTTGGCGCCCCAGTAGGGGTTGTCGAGATTGAGGTTGGGGGCGGGCATGAGGTTCATCATGATGCCTTCGGTGGCAAGGCCTATCGACCAGTAGCCGTAGCAGGCGTAGATGTCATAATCGTCCGACCCGGCAAGCACCGAGTTTTTAAGCGTCGTTGCGTTGGTGCCCCAGTTTTCGTCGATTATCGTTTCGATATGGACATTAAAACGTTCTTCGACAAGCAGCTGACGCTTGTAGACTTCGACGTCGGTAACGTCGATCGCATCTTCAAGGGCTTCAAAGCTTCTCTTGTCGGAAGTCAGCAGCCTGACTTTGTATCCGCCGAGATCCTCTCTCTCCGGCAGGTCGTCGAGATAAAGCTTTTCCGCCTGCGGTTCGGCGGCAAGATTGGCTTCGTTTCCCGCCGTTCCGGCGGGGTCTGATTTTGTGCCGCCGCAGGACGCCAGAGCGCCCGCCAATAATGCTGCGGCAAGGATAATGCTTAAAATGCTGCGAATTGTTAAGCTGAAAGTATTCTTCATGGATATACCCTCCTGAAATTTTCTTATTTGTTATTTGCAACCGTTTGCCGAGTACATTTATATAACATACCACAAAAGTTCACACAAATCAAGGTTTAAATTATATATTGGCATTAAATATTCACGAAATACACTATCATTAAATTATTTATAAACAAAAAGCCGGGCGCTTTCGGCGTCCGGCAGAATGTACCGATGTTAAGCTTTTCTCGGTCCTACGTCTTTTGTTTCAATCTCGGTAAATCCCATCGAATAAGCGGGGGAATCGCAGGGAAGTGTGAAATCATAATTTTTGGGATCGGCGAATTTCGGGTCGGCGATGACCGAATCGTTTTCAAGCCCCTGCGCCTTGAAGTCGTCAAGGGTAAGCGATTTGCCGCTTCTTTCAAACATAACCGGTTCTCCCTTTTCCGACCAGATAAGGTTGTTTCCGCATCCGATTGTGGCGCAGTCGAAGTGCCGGTCGGAAAGACCGTAGATCGGGCAGCCGTCGGTCAGGAGTATGTTCTGTTCGAATATTATCGAAAGATGCCGCTCGAATCGCGATACGCGGCAGAGCTGGCCGCCCGCATATGCAAAGATGTTGTTGCGGACGACATTCATCCGTCCGTAATGCTGATGGTAGCAGTTGTCGGAGCAGTTGTAGCAGATGTTGTTTTCAAGTGTGACATAAGCCGAGCCTTCGTCGGTATACAGCGCCCATCCGCCGTAATTCTGGCTCTTTATGTCGTGGATTATGTTACCGGAAACAACGGTGCCGGGAGCTGCGCCGAGCAGATAAACGCCGCCCATGTCCGAAAGCTCGCCCTGACCCAGATTGAAGATATGGTTTTTGAGTATCAGGTTGTCGCGGGAGATCGACGGAGTGTAGCCCCAGACCCATCCGCAGGAAATGCCGGTATAGAAAAGATCGGATATTTCATTGTGAACAATCCGGTTGTTGAAGCCGTTCATAATTATAACGCCGCAGCCGGCCATATGAACCCGTCCGCAGTGCTTTATCACGCAGTCGGCGACGGTATTGTCATGGGTGAAGTCGGCTTCATTTCCGCCCGCCGCAGCGCCATTGATGCGGACGCCGCCGGCTCCGCCGTCGTAGAAGTAAGAGCGGGCGATGCGGATCTCCGAGCATCCCTTCCCGATAAATACTCCGTAAAGGCCGTAGTTGACTATGCAGCTCTTTGCGACGGCGCAGTTTTTGGCGTATTCAAACTCAATCGTTCCCGGGCAGTTTGAAGCCGCCTGCGCATCGGACGCCAGGCGAACGGGTTCCGCACCGTGAACGCCGGATGGATTGTAGTCGGATGTCGTATAAGCGAATTTAAGCGAGCGGAAGCGGATGTTTTTGACGTGATTATCGGCGCTGCCCTTGAATCTGAGCAGGGTTCCGAATCGGGGAATGCGGGCGTCGATAGTCTCTTTGTCTTCGCCGTCGCGCAGGATGTAATAAAGCTTGCCGCTTTCTTTGTCGGGATAGAATTCGCCTTTATTGCCGAATGTTTCGGCTACATTCTCAAGATAAAATCCGAAGTTGTTGGTAAGAGTGAATGTTGAGGGAAAACATAGGGTAATACGGCAGCTTTCCGGATCGTAAGCCTCAACCGGCGATTTTTCGTCAATCCAGTAGTGGTTGAAATGAATTTCGGCCGCAAGGATGCTTTCATAACTGATTTTATCAAGCGCCGATTTTTCCGCCTCGAACCATTTGGACGGAGCAAAAAGCGCGGTGTTATGGTTGTCGATGTCTGCAATTTTAAGGGTGCCCTTGGCGGGGAAGCGCGTTTTTTCGGCGCGCTCGCCGTTGACAAAAAAGTCTTTGACGCAAAGAGCTCCGTCTTTGAGTTCGGGCAGCGCGACGGAAACGCAGGCAGTTCCGTTGAAGCTGTCGTCCTGCCAGCCTTCAATCTTCGGGGCCGATGTTATGAGGGCGGGATTGCATTTGTCAAAGCTTTCGAATGTTACGTTGGTAATCGCCGGTCCTATCTCAAGAGTACTGCCGAGCAGGTATTCGCCGGGAAGCAGTCTGACGGTTATCGGCTGATTGAATCCGGAGCGCCGAAGCTCGGAAATGGCTTCGATAGCTGCGTGGATCGAGCCGAACGGCCCGTCTCCGTTCGCCCGCACTTCGGGGCAATGCCCGGTAAGATTCGGACCCGAAGGGGCGACATAATAGGTGCATACACTGTTAAAAGCGCGCATTTTGATACCTCCGTCTGATATGTGCTGATTTATGTTTCGGTTTTTCCTTCGATATATGCCGGGTAATCCGCATCGGCGGCGGAGATTTCCGCTGGATTTTTGTATCTGGGGAATTCTTTTGTCATTTCAATCGTCCCGACTCTTTCGCGGTCGATGAAATCAAACATTTTGTTCATTCGGGTGACGAATATGTATTTAGCCCTGACCAGATGAAGGGTGTCGAGGATGTCCCACATTCCCTCCGCACCTTCCGTATATGAAGTCGTCTGAAAGGTTTCGTTCAGAAGAATCAGCGAATACGGATGTTCTTCAACTCCGTCGATTATCCTCGCCATCTGCTGCACCTCACCCTCAAACCGCCCGGCGGTATCTCCCGCCCGGAAGTCTTCTTCGGCGGAGCTGAAGTGCGCGTAAAGCCCGCGTCGTATCGAAAGCTCGGCGGATTTTGCCGTGACCGGCAGTCCCGCCTGCGCGAAGATATGCGCAATTGCGATGCTGCGCAAAAGCGAGGTCTTTCCGGTGTTGCTCTTGCCGTGTATAAGAAAACCGTCGGACGATTTCAAAAGCGCGGCGTCGCGGGGAATTATATCGGCGCCGGTTTTCCCCTCAATTATAAGAGAGAAGTCGCGAAGCGTGATCAGCCGGAAACTGTCTTCTTCGGGCGGCAGCACCGCAGGGAATACATAATCGATTTTTAATTCTTCGAGACTGCGGATAATATCAAGCGCCGCGTCGTAAAAGACCATTTCGGCCGAAAGACCGAAAAAGGCGTCGTAAATCCCGGCGGTAACCGAAGTAAGCGCCGCATCGATACGGCGGAGCGATTCGTTTGAAATGTAAAGCGCGTCGTCGACGGTAGCCTCGTCGCTTTCAACATCAAAAATCGGCGTCTCCCCGTTTTTCTTGCGCGTAAACAGCTTCACCAGCGGATTTATCGGCTTGTCGTCGATTTCCTCGATGCCGCATAGGTCGCAGGAGACGAGGCGGATAGCCTGATCAAGCTCGGCAAGTGAGGAAAACTCAAAATCCTTCGGCGTTTTGTACCTGAACAGCGCGGATATCCTTTCGATCTCGTTTAAGCTGTCGTTTGCAAGCATTTCGCGGCAGTATTCGGCAATCCCCTTCAGCCCCTCGCTCTGAACTTCGTATTTGGATATCGCATCGGCGAAGGAGGTGTAAAAGGAGAGAAGCGTTTTCGGAAACATCGCCGTAACCTTAAGCGAGGCAAAGGTGTAATCAAGCAGCGCCCGGCGGTTGATCGCCCCCGACTGAGGATTAGTTCCCGAACGCATTCCCTGCCAGTCGGCACGCACGCGGTCGTAACGGGAAAAAAGCGTCCTCAGCTCATCGTAAAGATCGGGGAAGTCGATAAAATCCCGGAGAATCTGCTGACGGTAAACTATCGAAGCGACATCGGTAAGCGGCCGGGTGAGGACGCCTAAAAAATAATCGGCCCGTCTCGTGTCGGGTATCATTTTGCGGACGGCGCGGTCAAGCGACAGCTCGTATGCCAGATCAAAGACTTCGCCGCGCCCGCTTTTTTCCGGTTCTCTGTAAAGTATACTGAATTTCAAGTTATAACTCCCGAAATATGTTTCTTGTCTTTCCTACACTTCGCCGAAGCGTTCGCCCAGGTGTTCCCGGGTAAGCCGATATTTTTCGAGGATGTCCCGGGCATAGCTGCTCCTGTCGGCGCGGCGGCGCTCGACTTTGTAGGTTCGGCGGTTGTTCGCCGCAACATCGACCACAACGTTGAGATATGGTACCTTGGTCTGGCTTATCCCGTGCTGATGGGTTATGTAAAGCCCGAATACGCCGGTTTTGAACAGCCTTGCGCCGAGCGCGGCGGTAAGGGTAACGGCTCTGTCTTCCGAAGTGGCGGAATAGGTTTCGTTTAACAGCACAATCGAGCGCCCGTCGGCCTTTTCAAGTATCCGTTCGACGCGGTTCTGCTCGTCGTTGAAGCGGCCGCTCGAATCAAAGCGTTCATCCCGCGGGAAGTGGGTGAAAATCCCGCCGGGAATGCTGATCTCCGCCTTTTCGCAGGCGACCGGACAGCCGATAGAGAACATCAGCGCCGCAACACCGACCGCGCGCAGATAGGTGGTCTTTCCGCCGCCGTTTGCGCCGGTAAGGTAAAAGAACGGCTCTTTTTCGGTGAAAATGATATCGTTGGGAACGATTTTCAGGCTGTCTTTTGCAAGCAGGGTTATATCGTAGGCGTCTTTGATGTCGAATTTCTTTTCGTCGGAAATCATCGGGAAAATGAGCGGAATTCCGACCGCCGTAACCCGGTCGAACACCGAAACGAACCCGAGATAAAATCCGAGCTGAGAAATGTATGAAAGCAGCGTCCTGTCGTAAAATTGGCTCCGGCTTTTGCGGAATTCCGCGAAAGCCGCAAACTCGTCGGGCGCGGCTTTTACTATACCCTCGATTATATTTATCGAGAGCGGCACCAGCGGCGCCGGCTGACGGGACGGCTTTTCAAGCCCGAGATTTTCGGCGCATTCGGAAATTATCGAAAGATACGACCGCTTTCCCTTGTCGCGGACACGGATGTTTTCGCCTTTCGTCATCAGGCAGATGCGGTTGTGAAGCACCGAAGTGACAAGCGGATATGTCTTTTCGAGCGAATCGGAAGTTTCGCGGAACCAGCTCATATTCACCTGTGTCGAAAAGTAGTCGCTGAAGCGGGATAGCAGCACACCGTCGCCGCCGAGGGCAGCGGCAAGCCTGTAAAACTCCAGAACGGCTTTCATCAGCGAGACAAAGATGATATCCCGCTCGCTGTCCGAACGGGCGGCATTGTAAAGCTCATCGAACTTTCCCGCTTCTTCGGCGGAGTCTTTGAGCGCGCTTAAGCGGCTTCTGAATCCGGTGTCCTGGAGGCAGGAAAATATTTCCCGCCGTGCGATGATATCTTCTTCGCCGAGTATATATCCGACGGCGTCAAGGGTATTCTGGGGCAAAAGCTGGGTAAGCCGGATGTCTGCAAATACATCGGGGTCGATTTTCGGGCAGTCGGCGCTCGATTTGCAGAACAAAAGGCTTGGCAAAGCAACAGAAGGCATTTATTATATCCTTTCGGAAATAAACTGTTATAAAATTCTCTTAAAAACATTGTAGCACAAAGGCGGCGTTAAGTCAACGCAGCCGGATGAAATATGTGATGAACTTTAATCATCGCTGAAGTCCCATGGGTCGATCTGATCGAAAAGCGCCGAGAGCGCCTTTTCAACGCTTTCAAAGGGCAGGGAGAAGCCGCCCTTATAAACGGTTTTGAAAAATCCCCGTTTGAACTTGTCTTCGATAACGGTTACGATCTCGCCCTTGTATTTGAAATAATTGTTTCCGCTGCGGCTTCTCTTGAATTTCGTGTTCAGGAAGCTGTTTCTGCGCTTGAGACGGTTTTTGTAATCGTTTTCCCTCTTTCTGGCGCCGTCGGGATTTCCTTCCATCCTGCCGGCGCAGATGCATCCGGCGCCGATCGCGCGCGGATATTCGTTATGCCGCATGATGTGGACATATCTTATTATCTGATATCCGCACATCCGGCAGGTGCCGACAGGCGCGCCGAGATCGATAACCCCGGTACAGTACCATCCGCTGTGCGGAACGTCGCTGCGCTTCCAGAGGTTGGTCTCGCCTTCATCGGGTTCTTTCATCCAGTCGGCATTGCGATATCTTGCGGGAATTTCGGCTTCGGGGGCTGTCTTTTCTTCGGTTTCGGCCGGTTCGGCTTGATATTCGGCCGATTCTGTCGATATTTCTTCTGTCTCCGTCTCTTCTTTGGTAATTTCGAGCGAAAACCTTATCTGATCGTGGTCTTCTTTTTTGTCGGCAGTATCTGATTTGACAGTATCCTTTACTTTTAAATCATAAACAGCGGGAGTTTTCTCCGGCGGAAATTCTTTTATCGGGATTTTATCGGATACCGCCTCCGTTGACGGCAGTTCGATAAGTGCCGTTTCCGGTTCCGCAGTCGGTTTTATTTCCGGCACGGTACTGCGGCTTTCCGCTTTTTTGAGGGCTTTGTCCGCGGCGTCGCCGATTTCGCTCCAGGCGGCGAAATCATAATCGGCGCTTACCGGCCGCAGCTCGCCTTTTTTATCAAATCGGATATAATAGACATTTTTTCGCTCGTCTTTCCGCTCGACGGTTCCTTCACCGAAGATGGGGTGATTCACCTGTGTTCCCGGCGAAAGCCCAGATGCCGAATTCGTCGTCTCAACACCGGCATCCGCCGTCGATTTGTTCTGCAGCTCCTTTGATATCTCGCCGGTTCTGACTAAATTGTCTTCGCCTATATCATAAAGAAACCTTGACGGACGCTTGCGCCGGTCTTCTTCGCCCCCCTCCGAATCGGTAAGAAAGAGTTGCTTCCGTGCTCTCGTCAGCGCGACAAAGCAGAGCCTTCTTTCCTCCTCAAGCCCCTCGTTCTTGCGCTCTTCGAGGGTCCTCGACGACGGGAAAATGCCCTCGGTCATCCCGACTACAAATACCGCCGGGAATTCAAGCCCCTTGGCGGCGTGTATCGTCATCAGCTTGACTTTGTCCGAGTCGGAGTCCTTTTCCTCCGCCGCTTCGATATCGATAAGATCCAGCCACTGTGAGGGAGTCATTTTCTCTCCCCAGACCTGTTCTCTGTTCCAGAGAGAACGCTTGAGTTCGGCTAAGTTGTCAAGTCGCTCCATGCTTCCCGCCGCGCGGATGTAGTCTTCATACCCGGAGCGGCCGAGCGTTTCGCCGAGCAGAGCCGACACCGAGAGATTATCTTTCTCTTTCCGGAGCGAATCGATAAGCTCGATAAAAGCGGGTGCGCCGGTCGATGAAAACAGTTTGTTGTCAATCGAGGCTTTCAGCGCCGCAAACAGCGACTGCCCCGATTCTTCCGCCATCGCCTTAAGCGCGGCGAGACGGCTTTTGCCGAATTTCCGCCGGGGAAGATTGATAATCCGCTCCAAAGCCTCATCATCGTCGCAGACAACAAGCCGCATATAAGCCAGCGCATCCTTTATCTCCATCCGGTCGTAGAATCTGACCGAACCGTAAAGCTCATACGGAATATGCGCCGCGCCGAGAGCGGCTTCCACAAATCTGGAAAGAAAGCCCGCCCTATACAATATTGCGATGCTCCGATAACTGAACCCTTGTGAAATGAGCTTTTTTATCTCCGCTGCGATAGCCTTGCCTTCTTCATCCTCGGTGCGCAGATGCAGCCATCTGACCGGCTCTCCGGGAGAGCTTTCGGTGTAAAGGTCTTTTTTGACCCGGTTCGTATTGTATGCGATAAGTGTGTTTGCCGCCGTAAGGATATTTCCGGTTGAGCGGTAGTTTCGGTTGAGCGTAATTGTTTCAGCTCCGGGGAAATTCTCCTCAAAATTAACTATGATAGACATATCCGCCCCGCGCCATTCGTATATATTCTGGTCGGGGTCTCCGACGACGAAAAGATTTTTGTGAGCCGAACATAGGGTTTTGATAAGTCTCAATTCCCGTTTCGAGCTGTCCTGAAATTCGTCGACTTCTATGTAATAGAGCTGTTCCGCCCACTTCTGCGCGACTTCCGGGAAAGCGTCGAAAATCGAAAAGGTAAACGATATCAGGTCGTCGAAATCAAGGCCGTATATCTGCTTTTGCTTTTTAAGAAACCTGCGGATAATATGGATATCAAGTCCGTCCGTCGAAATCTTATCGTTGAATGCGACATCCTCCGGCCGGCCGTCTGTCATCGGGCGGACATATTCTTCGGAGGATTTCAGCCGGTGCATCGCCGCGACTACCCGTTCGTAGGTCGTCTGATCCATCCGGATATCCTCTTCGGCGTAAATCTCGGAAAGCAGCTTGCGCTTGGTCGATTCGTCGATTATTGCAAAGCTTTCCGGCCACATAAGATGGTGTATATCTCCCCTGAGCACCCGGACGCAGAAGCCGTGATAAGTCGTGATAAGCGAGTTGTCATATCCGTCGCCGACAAGCTCCCGCACCCGCCGCTTCATCTCGCCGGCGGCTTTTGCTGTGAAGGTAACGCAGAGCACGTTTGAAGGATGTATTCCGGCGGCTTTGACAAGATATCCGTAGCGATGGGTGAGCGTTTTCGTTTTGCCGGAACCGGCTCCGGCGATTACCCGCAGATATCCCTCGGTTGCCGTTACCGCTCTTAATTGATCCGCATTGAGTCCGTCGAAAAGGTTGTTCATCACAGTCACCGCCGATGCATCTGTTTACCATACCATTATACTACAAATCCGGCAAAAGGTCAAACATTATTTGGACGATGATTTATTGGCTATACCTAAAATCTAAGTAAAATTCGGCTAAAGTTAAAGTGTACAAAAAAGGACATCGGCGTGTTACTTGTTTGGTGATATAACACACATTGTTAATAAATTTAAAAGTGGAAGTTAAATGTTAACGATATTTAATTTATCATGTAATAAAATTAACAAAATGTACATCGAATCATCCCCCATTTTGTTAATTTACTTTAATGAAAAAAATCCCGATATGTGTATAATTATATTATCAATAAAACAGATGTTATAAAATACCGACAGGCAAGGAAGGTATAATGAATGGCAAAGCTTTCACAGATTCTCGATTCATACGGCATCGCCGATGAATATCTGAGGATGAAGATCACCTCTTTGGCGGACCCTATAACCGTCCGCAAGCATACCACCTTCGATATCAGCGGTTCGGTCAGCCTTTATCTGCTCGAAGACGGGATAATCCGCGCATACACCTGCGAGGAAGACGGGACTGAGATCACGACGAACTTCGTTTACAAGCGCGGTCAGCCCTTTTATTCCAATGCCTCCATGCTGTCTTCCCGGATGGCAGGCGTCAGAGTTTACAACGAAACCCTGACCGAAAGCCACCTTTACAGATTCGAGATAAGCGAGATCATGGATCTGGTTCAGATGTACCCCGCAATGCTTGAACTGGCGCGCGGTCTTATCAACGACTGGTTCGCAATTCAGTGGGAGCATACTCATATCCTCTATGCATACAGCGCAAAGCAGAGATACGAATGGTTCCTCGAGAGCTATCCGGATCTTCTGTCAAAGATCAGCCATAAATACATCGCCTCGTTCCTCAATATGACTCCGGTCACGATGAGCCATGTAAGGCGGACGATAAACGAAGAGAATGCAGATTCGGACCCGGAAGAGCAATCCGAAGAAAACGAATGAAGCGATATTCGGTCCGGCAGCAGAACTGTCTTCAGAATTAAGCCTTACCCTTTTTCGGATCCGTATAACGGCATTTATCGAGTGCAAACTATTCTTAAATTAATTTGCTTTACCT
>LSQX01319815.1_pt2 | contig 15202 bp, 7 predicted proteins | sample 654561 | NCBI WGS metagenome assembly LSQX01 (sample SAMN04489861, study PRJNA283612) | anaerobic digester metagenome | isolation source: 4 biogas reactors fed with cattle manure at either 37C or 55C with and... | place: Denmark: Kongens Lyngby | collected 2014 | reverse complement strand
ATGAAGATGACCAGCACCGCATGCCGCCACCACTGCAGAAGCTGCGCCTGCGGCTCGATGCCGACCGCCGCAAGGAACGTCAGCACCAGCGTCAGCTCAAAGGCGATCCCAAAGACTAGCTGCAGGCGCAGCAGGAAGTAGAGGTAGGGCTGCAGCGTAAGCTCCACCTCGACGCCCATGGTCATATTGAAGCGGAAAAAGAACGCGAAGGCTCGTGGCGATATCCAGTAGCAGAATGCGACACCACCGAGGAACAGCAGCACCGCGAGCGGCACAACCAGCACGACCCACTTGCGCTCATGCGGCTCCAGCGCGGGCTCCACGAAGAGCCACAGCTCCATGATGATGCCCGGTGAGGCGAGGATCAGCCCCGCCACGAGCGCAATCTGCATCATCAGGATGAAGCCGCCGGCGGTCTCGAAGATGCGAAAGGTGAAGTCCTCGATACCCGCCAGCGCCGCCCCGGCCTCGGCCGGATAGCGCATGATGTCCAGCAGCGGCTCCCGGAACAGCCACGCGACGCCGGCGGCTACGGCCATGTACACGATCATCCGCACGAGGCGCCAGCGCAACTCCTCGAGGTGGTCCCAGAAGCTCAGTTCCTTCGGGTCCGCCGCCATCGGGTGCTCCCCTGGCTGCGAGTTCGGTTCCGTCGGAGTGACGGCAGTCTATTCGCCGCAAAGTGTAGGAGCACCTATGCGCCGCCTCCTGCGGTAGAAGGTGATCATCTCTTCTGCGAGAAGATGGCCACAGCAGTTGCAGACTCTTACCCGGGAGGACTCGCTGATGAAACTCCGTCTGCTCATAGTAGTCTCAGCCGCTATCGCGACAGTGATGCCCGCCTACACACAGGTCAGCGTTGATGAGATCGAGGGCGGCTTCACCCTGTCCGGCCCGCGGCTCGTCGTGACCGTGGAGGATGGTATCATCACCGGCCTCGAAAGCCGCGTCACCGGCGAGCGGCATGCCGACAGCGCCACCGCCGACCTGAACATCCCGGCGGGCCTTGGCCATCTGCAGCCGGATCTCTCTGCCGCTCAGGCCCTTCACGGCCCGTGGGGCTCGCGCGAGATGGGGCAGGACTACTCGGCAGGCGTATTCCCCAGCCAGCACCGAGCGCACGAGGGCTCCACGTTTGCCCTTGAGCGCACGCCCGATGGCGCCACCGGCACGTGGACCCGCCTCACCAACGGCTCCGAGCAGTTCCTGGAGGATACGCTCTCGGTCCGGGTCTGGGTTGGCGAGACCGGTGAGACCCTCGTGCAGGCATGGGGCGAGAGCCCCGAGGCCGGCATCTACGGTGTGCAGGTCCCGGTGGCGAATCTGCACCGAGACCACCGAGTCTATTCAGCGAGCTTCGGTGGGATGATGTATGAGAACACCATGGCGCCCGCCCTGCGCAGCCTCGCGGGAGCGCCCTTCATCGAAGCACCGGTGCTTGCGATGGAGGGCCGGGAGGGCACCATCGGCCTCTGGATCGCCGACGAGCGCTTCAGGCCGTGGTTCTGCTTCATCAACTGGAGCGGCGATAGCTGGTCCGTGGCGCTGGAGCACCTCAACTACATGCCCTTTCAGCCGCATACCAGCACCGAGTCGGTCGTCTGGCATCTCGACAGCTTCGATGGCGGCTGGGTGGACGCAATGACACCCTACCGCGACTGGTATCGCGACCTCTTCGCGGAGGAGATTGCCATCCGCGATGGCGTGGAGTGGGCTAACAAGATCCAGATCATCGTCGATTCTGTCGCTGAGAACGCCGAGACCTACGAGGCGCTTGCGGCGACATTCGACCCTGAGACGATCCTCATCCACGAGTGGAACGCCCGCGAGCCGAGCTTCAGCGGCGAACTGCCGATGATGGAGCCGAAGGAGAATTACCCCGCGCAGGTGGCGCTCGCACAGCAGTTCGGCTTCCGCACCATGGCCTACTGCAATAGCTACTGCGCCGAAAAGGGCGCGCCGGCCTACCATGACGCGAACCTCGAGGAGATAGCGCTGGTGCGGCCCTACCGCGGCTTCGCGCGCTACGATCAGGGCCCGCTGACGTGGGACAGCTACAAGGACGGTCAGCTTGTCTACACCGACCCGCTCGCACCGGGCTGGCGCGCCGATCACATCGAGCGCATGAAGCAGTGGAAGCTTGACACTGGCACCGATGCGAACTACGAGGACACCGCCGGCGCCTGCGGTGACTACGGCAACGGCGTCGTCGACGGCCTCGAGGGTGTGCAGGGCACCGTGGCGCTCTTCAGGGAGCTTCTGCGCGCTCAGCCTGACGTGCCCATGGCCTCCGAATACGGACCGGACCCGATGGCCTTCGCCACGCACTGGCCGCTGCACTTCCAGCAGGTCTGGGGCAATGACCGTTCGCGCGCGTTCTGGCTCTCGCACATGCGCCCGGTCGGTGCTTTCCTCTTCGGCAACCGATCGTGGACGCCGAACATCCGCGCGGAGAGCAACTTCCTGCATCACGTGATCCTCGGCTGCTCTGACGCCCTCGGCGGCGTCGCGCAATTCCCGGGCACCCTGAATGCACTGGGCGCGAGTCGCGGAGCGCTCGTGCAGATGAAGCAGCGGGCGCAGTTATTCTCCTCCCGCCAGCTTCAGCCGGCACTACCGACCGGCATCTGGGAGCCGGACCTCGCCTGCGTCTATGAGGACGAGGACGGCGGCGCCTACCGCTACTACGCCAACGACCAGGTGCACCGCATGGTCGGCCCCGATGGCCGGGCGATCTATGAGCGAGTCACCGGCCTGAGCAGCTTCGCCACCGAACTGAACCTGCCGGGATGGCCTGCGGCCGATGCCGACGGCCTCATCGGCCTGAACCCTGACGTGCGCTATGCGCTCGTTCAGGGGAGCGATGAAAAGCCAGCGGTGCAGCTTAGCGCGCTGCCGCCGGGCAGCATGATCTCGCGCTTCTACGGCGACGACCGCTTCACTCTGCTGGCGGTGGCGCCGGTTGGTGAGGCAGCGGCGGCCGCCGGTGCGATCACCGCGATCGCGAACTTCCCCGTGCGTGCGGTCACGCTCGATGACGCCGCGGTGCAGGCCCCGGCATGGCCCCAGGGCGCGGTGGCCTCTGAACCGGTTACGTGGCAGGCGCAGTCTCTCCCGGCGCGGATGGTCTTCGCACATACCGAGCCTGAGGCACCCGCATGGGGCGAGTTCTTCGCAAGCGACATCGCGCGGACGAAGTGGGTGGATGCGCAGAGCGGGATGGACGCGGGCGATCGTCCGCCGCGCGACCTCACCCGCCGCTACGAGGTGCCGGGCGAGGGGGAGGTGCTCTTCTACTTCCTCAACGGTGGCGGCGAGGCCGAGGTGATCTTCGACTACCTCGTGACGCCGCCGGCGGGCGAGGCGGTGCTGGAGGTCTTCACGCTCAACACGCAGGACACGCACGGCAACGGCTCGATCGGGCGGCTGTATATCAACGGCCGCATGGTGCATGAGCATGACTTCGGCCCGAAGCAGGTGGAGGGCGACGGGGGCACGCAGTGGGACCTCGACATGCACCGCTGGCGAGTGCCGGTGCGGGTAGAGCCGGGCGTCCCGGTGCTGGTGAGCATCGCCTCCGACAGCAAGGAGTCGAACAATGCGGACATGCAGTGGTGGAGCGCCCCGCGCTTCATCGAGGGCCCGCTGGAGGAGGAGTACGTTCGCTTCGTAGACGGCGAGGCGGTAGCGGAGTAGCGTGGGCTTGTCGTAGCCGCCGTTCCTCCCCCTCTCCCGCCTGCGCATGTCGTTTATGCGCACAGGGGGAGGGGGACCGAGGGGGAGGGGCCAGCAGTTGCAGCGCACGGACAGGAGTGTCCGTGGCACGGAACGGCAACGGCTACGGCGAACGACCGCGTTGCAGCGCGCCGCCCCCCTGCGTGGGCGCAGGGGCCACAACGACAACAACGGCCGGCGGGGGCAGCCGTAGGCTGAAAGCCCCCGCCCTACAACGACACCACCCTCACGGCCAGAACGAATACGTCTCCACGCGCGTGACGGCCGAATAGACCGCCCACACGCTGCCCATCATCACGTCGCCGAGGATCAGGCCATACGCCGCCGCCTGCAGATGCTGGACTGTCCCACGCCCGCCGTAGTGCGACACGATGCTCTTCGTTAGCCACGCCAGCAGCATCGGCATCCAGAGGAACATCATGTAGTAGGTCGTCGAGAGCGCAAAGCCCGCCGGGTGGATCGGCCACCACACCCAGATCGAACGCACCGTCTGCAGCCCGAAGTAGAACGCGAAGCCGAAGACGGTCGCTAACGCCGGGCCGATGCTGAAGCCCTCATCCGCCGTGATCCAGCGCTCAAGCTGCTTCCACGCCTCCTGGCTCGACCACGGCATCCACTTGTTCCAGTCCGCGCCGATGCCATGCTCATAGCCGAGGCGCAGGTTCCAGAAGTAGGTGAATGCCGTCGCGATCGGGATGACTACCATGCTCGCGATCAGCAGGCGCCGGCCGCTGAAGCCCGTGCGCCCGGAGAGGTAAAGCCCCTCCAGCATGTGCGGGTAGGGGATGTTGCGCATGCCGCGCGTGAAGCCGAAGAAGACCGACAGCGACGTCAGGTTCTGCGTGCCGAGGAGCCGGTGGCCGAGCATATTGCCCTGCATCACCGTCGGCCCGAGGCGCTCGATCTCGTGCGTCGGCAGGCCCATCTCGGCCCTGATGCGCCCCACGATCATCGTCATGATGTAGTACTGCGCGAAGAACGCGATGGCGACCGCGATCGTGAGCTTGATCGAGACGCCGAGCATCGTCACCGCCACAAATCCCGCGATGAAGATGAGAAACGCGGTCTGATAGCGCATCGGCTCATCGGCGTCGTAGGCTGGATCGCCCCGTCCGAGGATGCGCTGCCAGACCTGCTTGAAGTAGTCGCGCCCCGCCCACAGCGAAAAGCCGAGGATGGCGAGGTAGCCGCCGAAGGACTGCTCCTTCATGAACGGGAAGCCCTGTGCGCCCGTCCAGCCGAGCCACGCGACCACCACCGCCTCGAGGCGCCAGAGCAAAAAGAACAGCCACATCGACAGCGACAGGTCCTGCGGGATCAGTAGTCCTAGCCCGATGCCGAACGGGTAGGAGGTAGCGTAGACGCGGCCCATCGCCCGCCACGGATGCCCGGTAAGGTAGCGCTGCAGGTCGAAGATCGGCTCCTGCCCCATCTTCACCGGGATCTGCGGGATGCCGGGGTAGAGGCTGTGCAGGCCGTTGACGAGTGTGATCGTCACCGCGAGGCCGAAGGCCGTCCAGAACGCGGCGGTGCGGATGCTTGGAATGCGCGGCCGCGATACCTCGAAGGGCACCTGCACGATCGGGAAGGTCATTCGCTCGCGCTCAACCCAGCGTTTGCGGAAGATCACCGCCAGCCCCGCCGAGCCGCCCCAGAGGAAGGTGAACAGCAGCGTCCATCGCAGCACCGGCCCAAGCCACGGGCGCCAGTTGCGCTCCTCGTAGATCGAGTAGTCGCCGCGCCAGAGGCGGTCCAGCGCACCCATGTCGCTGACCGTCATGCTCTCAGGCACGTACTGCCCGAAGAGCGCCTCCCAGTTGTTCTGCGGGCTCTGAAAGTACGCGTAGCCCTGCATCGTGCCCCAGCTTGTCTTCACGGTATCAATGCCCGCCGGGCAGGTCGCGATGGACATCAGTATCCACAGCGCGAGTAACTCCTGCTGCGCCAGCGCCCGCCGCGGGCTGAGGCGCATGAAAAGCTCGTTCAGCAGCCGCAGCATCACGAAGAGGAAGAGCACGTTCCAGAACAGGGCGATGACCGTCGGGTCCTCGATGCCACGACGGTGCAGGTCGGCCATGAAGAACGCGTTGATGGGGATGAGGATGCCCACGAGGAGGAGCACCCGAGCAGTAACGCCGATCCTGCGTGGATCGGCGGCGGAGAGTTCCTGCGCCCGATCCTGCTGCCATGGAAGCTGCGCCATGTTGCCTCCGAAGTTGCTACGCATTATGTGCGGGCGGCGCCTTTGCGGGAACTTCCTGCCCTCAGCCCGGAGTCCAGGTGCCTCGCCTGGACGTCGTTCCCGCAGCCGACCCAGTTGAGCGCAAACCCGCAGGCAGGCCCACCGTCGCCGTCGCTGTTGTTGTCACTCGCCACTTGTCGGCCGTCAGGGAACCACTCGGATAGTGACGTCATCAACGAACATCGTGGTGTTGTTGGCGTTCGGGCCGAAGGCGATTGACTGGATGCGCTTCACCCCGTCCTCGGCGAACGGAAGCCCCTCCACCGTCTCGCCGTCCATCGTCAGGCTGAAGGTCTCCGCCGCCATGTCCGCCCGGATGGCGACCTCATGCCACTCATCAAGCGCGACCGTCAGATCCCCCGCCTGCTGATGCTCCTCGCGATAGTACGTCACCCGCCCGTCCGGGAAGATGCGCAGATGAAACGCCCGCCCCGTGAAGCTGCCGACCGGCGCATTCACCGCATCTATGTCCACTGGCGACGCATTTCCCGAAGGAACGTACACGCGCGCGTTCATCTCGATCACGCTCTCTGCCGAGTCCGCGATATCCTGCGGACCGAGCGTCGCCCAGAGCGCACCACCGGCGCGATGCGGCTCTTCTTTGCGCGTGATCTTCACGTACTTGTTGCCGCCCGCCTCACCACTGCCGGGCGGATCATCGTTGAGCACCTGCACCCGGTTCGGCGTCTGCTCCCGGACCGCCCACCCGGTCTGATAGAGCCCCACCTGCGCGGGATCAAGGTCCGCGTCAGTCTCCCCCGTTCCCGCCTCGTAAGCTTCGAAGTCGTCCTGCACCACGATGAACGGTTCGCGGTCCGGGTTCTTCTGCGGGATAGCGCCGAACTGCGTCATATCCGGATACTCCGGCTCCGGCTCGTAGGGGACGAACTGATACGAGTAGAGGTCGGCGTCGCGCAGCACAAAGCGCAGCTTGACCGGCCGCCCGGATAGCTCGCGGACGTCGCCCCCCTTCTTCTGCCAGCGCACTACGAAGCGCAGGTGATCGCCGTAGATCTCCGGGCAGTCGGCCAGCGTGTAGCCCTCAATCGGCGTCCCGTCCGCCTCCTGAAGCTCCACCTGCACGCTTCCCGCGCCGGAGGTCTCGAAGTTCAGCGCAAGGTTGCCGCCCTCGAAGATCAGCGGCTTCGTGACGACTTCGCCGCCCGCCATCGGAGCGTATGCCGAGACGAAGCCGTCCTGCCGGATAGTGTAGCGGCGGAAGGCGGTCGAGGTGCCCTCCCAGTAGCTTTCCGTGGCGTAGAGAGAGATCTCCGGGGGTGCGTCCTCGATGGGCGAGGCGGTCTCCACCATCTGCCAGAAGATGAAGTTGTCGCCGTAGACCCACGCCTCGCGCTCACGCGGCCCGGGCCGGATGAACGCCTCCGCCCAGCGCCGGAAGGTCAGGCCGTCGCGACTGGTCATGAAGAGCGCATCGGTGACCGCAGTGCCGTAGCGACGCCCTGCCGCCGCACGCGCGAGTCGTTCGTCAAGCATCGGTAGCTCCAGCACCGGCTGCGACCAGTCGCGGTCGCTGTAGCGCAGCGGAAAGCCCATCAGGATATGCGGCGCGCGGTAGTAGGGCTGGATCTGATTCGTGTAGAGGTGCTCCGGCTCCGAGTCTTCATACGCCAGCCACTGCGGCTCGGGGAAGCTGAGCACGTCCTCGGAGGTCGCGGTCATGATCGCCCGTACGCCCTCGGCAAAGCCACGGTGGTACTCGCGGTAGGCGCCGATCTGCGGGTCGAAGAATATGAGGTTCTGCGAGTCGAAGGCGCCCTCGGTGACGCTCGGCGTGGTGCTGAGCAGCCGGAAGTTCACTCCATCACCCGAGCCCAGCACGTAGAGCCCCTTCGGCTTGCCGCCGACGATCGTGATCTTAATGCGCTCCTCGGGCGGGCAGTCGGGGTTCGCGTCCAGCCAGGTGGAAGTGTGCGCCGGATCGCCGCCGATCTCCGCCACGGCCTCGCGCGTAAGCACGATGTTGTTCGCGGTGGAGCCACGGAAGTCGTGCAGGCCAAGCTCGGGCCGCCTCCAGTGGACGCCGTCGTCGCTTTCGGCGTAGCAGAGCACCCACGGGTGATCCTCAAGCGCCTGCGCGGGCGCACCGGAGTGGCGGTAGTGCAGGCCACGGTAGTACATCCGGTAGAGGTCGCCATCGCGGAAGACCGAGCAGAACGCGCTGGCGTTGCCCTCCCACTGCGCGTTCGTGCGGTAGACGATCTCGCGCCGGACGGGCCGGTGAAGCTGCAGCCGCGCCTCGCCGGAGCTCGCCTCCAACAGGTGATCGTCAACGAGCAGTTCGAGCCGGCCGCCGATTTGCACCGGCTCCTGTGCGTGAAGCTGCGCCGTCATCGCAAGCACCACCATTGTGAGCATAATCCGGGGCATCGCAGACACCTCCGGGCGGCTGCTTCGTCATGGGTGGTGCGCAGACCTGCGCCATCGCATGAGCGCATTCAACGCAAGGCAACGACAACGGCTGGCGCCCTGTCGGGCGCCCCCCGGCGAGGGCGCCGGGGCCACAACGGACACGGGAAACGGCAGCCTGCCGTTGTAGGGCGGGGGCTTGTACCCCGCCGCGCCGCCCGCTGTGGGAGGGGCCGCACGTGCGTCAGATGCATGGCATCTGCACGCGAGGTCGGCCCATCGGTGATTCGGTTTTGTCGCGACTCGAACTGCCACAGAGGGCCGACATCGTGCAGCTTGCTTCGCAATCTGCCCTCGTGCGGCCCGCTCCAACCGGCGTGGCTTGGGAATTCGGTCCGGGGCGCGATGCGCATCTCGGAGGTCGCGGACGCGGGCGTCCTCGGCCCATGTCCCAGGGCCGACGAGCAGGACGCTGCCGGGCTGGTGCAGTGCTCCGGGCAGATCATCTACGCGCATCCACGGGGCCTCCGGTCGCTGCGGGGCGGGCTGAAGCGTCACCGAGGATTTCCCTGCAGGACGCAGCAAAGCCTCCCGCCGGCATACGCGACGAGGGCGGCAAAGACTTGACTCCGCTGCTTCCGCGTGCTACTGTTTGCTCAGTAGCTTGACAATCTAATGCGAGCGGGCACACGGGAGGTGCGACGCACCTCACGGAAGACCGGTGAGAATCCGGCGCTGCCCCGCAACTGTAACCGGCGACGACGGCCGCATACGCCACGGGAAGGCTCACCTGAGCCACCTGGAAGGCGCGGCCCGAGACTGACCCGGGAGCCAGGAGACGAGCCTGCTCGCTTCGTACGCCACTCCCCGAGGGCGGGAGGCGTCGCGACACACAGCAGGGCCGCCCTCGGGCGGTCCGTTTGCATTTAACGGACCGCCGACCGGAGCGCCGCAGAGGCGCTCGCTCTTTCACCCGCGCTCGGATGGGGCGCAACGCTCGAGGGAGGCTGCAACAGATGCTCACACGGTCCAGAGGCTTCACGCTCATCGAACTGCTCGTGGTGATCGCGATCATCGCGATCCTCGCCGCAATCCTGTTCCCGGTATTCGCGCGGGCGCGCGAGAAGGCCCGCCAGACCCAGTGCCTGTCGAACCTCAAGCAGATCACGCTCGGCTGGATGATGTATGCCACCGACTACGACGAGCGCGTCATGCCGGTCGAGATACCCTCATCCGGCGATGTCAAGTTCTTCTGGTGGACCGCCTACAACTCCGCCACCTCCACGCAGATCCCGGAGGGCGGCCTGCTCTACCCGTACATGAAGAACAAGCAGATCAACGCCTGCCCCAGCTTCAAGAACGAACTGCGAAGCGACGTCGGGCTGACGGGCTACGCGTACAACTACCACTATCTCTCCCGCCTCGCCTACAATCCCGACTGGACCTACGAGGTCGTCACCACCTCGCTTGCGGCGATACAAAGTCCCTCGGAGACGGTAGTATTCGCCGACGGCGCGCGCATCAGCTTCATGGACGGGAAGACTCTCGAGGGCAATACCTACCTCGAGCCGCCATCACAGAACTACCCCGGCTTCCACGGGCGGCACAACGGCATGGGGAACATTGGCTTTGCCGATGGTCACGCCAAGGCCGAGACGCCCGCGTACCGCACCGGCACCTTCGGCTACGGTTCGGATGCTGAGGTCTACCGGAGCAACTCGCTCGGGGACATAGACAGCGACGGGGATCTCACCACAGATGAGATGATGGACCTGCAGTAGAGGCACACGAGACGTGGCCTCTGCCCCTCCCCCTGGCAGAGGTCCGCGAGCCCGGCCGCCGCCATCAAGGCAGGCGGCCGGGCTCAGTTCTGTCCGCATCAGCTAAGCTTACTGCCGGTCGTACTTGACCTTCTCGGACCGGTCGGCCGAAGTGCTGGCTTCAAGCTCCGCCGAGCGCACGCCGCGTGTGCCGCGAATGTTGGTGGCGCCAACATCGCTCAGCTCGCTGCCGTCATAGACCCAGTTGATCGCTGCGCCGTTGAAGTTGCGGCCGGTGAACTCGAGGCGCAGGTCAAGCTGATCCTCACTGCCGAAGTCTATCTCCGGCAGGTCCTGCGCTACGATGCGATTATCCGTCCGCGAGTAATCGCCGCGGTACTCCCACAGAAGACCGTCGCCGTCAAATCCTGAGAACGAGACTGTCGTTGTGGTGGTATCAACGGACACAATCACCTCGCGCAGCGTCCACGTGACGCCCCCGCCGTAGTCGAACGTCACCGTCCCGGCGCTCCAGTCGCCGTCGATGTCGGCGGTCTCGCCGCCATCGCATCCGCCCAGGGTCATCACCACGGCCAGTGCGAGAACACCGGCAAGCAGAACATATCTCACTATCGGTCGCCTCCCTCTGTGCTCCTGATCTTCAGTGGTATGATTCTTCGCCAGGCCGACAAGCCCCTCCTGCGCAGGTTCCTGAACTCCGGCGGCGAAAGAGGGCGGGCTGGCCGCACAGAATCACCCGGAGGTGAGAGGGCCGCGGATGTCGCGCGCCCGCCCAACATGCAATGGATCGACTTCCCCGACGATCGCTTCACAGTCAACGGACTGGCGTGGTGGGAGGAGACGAGGCCGCGCCTGATGCGCCTCTCAGAACGCCACCATGCGGGAGTCCGCGAGCCGGTCTGGAACCTCGCGCAGGCTCCCAGCGGCGCCCGCATCCGCTTCATCACCGACTCGGCCGAACTCGGCATCCGCGCGCACTTCCCCTCTCTTGGGCCGATGAACAACATGCCCCGCACCGGCAGTACCGCGGTAGATCTCTGGGTTGACGGAGAATACTGGCGCCCCGTCTTCCCCGCCGGAGAGGAACTCGACTTCGAAGGCGTCGCCTTCGAGGGGCAGGAGCGCCGCCGCCGGGAGATCTGTATGTACCTTGGCCTCTACAGGGGCATTGAGTTACAGGCGATCGGGCTGAGCGACGACGCGAGCATCGAACCGCCATCCCCGTATGCGCTCGATCGGCCGGTGGTCTACTACGGCTCCTCGATCACCCAGGGGGGCTGTGCAACGCGCGCGGGGCTGGCCTACCAGGCGATCCTGCAGCGGCGGCTGAACGTGGACTTCGTGAACCTCGGCTTCTCCGGCAACGGTCGCGGTGAGCCTGAACTGGCCGATGCGGTGGCGGAGATTGATGCCTGCTGCTACGTGATGGACTGGTGTCAGAACTGCCCGACGCTGGAGGAGCTTGAGGAGCGCTACGAGCCGTTCCTCGCGACGATACGCGCCAGCCACCCGCAGACGCCGATCGTCTGCATCACCGCGATCTTCTCGACGAACGAGGTCCTCAGTCCCACCTCCGCGGAGAAGTGGGCGGGGATGCGCGAGATCATTCGCGATGCGATGGCGGCGAGGCGCGCGGGCGGCGACGAGAACGTGCACCTCGTCGAGGGCTGCGACCTACTTGGGCCGGATGACCGCGATGGTCTCGTGGACATGACGCACCCCAACGACATCGGCTTCCTGAGCATGGCCGACGGCCTCGAGCCCACGCTCCGGAATGCGCTGGGGCTGTAACAGCGCCCGACCTGCTATGCTCCCACCTCACGCGGCCCTTCGGGCGTCTCGATCACCGCGCGCAGGCCCTCGCCGGGCAGCGAGATCGGATCGGCGACAAGCTCGCCGTTGACCCACCGCGCATTCCAGCGCCGAAGCTGGTGCCACGTAACGCACTCGATGACCTTGTTCGCCATGTGATCGCCACCGCCGGCGCGGACCTTCTCAACCGCGCCGGCGGCAAGTCGCCCGGCATAAACCTCTTCCCACGCCTGCAGATAGCGCGGTTCTCCGAAGCGGCGGGCGGCGAAGAGCATTGCGCGCGCGGGATACCAGAACTCGCTGCGCCCGGTCGGGTGCGGCTGCCCCGTCTGCGGCGAGCAGTCATTGTCGCCCCAGCCGACCTCGTAGGGGAAGTAAGGCACGCCCTCCTCGTCGCGCACGATCTGCTTCATCTGCCACTCGAAGATGCGCTCGGCCGCTGCGGCCACCTCGTCGTCCTCCGGGTGCCGCTCCAGCCAGTCCATCATCGGCTCGAGCACCATGAAGTTCATCCACGGCTTGAGCACCATGTTGCCCGCGGCGTGTGAACCACCCGGTCCGCCCTGATCGGTGTAGGAGCCATCCTCGCGCTGGCAGAGCATGACGCGGTGGAGGGCCTCGCGCGCGCGCACATCGAAGCCGCGCCCGGGGAAGTAGTCAGCGAGGGCGACCAGGCCGCGGATCCACATCGCATCGCGGCCGTAGGAGCGACGCGGCCAGTTGGCGCTGTCCATCGCCGATGAGCAGGTCGCTACGTTCTCTGCGGTCTCGCGCAGGTAGGGGTCGCCGGTTTCGAGATAGCCCTGCAGCAGCCCCAGCGTGCGATTCATCGTCAGCGAGATCGCGCCGAAGTCGTATCCGTGCATGCGGAACATGAAGTCTGCATGATCCACCGCGATGTCGGCGCAGTTGTACAGATTGCGCAGCGCGCAGCGCCAGTGTTCCGGCGTCGGGCGGCGGTAGAAGGATCTGATGTGATTGAGGGGCGTCTCGCCCTCCCAGCCGGACTCGCGCGCGCGTCCATCGTCGTAGTAATGCTGGCCGCCGCGCGGCACGGAGCCGTCGTTGAAGAAGCCGCAAAGCTGGCACTGATTGAGCCACTCGACGGCGGTATCCACGACGGCGTCGCGGTCGTCGTGCACCGGCAGCAGCGAATCCGGCGCAAGCTCGGCGCAGAGGCCGTACCACCACCACGGCACCGTGTAGCGCTCCACGCGCGGCGGGGCGTCAGAGAGGCTCAGCACGAAGCGCACCGTGCGCGCCGCGCCCTTCGGCATGATGCCGGCCTCCGGCGCGCAGACCCACGTCGGCCCGTCGCAGCGCCGCCCGTGGCCATCGAGCGTGATCTCAACCGCCTCGTAGGGCCGGAAGATCGTCACGGCGCCATCACCCTGCAGGCCGCCGGGCTTCTCCGGCGAGGCCAGCGTCGCGCATTCCTCGGTGCTGAGCGTGGCGTCATGCAGGTCCACCTCCACCGGCTCGCCCGCGAGCGTCACTTCGCCGTCGAAGCCGGAGCGAATGCCGATGATCGGCAGCCCCGGCACGTCCTGCCCCTCGTCGTAGAGGCGGTTGTTGACGTGACGCGCAGTGATCTGCACGACGCCGCTTGCGAACAGCAGCGCGTAGACCTCGCAGAAGAGCCAGTGCTGGCGGTGCGTCCACTTGCAGGGCCGGTGGTTGACGACATCCGGGTGTTCGGGCGTCAGGCGCATGGCCGAGGCGTAGCCTGCGGCGCGAATCGCGCGGCAGGCGGGCGTGGCCCACAGCTCCTCGACCTGCAGCCACTCCCACCACATCGGCGCGCCCTCGGTAGGCTGCAGCCCGAGGCGCAGGCCGATCTCCCGCTCTCCGTGGCGCAGCACAAGCTCGCCGACCTCCCAGTTGATCGTGCCCACGTAGCTGTGCTCGATGATGCGCGTCTCCCACGTCGGCCCCTGCCACTGCGCGTCGCCCTGATCCGCGCCGGCGGTCAGGCTAAGCTCGCGCGGCAGGTCGCTGTCGCCCGAGGCCGTCACCAGCAGGCGGCGCGGATCACCAGCACCCTCTGCCCCGGCGAGGAACTCCGGCCACCAGGCGAGCGGCGTCGAGCCGCTGAGGGCGCCATCGAGGGCGACCTCAGGCGCACCAGGAGGGACCGGGAGCGAGACGAGTGCGGCATGCGCGGGAGAGTTCGGGTTGAGGCGCGTCAGGGTAAGATCCTGCAGCATTTCCGGAGCCGGCAGATGCATGATGATCCTCCAGCGTGACTGAAGAGCCTCAGAACGCCGCCCTCCTTCGCCACCGGAGGGCGATGACCTTGCGCCGCTGCAGATGGCAGGGAGTTGGGGTGCGGATGTCGAATGTTAATCCACACCGCGCAGACCGGGAAGCGCGGGGATAGTTGTTGTACGTGCCGCATCCGTGCGGCGCAGTCACGGAGGACGCCGCTGATGACGGATTACGCGCCGGCGTTTCGTACCGCCGGCTTTGATGATAGTATGATCGAGTGCGTGCGCAGGGCCGGTGAGCGGGGAGCGCCGCTCATCGCCCTCGGGCAGACCGTCTTCTGGGACGAGCTGCTCAAGTCGATGGTCGCCGAGGCGGCGCGGCGGTATGCGCCAGGCCTGCGACTGATCGCGGGCGCGCATGACACCGACTACTTCAGCAAGCTGCCGCACGCCACGCACTCCGACAGCGGCTTCTCACTGCAACCGCGCGATGACGACCGCACCAGCCAGATGTGGGCGGCGGTGGCGGAGACATCGGCGGTGCTGGGCACGGAGTACCCGGTGACACGCGCGGAACTGCGCAGCGCCGGACTTCCGCTGCACCAACTTGCAGACCACCATCCCGGCGGGCCGAGCCAGTTCTACCGGGAGGCCACGATGGCGTGGGGCTGGCGCGGAGTGGCGAACCACGCCTCCGGCCGCGCCGTGGCATGCGACATCTCGGCGATGCAGGTCTCCCCCACCGTGCGCGAACTGATGGAGTGGGCGGTGGAGAGCAGCAATGAAGTGCTGCTTGACGAGGGCTCCCGCCAGAGTGCGCGAAGACTGCTGCAGATCGTAGAGGGGCTGATTGACCTGTGCCGCTCACACGCCGGCGAGCGCACCCTGACCGATCTCTATCTGTGCCTGCTCGGCGGCTTCTACTCGACGCTGCTCGGTGAGATGCCCGAGCACGTGGATATCACCGCCTCCACGGAGCTGTTCCTCTTCACCGCCGACACAAAGGACCGGCCGCGTTTCGACGCGGTAGAGCTGTTCCTCGACACGGCGACGCGAGA
>LSQX01099692.1_pt1 | contig 15203 bp, 27 predicted proteins | sample 654561 | NCBI WGS metagenome assembly LSQX01 (sample SAMN04489861, study PRJNA283612) | anaerobic digester metagenome | isolation source: 4 biogas reactors fed with cattle manure at either 37C or 55C with and... | place: Denmark: Kongens Lyngby | collected 2014 | reverse complement strand
TCTTTGGGGGTATTGGCGGCACTCCAACCTCCCTGGCTTTGCGCTTAATGTATTCTCGAATGTACTTTAGGTCTGGTACGTTGCCCATTTTGTCGGCCACCACCAAATTGAGTTCGCGGTTGTAGCCTGGAGTTCTTAGGATTCGCTTGCTCTGTTCAGCTTTGTGGACACGGAGACGTTCTGCTACAAAGGGGGTTAAGGCGGGATATCGTTTGTCGCCCGTTTTGGTGCTGCCGAACTCGAATCTTCCCGGAGTGCGTTCGATGACAGCTCTTTCTACCGCCAGGTAACCGTCAAACACATCGTCCCACGTTAGGGCCAGTATCTCTTGCGGTCTGAGTCCACACTCTATCCCTAAGACAATGAAGATGTCATAGAGATTCTTGAAGGTAAGGTGTCGATAGACCTCAAGTACTTGTTTGAGACTCCACACATCATCTTCTGTTTGCTCCCGAGGTTGAGATATGGTTTCAAGGTCTCTACAGATGTTTTCGACCACTTTTTTGTGCTTCTTACACCAACCCCAGAAGGCCGACAAAGCTCGCTTGTTGTGCCTGTCCTTGCTCGGGTATTTCCTCAGTAATCTCTGGAGGTCGGCTAGCTTTATGTCTTTCAGTCGGCGATGACCAATTTCCGGCAATATATCCTTCTCAAAGCGTTCTCGGTAAAATCTGGCCGTGTTTGGTTTTCGATACTCCTCCACAAACTCAATCCATTCCTCATAGGCCTGCTTCACCGTCTGGTGGTTCGTGGTGGTGATGGTGTTGTCCAAATATTGCACGTTCCACCTGGTCAGGAGATCTATGGCATCCTGAAGCGTGCCGTTGATGGTTTCCCGCTTTATATCATATTTGCCCTGCGCATTGCGGCCCAATGACAGCTGCACGCGATAGCTATTCTTGCCTCGCCTATAGATCGTTCCCCTCAAACCAGGGATCTGTACGGCGTTACTCACGATCTATCAACCTCCCGTGAATTGTAACTCACACAAACTGATGTTCGGGTGAAAGAGTCAAAAAAGTAGTCGGGCCAGGAGGGGCCCGGCATTAAGAGAGCGGAGCGCAGCGTCAGTTCTCGCGTGCCAAGCAGTACATGATATGGCCCAACCATACGGTGATGAGCACTATGCCGGCGAGAACATGCCAACCGCTGAGCCCATCCCACAGAAAACCTGTTCTCGTTGAGAACGTGTAATAACTGCTCACAGCTTCGGCCACCGATCTAAGACACCACCTGATATACAGCGGTACTGCCAACGACCAGCCTATCACCCATACGACTCCCGAACCATGACCAAGCGAGATCAAGCCCAACCCGGGCATGAAGACACTCAGCACGGCCGCCAAGGCGTTGCGGTGTTGGCGGTACTCCTCCCTCATCCGCTTTACCTGCTGCACCATTTCGGTTATCTGCTTCGCACTTTGATCACTTGCGTCTTGGGCAGCATCATGTGGAGGTGGCGCGCTACGCCCAAATGGGGATGGCAGCTTCGCTCCGCATGAGTGGCAGAACTCGGCATAAGCTGGGTTGTCCCTCCTGCAGTCCGGACAGGTACTCACATCTTCTCCTCCTCTCGGTTCAGTGCAGGGCCACCGCACTCGGTGAGTCCGGGCCCATGTCTATTCCCAGATAACGATAACCTTCCTTACAACAGGCGGGATCGCATACCCCTGGTTGCCGAGGTTGAAGGGAAGGCCGGAAAGGCATGGTTGGAGCCACTCTCTCGCCTCATTTGGTATCCCCGGGGTGCGGTTCCTGAGTACCGCTTGAAACCCCAGCCAACCATCTACGTTATCCAACATCCAAGAAGTCCCCCACATCCCAATAAACGATGTCTCATAGGATGGTTGACGGCCTTCCTGAAATGGGTCTCTCACATATGCAAACACATACACCTCTGCTTCATCCTTAGGAACATGGAATTCTCCCTTCTTCAAAGAGTTGGCGAACTCCTCTTCAACGAACCACTCAGCATCTACCCATTTGATGTCGTCCATCGTTAAGGTTCGCACAGAATCAGCCTGCAACCTTAGGCCTTCTGCGAGACCGTAGGCCAAGACTACTTCTTGTTCAGCATCGACAGCTGCCAAGTACAGATCAGCGTGATCCGTGGACGGTACCTCCAACGTGATGATCCCTTTGGCTGATGCTGTTTCTCGAGACACAGCCTGTGCAAACGCGGCGTTTTCACCGGGATACACTAGCCGCGCACCGACGGATGTCACCGTGAAGTCCGCAGCACCTGCAAAGTCAGGTAAGACTGGCCCGCAAAGTCTGTCCCACTCAACCTCAACAGTCAACACTGTGTTTCCGGGCTGGATCGGTTCCTTTTGGCCTGGGCCAGAGACGCAGCCAGACAAAAGGATCACGGTCACGAAAAGACAGATTGGGCGAATCCATCGGTCGCACTTCACAGTCCCTCTCTCCCTTCTGGCGCTCGAACAGGAATTCGGCAACACATTTCCGATAACTCAACCTAGAAGACAACGTTGTACCTGGCCCTTAACTCAGAAAGGGCCGCAGAATATCGTTCGTCCCGCTGTATGAGTTCACTTTTGAACTTGATATAGTCATGGGTAACAAAGAAATAGTCTGCGAGGTCTTGGCCGTCCATGCCATCAACGATGCACTGAAAGAAGACGTCTGTGGGGATGAGATGTTCGACGGCCCATTTGGTGGCGAGGCGTTCGAGTTTGGCGGCGTACGGATGGTCAATGATGTTGGCTGCTATAGCGTGGTTGCCGGCTGTGCAAAAGTGATGGCCGAGTTCATGGGAAAGCACGCAGCGAAGTTCTCGTTCGTTGTTGTGAAGCTCTTCAGAGAGTACGATGACTGGTCTTTTCATGCCGGGTGTGTGAGCATATACACCATGTGTGTGGTCTAGGCGCAGCCACTCGATCGCGATCCCTTCGTATTCCGCAAGGTGGAAGAGAAAGCGCGTCGGGATCACTAGCTGTCGCCACCGTCCTTCTTCTTATACTTCTGCATCACATAGTCAATGATGGCATACACCTCCTTTTTGGCTTCCTCCGGGAGCTCATGGAACCCCTCGGGGAGGTATGGAGCTACCGTTTGAGGGAGATCTGGTTCACTTGGCTGTCTTGGTTCATCGAGATATCCGGCAGCAGCAAGGAGCTCCTCAACTGTAACCCCTGCATACGCGCGGGAAGCAAGCCTCCGTATTACATCGGCGCTCGGAGGTTGATCGAGCAACCGGCGCAGCAACCGAGAGATGTAACCTGCATCTACCCCGCAGTGCTGCCCATATTGCCTTATTGACCGGTTCCCTTTTGCCTTCTCCAAGAGTTCCGCAAAGCGCTCCTTGTCAAACACGATGACAGACCTCCCTGCCATCAGTATAGCAAAGGAATTGCCCATGGACAACGCGCCTCCCAAAAAAACGTTGTTCTTACACAACAAAAAGCCCTGACTGTTGTTCATAGACATGATAGACTGTTGTCAGAACACAACAGAGGAGGTGCAACAGGTGGCTACCATCAACGTCGATGCCCTAGAACGCTACATGAAGAAGCACAACCTCACCTTGCGGAAGATGGCCAGGAAACTGAGAGTTGACCCGTCTCATTTCTGGCGCATCATGCGAGGTGAGAAGGAGGCTGGAGGAAAGGTCATCAGCGCCATCCTGAACATGTGCTTAACCGAGGGGCTGGACATCAGAGACTTTCTTTTTTTGGATGAACCGTTGTCTGGCGACAACGAGACATCCGCGACCAGGGACTCGGCCTGATCCGTTTCGCCGGCCAAGTTCAGCATACAGAATCTGGAACTCACACTTCAAGTGGGCTATCGTGAAGGTTTTGCCACAAATTGGGAAGGGGGTGTAGAGCGGATGAGGAGGTTGGTCGCCAGCGATGACTTCTGGTGCGTTCTCCTAGTGGTTACGATGCTTGCCGGCATCGGTTACATCATCTTGGACACATTTGTTGGTCCGCCTGCCGTAGCCATGGCAGTGGAGATGGAAGAACCCCGGCCAAAGACGCACCAGGTGATGCCAGGAGATACGCTTTGGGGGATAGCCTCCCAGTATTATCCTGGCGAGCACACGGGGGAGATGGTGTTCCGGATCCGTGAGCTGAATGGATTGACTGAGAGCGCAACCATCTACCCGTACGAAGTCCTGAAACTGCCGTGAGAAATGAGGGGGCGACGGGATGGCAATCACCTATCGGTATTCTATGGAGAAGATGACGGTCGAAAGGGCCATGTGGCTGTACTGCAAGTTTGGCATCTGCGTCGTCGTTGACGAAGGGCAGCACATCACTCTCGTCGACGAGGACTACCCAAGAGACGATCTCGCGTAGTCCGATGGCACCTAACCAAAGAAGGGAGGGGAGCAAATGCGGCACAGTATGGTCGGCACGGTTTTGAGGGAAGAACGAGAAAGGCTTGGGCTTTCCCAGCGAGAGGTGGCCGCAGCTGTTGGCGTAGACAGGGCGTTGATCAGCCATTGGGAGAGGGGAGCCACGCCGGTTCCGCACCACATGGCCTGCAGACTTGTAAAGGTGCTCCGCAGTGACCGGTTGAGAGCGCAGGTCTGCTTCGAGTGTGAGGCCAGTTCTCTGACGATGCCGTATCTTGACCTGGTGGACATGCATCCCATGACCGTAATCACTGTGTTGATGGAGGAACTTCAGGAGGCCCACCAGGCCTTAAGTCAGCTAAGGTTGGCAAATAAGCGCACAGGTGACCAACTTACCGAGCAAGACAGGTGTGACATGGAGTATGCAGGGGAACAGGTAATTGACCTTCTGGCAGCGATCAATACTCTGCTAAGTGGATGGCATGACTGGTACGGATTTGACGTGGACAGGCAGGCTGTCAGAGGCTACGAAAAGCTCTTTGAGCGTGGCTATGCTACCCGGCAATCTCGCAGAGCTAACAGCAAGGTTAATGTTTGTGTCTAGGGAGGGATTCAAATGGATGCGCTATTGACCATCAGAGAGGCTTCCAAGCTACTTGGCGTGAGTGTAGGCGTAATGAGACGGCTGGTGTGGTCAAACTCGATTGATTACATCGATCTCAACAAGGGTGGAAAATACATCCATGCCCGGTTTACTCAAAAGCACCTGGATGACTTTCTTAAGAAAAACGAAGTCAAAGCTGGTTAGGAGGCCGGATATGAAAAAACAGAAGGAGCTGAAGATTGAAGTCGAGTTTGTTCCCAAGGAAAAACAAGCCGAGGGTCAGCAGACTTTACAACGAGTCCTCCGTTGGATCCTAAACAGGACGACCAGTAAGGAGGAAGCGGTGTGAAGCGCAGGGAGATGATAGCTAGGTTGATTGTCGCTGCATCCGTTATCCTGACTCCAGCTGCCATCAAACAGGCCTACGCCACTAGAGGTTATTGGGCAGTCGGGGGAGAGTGGTTTTTGATACCATTAGGCCTGCTAATCGCACAGTTTTGGAAGGATGTTGCTAGCACAATGACAGATGAAATGGACAAAAAAAGAGGCCCTTACCTGCGGTCAACAGAGTAAAGGCCAAACCAAAACTAACTAACTCTAGTGTATCACACGGTGCACTAGACCTCAAGAGGAGGCGCGATCGTGAAGTTACTTAAGCTAAAACTTCGCAATTTCAAGGGGATAAAATCCCTTGAATTGGTGGCGAACGGCCACGACCTCAACATCTACGGCGACAACGCGACAGGGAAGACGACCATCCTGGACGCCTTCATGTGGCTCCTGTTCGACAAGGACAGCCAAAACAGGAGCGACTTCGCGATTAAGACCCTCACGAAGGATGGGGAGCCAATCCACCATCTTGACCACGAGGTAGAAGGCACATTTGAGATTGACGGCGAGACCATTGAGCTTAAGAAGGTTTACCGGGAAAAGTGGGTTAAGAAGCGGGGTTCTGCTACGGAAGAATTCAGCGGCCATGAAACTGACCATTTCATTGATGGGGTGCCTGTCAAGAAAAGTGAGTACACCGAGCGGGTAGAGCAGATCGCCCCAGAGGAAAGGTTCAAGCTGCTCACTTCGCCCACCTACTTCAATGAGCACGTGAAGTGGCAGGACCGCAGGGCACTCCTCATCGAGATCGCCGGCGATGTGACCATGGAGGATGCCATCAAAGCTAACCCTGAACTCGAAGAGCTGCCCAAAATCCTTGGCAAGAGAACCCCGGACGACCACAAGGCCGTCATCATGGCCAAGAGGACTGAGGTCAACAGGGAGTTGGAGCGTATTCCCATCCGCATTGATGAGGTCACCAAGGGGATGCCAGATATCAATTCGCTGGAGGGCCTGGCTACCCTGGAAGCAGACCTGGAGAGGTTGGCCCAAGAGAAGGCCGAGAAGGAAGCCGAGTTGGCATCTCTCATGGGCAACGGCAGCCAGGGCAAGATTCGTCAGCAGATTGCCGAGATTGAGGCCCAATTGCTCACCATCGAGACAGAGTACAAGCGGCAGCTCAACGAGAGAATCGCTGAAGTTGAGTCCAAAGCCCGCGACTGTGAGGACGGCGTGCGCCGGGCACAGAGGCGGCTGGCCATAGCAACGGTGGATCTGAAAGACAACCGTCGGTATGCCGAGAGGTTAGAGCAGCAGCTGGAAGAGCTCAGGACCAAGTGGCATGAGGTAAACGGCACGCAGCTAGAGCTTTGCATTGACGAAGCCTGCCCAACCTGCGGACAAGCTCTTCCATCAGAACAGGTGGAGGAAGCCAAGGCCAAGGCTATTGCTGATTTCAACAGCAAGAAGGCTCAGGAACTCGCCAATATCAACGAAGAGGGCAAGGCAAAGAGGGCCGAGCTTGAAAAGACCACGGCCAAGGCCCACGAACTTGAAACAGAAATTACGGAGCTTGAAAACACAGTGAAGCTCCTATCCAAGGAGTTGGGCGACCTAAACAAGGAGCTTGACAAGCTCCAGGCGGTCCTAGAGGCGTATAAAGACCTTGATGACTACAAGGCGCTGGTAGTCGAGAAAGAGTGGCTGCAGCAAGCTCTGGAAGGCGACCAGGCCGCTCTAACTCCTGAGATTGAGCGGCTCCGGGAAGAAATCGCTCTGGCTGATAAGGCAATAGGAATCCTTAAAGAGCAAAAGGCCATGCTTGGTATGTACGAGCAGGCGCAGCTGAGGCTGAACGAACTTGAGCGCCAGGAAAAAGCACTGGCGGCCGAGTTTGAGCGGCTGGAGCACGAGCTCTACCTCATCGAGATGTATATCAAAACAAAAGCGGAGCTACTCACAGACAAGATCAACAGCAAGTTCCGGCTAGCCGAGTTCAGGCTCTTCGAGACCCAGATCAACGGCGGCATCAACCCGATCTGCGAAACCACTTATAAAGGAGTCCCCTGGGGCAGCCTCAATTCCGCTGGGAAGGTGCAGGTGGGCCTGGACATCATCCGGACCCTGCAGGAGCACTATCAGTTCCGGCCACCAGTCTGGATTGACAATAGGGAGTCCATCGTGGAGCTTCCAAAATTGGATTGTCAGGTTATCAGTCTGATTGTTAGTGAGAAGGACAAGACCCTGCGGGTGGAGCCCGCGGGGGACGCGGCAGAACAAGAAACCTTGTTTGAGGAGGCGGTTTGATGAGCACCAACACCCAACAGCTGACGCCGGTGCAGAGACTGAAAAACGCACTGAGCGCCGAGAGCGTCAAGGAGCAATTCAAGAACGCTTTGGCTGACAGCGCACCTCTGTTCGTCGCTAGCCTGATCGACATCTACGCCAGCGACAGGAACCTGCAGGAGTGCGAGCCGGGGGCGGTCATCATGGAAGCCCTCAAGGCGGCCACGCTGAGGCTCCCTATCAACAAGAACCTGGGGTTCGCCTATATCGTACCTTACCGGAACAGGGGGAAGATGGAGCCTCAGATGCAGATCGGCTACAAGGGCCTGATCCAGTTGGCGATGCGGACGGGCGAGTACCGCTATCTCAACGCTGACGTCGTCTACGAAGGGGAGCTTAAGGGTTATGACAAGCTCACCGGCCACCTGGACCTCAGCGGTGAGAAAAAGAGCGACAGGGTAGCCGGTTACTTCGCTTACCTCCAACTGCTGAATGGGTTCAGCAAAGCAGTCTACTGGACCAAGGAGCAGGTGATCGAACACGCAAAGCGGTTCAGCAAGGCCTACAACAGTGATTACTCACCGTGGAAAACCGACTTTGATGCTATGGCCCTGAAGACTGTACTCCGCAACCTCATCACCAAGTGGGGAATCATGTCTGTCGAGATGGTTAACGCGGTAGATCGGGACATCGAAGCAGACGCCCAACGCGAGATCAACGAGTACGCCAACAGCGAAGAACTGGACATCGTTGATGGTGAGGTCCTGGACGAAGAACAGGAACCGCCGAAAGAGCAGGAATCACCCGAAAAACAGGCCACGAAACCGCCAAAGCAAGAGCCCAAGAAACAGCCGGTGCAGCAGACTCTGCCGCAGGAAGACTGGCCGCAAGAGGAACCTCCCTTTTAAGCCATGGACATCAAGGTACTGGCCTCTGGGAGCAAGGGCAACTGCTGCTGGATCACGGACGGCACAACGCCCTTGCTCCTAGAGTGCGGCATATCAACTAGAGAAGTACGGGAACGAATCGGCTTCAGGCTCACTGAGATAGCCGCCTGCCTCGTCTCACATGAGCACCAGGATCACGCCAAGGCAGTGGCCGACGTCTTGAGGGCCGGAGTGGAGGTCTACACCTCCCCCGGCACAATCGAGGCGCTGGGCCTGGAAAATCATCGTTTGCGGGCGGTTAAGAGTAAGGATACGTTCCGAGTAGGGACATGGACCATTCGGGCTTTTGAGACGCAGCACGATGCCCAGGAACCGCTGGGGTTCCTGCTCCACAGTCGAGCCAGCAATGAGCGCCTATTATACGCAACAGATACTTACTACATACGCTACAGATTCCCGGGCCTTACTCATATCATGGTGGAGTGTAACTATGCTAGTGACATACTACAGGCCAACGTAGATGTAGGCTTGGTACATCCAGCTATGAGACACAGGCTACTAACCTCACATTTTAGCCTGGAGAACGTCAAGGAATTTTTGAAAGCCAATGACCTTAGCCAGGTGCGAGAGATTTGGCTGCTGCATCTAAGCGATGGCAACAGCGACGCTGAGAGGTTCAAGAGAGAAGTTCAGGCCTTGACGGGCCGCCCCGTGTACATCGCCGGGGAGTAAGAAGACAACGTATTTTTCGGGGAGGTGCAACCATGCTCTGTTTATGTGGCCGGGGGATGATCCGGGTACGGATACCGTGGATCAGTAGTGGGGGCTGGCTGTGTACGGAGTGCGGGTTTTTAGCGAGGATGGACTATCGGACTGGTAGGAGGACTGTCTATTGGCACCCGCGGCGGTATGGGCGGAGGGCGGTATAAGTGCAAGGGCGTGTACCATGCGACAAATGTGGGAAGACAACGGGAATGCGCATTATTGTGCGCACGCAAAGTGGACAAGCCCGTGCACTTATACAGTTTAGATGAGCTAGAGGAAATTGGCGATATGTACAGGGAGGTGAGGACATTCCATGGCATGGATTGAATCGCACCAGAGTTTGTCGAGGCACAGAAAAACATTAAAGACCGCCGGTCGTTTGTCGGTCGACCGTCATAAGTTGATTGGTCATCTGCACGAACTCTGGTGGTGGGCCCTGGACAATGTGGGGGTCGACGGTCGGTTGACCGGAATGAGTCCTGTCGAAATTGGGTTGGCCGCCCAGTGGGATGGAGATCCGGAGGAGTTTGTCGAGGCACTCATCTATGGCGGGTTCATAGACAGGGATGGTGACGAACTGGTCCTCCACGATTGGTATGACTACGCTGGAAAGCTGATTGGGAAGCGATTAGAGGAGCGTGAACGCTCAAGAAGAAGGCGGCAGCAGGCCAAGAAAGAAACAGAGACGACCGCGGGGGAAACCGCAGAACCGACCGCCGGACGACCAGCGGACGACCAGCGGTCAACCGTTGGCACCGTACCGTACCGTACCGTACCTAACAGTACCATAGATAGTAATAGTGTCGCCAAAAGATTTGACGACGATTCCATTCCCATGAAGTTGGCCATGCATTTGAAAAAAGAAATTCTTAACCAAGATCCTAGCACCAAAGTGCCAGATGATTTAACCAACTGGGCAACTGAAGCTGATCGCATGATCAGGTTAGATAAGCGTGATCCACGGGAAGCCGCTCACTTGATTACTTGGGCACAAAATGATTCGTTCTGGCGGGCCAACATTCTTTCAATGGGCAAATTCCGCAAACAATATGACACGCTAAAACGCCAAGCTGTGGCGCAAAATCAGACGCGGCATCCGCCTAAGAGAGACGGCGAAACCACTGCCCAGCGTATGTTGCGAGAGGAAATGGAACGCGAGCAAGGTGTGATTATTGACATAGGGGAGTTGATCTCATGACCAAGCAAGAAGCGCTAAAACTTGTCGCTATCCTGGAGATGGCCTATCCCAGGCAAGACTTACGGGAGCAAACCGTAGAGGTTTACGCTAGATTCCTCCAGGACCTTGATTACAAAGTGGCTGAGCGTGCGATCCAAAACCACATTCGCAATGAGAAATGGTTCCCAACCATAGCCGAAATCAGGGAAGCTTGTGTCGAGCTGGTGCATAACCTGCCATCCACCGAGGAGGCCATGGAGATCATACGGTCGGCAGTGCAGCGGTATGACTACGGAGCCATCCGAGACAACGACCTTCTACGGCAAGCTGTAGCGACCGTAGGCTTTGAGAAAATCGGTTACAGCGAATACCCCGAGCCTCTTTATCGGCAAGTCAAAGAGGCTTACGACAATCTGCGCAAGCAAGAAATTAAGCGGTTGCAGAGCACGCCAGCGGTCGGAATGTTGGGAGCCGAAGAACGTCTAGCTTTGATAAAGGGGGATCCGGCATGATACGGACAGCATTGGTACTGGTGATTTTAGCGATGTTGGTCGTGATGATCTTTTATGCAAGCTACCTCTGGGACAGAGTGGTGGAGCTGGAGGATCGGTTAGAGGAGCGAGGGAGATGAAGATGGCAGAGATGCGTGACTTGAAAGCTGATTTGGAAGAATTGGAAAGCCTCAAGGAAAATGACGTGCATTAGCCTTATCGACTCGGCTTTCCGGCACTTATCGAAGTACATGCAGGGTATGGACGATGAAAACCATCTTGCGGCAGCTCTGTGGAACATTGCTTTTGCCATCTGGATGGAGAAACACAAGCCTGAGATGCAGGATATACCAACCAGGACCAAGGAGGGAGCGGTTTAACATGAAACAAGGTGCACGATACGTGTTGTTTAATTCCCAAACCCACAGGGCAGTTACTTATGGCGATGATTTTGGAGACCTTTGTGTAGAGGCTCGCAAGTGCCATTCCATTACCGGCGAGCCATACCGGGTTTATGATACACAGGTGCAGCGTGATGTTTACTGGTGGCCAGCGGAGCAGGGAAGGCGGTTTAGGGGCGGATGTTGTGAGTAAAGCAGCTTTGGATAGTTACCTTAACCCGACCGAGGATCAAGAACAAATGGTTTTGGCTGAGTGGCTGGACATGAAGGGCCTGCTCTGGATGCACTGCCCCAATGAAAGCAAGCGGCCTCGCAAGCAAAATCCAAGGACTGGGAAATGGTATTCGCTGCAGGGGCAAAAACTCAAACGGATGGGTATGAAGGCGGGTTTCCCGGATGTCATAATCTTCGACCCGCCTCCTGGCACCAAAATACCCGGGGTTGCCATCGAGTTGAAGCGGCGTAAAGGTGGGAGAGTGTCTGATAGTCAAAAGGAGTGGTTGACTGCGCTAAAAGGACGGGGTTGGGCTGTTGCTGTTTGCCATGGTGCCGGGGAAGCCATTAAGTTCCTTGAAAACCTTGGTTACAGCTCACACTATCCGGAAGGGAAATGATGGATAAATCACGAAATATCAGGGGAGTGTGAATTATGGATAACAAAGCCCTATCCATCCGTGAGGCACTAAATAGAGTTGAGGAAGCACTAAAGTCTATCAAGTACGGTGAGATAATTATCAAAGTGCAGAACGGTAAACCCATCTTTGTTGATAAGTACGAGCGGGAGAGGGTGGGGTGAGATCTAAGGGAAAAGGGGGGTTTCATGCATGGCAGTAAAGCGCATTGAACCGCGAAGGAGATTTACGGCTTTCGATGAGGATGGGAATGAGTACACGATCATCGAGCTGGTAAAGATACTTGACTCTAGCACTCTCGATGATCCGGATGGGGAAGCAGAGGGACAAAAAATGTTTCGGACAGCAGACGGCCAGCCCGTCAATTACAGGGGCAAAGGGAAGTATCAGTTGGTTGTAAACGGAAAGATGTTGTTCTCGGATGACGAAGATGCGCCATAAGTTGGCGCAGGGTTAGGCTGCCGAAAGATCGGAAGCCGACATTGCGGGTTATACCCGTGGTGTCGGCGTTTTTGTGTTTCAGGAGGGATTTGACATGAAGGGCCGCCTGGTTGGTTTGCACATCCTCCCAACTGTGTCCCTGTACAAGCAACGGCTTGTCATCGATCTGGCCGAAGATTTCCGTCAAACATTTGATGCGCTCAAGGGCTTCGATGTAAGCATTGAGGTCAAGAAGTTCCGAAAAAAGCGGAGCCTGGACGCCAACGCGCTGGCATGGCTGCTCATCGATCGGATCTCCGAGGCCACCGGCGAAGACAAGACCACGGTTTACAGGAACGCCATCAAGGAGATCGGCGGGGTTTCGGAGATGGTGTGCGTCCAGGATGAGGCGGTAAACAGGCTGTGCGAGATCTGGGAGTCTCGTGGCCTGGGTTGGCAAACGGACAGGTTGCCCAGCGAGATCGAGGGATTCACCAACGTCATCTTGTACTACGGTTCCTCGGTGTACGACACCAAGCAGATGAGTCAACTTATCGACCACTTGATCCAGGATGCCCGGGCATTGGGCATAGAGACTCTTCCGCCGGAGGAGTTGGCCAGGATAACGAGCTTGTTGAGGGACGCGCCGGCATGAATGTCAGGCCGGTTCCGAAGCCGTCCAAGAAGCCAAAACCAAGGCCCAAAGAGGCTCCCAGCATTCTCCAGGACCGAAAAGAATGCTACATAACCGGCGCAGTCACGAACCTCCACAAACATCACATCTTCGGCGGGAACCCCAACCGTCAACATTCGGACGAGTACGGCTGCTGGATTTGGCTTAGTGCTGACTTGCACAACCTGAGCAAGGACGGGGTTCACTTCAACAAGGAGCTGGACCTAGCGCTCAAGCGTGAAGCACAGTCCAGGTTCGAGGCCATCTGGGGCCGGGAGAAGTTCATTGAGGTGTTCGGCAAGAGCTATCTGTGAGGTGACAACACATGGAAGGCCAAAGACCTGATGGGAAAGTGGTTCGGTTCGACTTGCTGAGGATAAAGCGAGACTCGCAGCTGCGCTGCCAATGCAGCGTCCCTCGTTTGGAACTCGACCCCAAGAACCGCACTGTGCAATGCAAAGACTGCAGGGCGTACCTTGACCCGTTTGATGCCCTCATAAGGGTGGCGGAACGAGCAGAGGCACTTCAGGAGTATGAGAAGCAAGCAATGGAAGAGGCCGAACACTGGCGAAAGTTGGCCGAGGAACAGTTCAAAAGGTGCTGCAGGGCGTTGGCGTTTCGGGAGATGGAAAGCGAATATCGGCGGGGCGTGTTGCCCCGGTGTCCCGTGTGTGGAAAGCCATTTGATCCCATCAAAATCAAAGAGTGGACCAACAAGGACTACGTCTAGGAGAGCGGTGCATGAAGCTCAAACTCGAGAACGCAGACCTCATCAAGAAACTCATCAGGCTGGAAGAAGGCCGGGCAGAGATCATCTTCAGAGTTTACTGCCCGTTTTGCAGGACGAAGTATGCTCTCCTTCTGGTTGGCCGAACTGGCCGCTATGAATGCCAGGTCTGCTGTACGAGTGGGCGACTGGCGGATCTGGTAGTCTACTTCGAAGACATGTTCGAAAAGCGACATGGGCGAACCATGCGCCTTATGAGTGAGAAAAGCGCTGTAGAGGTGCGGAGGTGAGAACGATGAGCGCGAAACAGTACCTGAGAAGAATAAGGTATCTCGACAAGACTATCAGCTCAAAACTGGAGATGATAGAGACACTGCATGCCCAGGTGACAAAAACGACGTCTGTCTTAAGCGAGACCCCCAAACCTCAGTCCCCCGAAGAGCAGGACAAGCTGGCAGCGACCATCGCAAAGATCGTGGACCTCAAGAGGTACTTGCGGCAGGAGTTGGACGAGTTCATTACCCTCAAAGCCGAGGCTATAAGACTCATCAACAGCCTGGAGGACAGCAGACACAGGCTGGTCCTCACCTACCGGTATATGAACGGATACACCTGGGAAGAGATCGCCGTGGCCATTCATTACACCTACCAGTGGGTTCACCGGCTGCATGGACAGGCCCTCAAGCAGTTCGACAAGCTACTCCAGCAACAAGAAAAGAGTTGATAGTAGTTTATACTTGACATGTGCTATTGTGTAAGCGGAGGTTTATCAAAACAGCACTGCTAAGTCTGCTTAGCCCCGGTTCACCTCCACCGGGGTTTTTTCATGGGACGATATACACCTGATCTTTGATTTTGGACCGATATGCCGTGATTCCGAGCTACTTTGCGCCGCGGGTAAAGCAAGGGGGTGGCCTTTTGGCTGACTGGCACAAGAAAGCCATTGAGATGCACCAGGACGGCCTTGGTGCCCACAAGATCGCTGCGGAGCTGGGGCTGCCCTTCGGCACTGTCAACAACTTCCTCTACCGCTGGCGCAAACGAAATGGCGGAGCCTGCTTTTCGCACCCTTGGGCAGAGAATTAGGTGGGTTTTCTGAATGGATTTTCGAGGTAGATCCGTTCATCATAGCCGGCGAACTTGAGCAGCCTCAGAACATCCGGTGGGATATCGTGAGGCAGATGGCGCTCTACATGGTCATCGTAGGTCAGATAGACAACCTGAATCGTGTTGAGCATATCCAGCAGTACACGGGCTGTTGGGCGGTCTAGAGTACGAGGGCCTGTGGAGATCGTTGCCTTCTCTTTGGCCATAGCCTCCCGGATCCTCATCTCCAGAAGGGAAGCTATCATAACCGCCAGCAGGATCACATACCCCAGTGCTTGGACTCTCTTTGGGGTCTTCAGGTAGATGGCGTTGACAAACATAGGATCCTTCAGGAACCGAAACCGCATTTCCACGTTGATCTGACCCTTGTACTCTTTGAGGA
>LSQX01063045.1_pt5 | contig 15204 bp, 16 predicted proteins | sample 654561 | NCBI WGS metagenome assembly LSQX01 (sample SAMN04489861, study PRJNA283612) | anaerobic digester metagenome | isolation source: 4 biogas reactors fed with cattle manure at either 37C or 55C with and... | place: Denmark: Kongens Lyngby | collected 2014 | reverse complement strand
TTTTATCTGTGCGACTACCGGTTATTTATTGAGGTAGTTCCAGAAGCTTTCGGGCAGACAGATGTTCTGCACATCTGCCGCACGGGAGAAAAGTGGAGCGATCTCAGATTCATGGAAGCCGGCAATGCCACATCCAACGCGTGTCACCAGGAAAAGCAGTTCAGGGTTGGAGAGGGCAAAGTCGATAAATTCATCCACATAGGGCTGGATATCCTCCACACCACCGTGCATCGTGGGTATCCCATAGGATTGACCCTGTAAACCTGTTCCCTGTCCCCAGATAGCACCAAATTTATCGTGTGCTGTCTTTGCGGCCCCGCCGCCGTGACTCCCCTCAAGGTTACTTCCAAAGACAAATATTTCATTCTCCTCCAGACCGGAGATGTAGTCGGGTGTAATTCTTGTACTCATTACTTAATATATGGTTTGTACATATCGGCAGCGGTGATGCCACACGCCTCCTTCATCTCAATGCAATACTCCATCTTCCCGAACGAGCCATCTGCATTGTTGGTACCGAAGGTGAATTTCAACCCTGCCTTTTTCGCTTTCTGAATAAAGGCTTTGTTCGGGATTTTATACCTGTGGTTAATCTCCAGCACTTTGTCTGTCTCAACCATGGCAGTGATCACCTTGTCTATACGCTCGTTTGACCAGAAAGCATCATAACGGTCATTCATCACATCGGGCAGGAAATTGGGATTTACATATACATCCATCGGTTCATTCATCACATCCACAATCTTTTGAACGATAAGATCCATGTACTGTTCTTCGTCTTCAATAAACACCTCTTCCGGTACCCAAAGACGGGTGCGGCGACCTTTAGTATCTGTAAACGTCAGCGCATCGGTAAAGACGTAGTCGAACTGATCTCGCACCTCTTTTGAGAATGTCTCCGGCCATTCGCGCCCTTCACCCTGCATCGCCTGAATAAAAGGTTGTCCTTCCATCGCTTCGAGGTATTGAAGTACCTCCTCATCGCTGGTGATAGGGAAGCCTATGCCGCAGTTGGGAGCAAGTGCGTAATTGATGCCATATCTGCGTGACTGGGCGGCAGCCTGCTCCGTGGTGATACCCTTCAGGTGTACATGGTAATCGAGCACAGGGAAGTTCTCCTGATGCAGCCTGATAATATGATCTGTTGTTTCATCTATCGCTTCAGCCTGCTGCGCTGCAATATCTACCTTACAGTTTAAAGGTGTAACCGACAGTGATTGGATTTCAATGGTGCCTTCCGAGCTTCTCACGGCAAATTTTCCACCGGAAAGCATTTGGGCAGCGTTCTCTTCAGTGCGGAAGGGTGATGCTGGTTCAATATATTCCACCATGGGACTTCCGTTCAGTTTCACAGTGATTGCTTTGCCTTCAACGCGGATGACCATGTCGAACCACTGATTGCTTTTCACAATCGATTTTGTGAGATTGCGAATACCCAGCAGGCTACCTGTTTTTGTCCACCATTGTGCACTCTCCTGGTCGTTGTTCATTGCTACCTGATACCCTTTCTCAAAATTGTCACCAGTATGAAAAGTAATCACTCCCTTGCCATTATCCACCGTTCGTGCTGTTATGTTCAGCTCAAAATCGGTGTAATTTCCATTTTTAAGCATAACAGATGCACCATCGTTCAGTCTAAGTGCTCCGTTGTTGAGTGATACATCACCCCGGCTGTTCCATTGATCACTGTTTTCACCATCAAACAACACCCTGGCTGTTTTGTCTCCTGTACAGGAACCGATCAGAAGGATGGTAGTCAGAGAGGTTAAAAGAATCTTTTTCATAGAGATTTAAATTTGGTTAGCTGTTAAAACGTAATTAATAGTTCCACTGTTATCTTGTCGGAATCCATCTCCGCACCTTCAGCGAAGATGGGTATTTCGTTATTTATAAAATACCATTCGTAGTCAAGACGAAGAATAGAGGAGAACTGTTTCTGTTTGAATCCCAGGCCTATGCCGGTGGTCAGACGATTGACATCGAATCCTGATTCATCGAGTCTCTCGTCAATAGCATCCCAGCGAACGGCAGGCAGCAGATAATCGAATAATCGGCTCGTGACCGGGATATTGTAAGCACCCTGCAGATAGTAAGAGAGCATATCTGAATAGGAATCTGTTTTGCTATCTCTTTTCATCACTTCGGTCTCCACCTTCCATCTTTCTGCCTCGTAGCGAAAATCGGCTCCGTAGAAAAGAAAGTCACGGGTCTCATCTCTGGGATAGTCATACATTTTTGCAGTCACGCGTGCACCCTTCATACTTCCCAGTTCGACACGAGCACCGAATGATTTTTTCTTCTTCCATACCGGATCATTGATCGCATTGCCATTGAAAAGACCTGCTTCCAGTTTTGTAGGTACGGCCCCCAGGTTAAACTCATATTTTGCCAAGAGGCCAAGGTCTCTGGTGCTGAGATAATATTTTCCGAGGAAAGCTCTGTTGGCAAACATCATTGTTCCGGGTGTCACGATATAGGAGTTGAACAACGGGATACTTGTCTGACCGAGTGTGAACGACAGTCCCTCGAGCGGCTCGAGTGTTCCGCTCAGGTCGAGGACTTTGAAATCCCCCTCATCGCTCAGCTCAATCTGTACTCTGAAGGAAGAGTAAGGGTTGATGATCCCTTTTGCTCCTATCCGTGAGTTTCTGACAGAAAAGCGGGACATACCGGTTTCTGAAGCATGTTCAAACTTGTTTTTTAAAGTTCCGTCGAACTTGATGACTGGGTAGGAAATTGTATCACTTTCTTGTGCCTGCACTGATATTGAGGCAATCAGAAGTAACAACGTAAATAAATGGAGTGTACGCATATAAGTTAGATTGTTTATAGTGATGTAAACAGAAATTATTTTTTGGATTCATATTGCAGCATCAACACTTTCAGTTCAGGTCCCCAGTGATATCCACCCAATTTGTTGTCGGAACGTATTACCCTGTGACATGGTATGAGCCAGGAGACCGGATTCTTACCGACTGCCGAACCGACTGCCCGAGCCGATTCAGGCTTGCCGATGTTCACCGCGATCTGTTTATAGCTGCTCGTTTGTCCGAAAGGAATGAGTAAAAGTTCATTCCAAACGTTCAACTGGAAATCGGTCCCTTTGATATGTAACGGGAGGGTGTGATTGCTTACGGATTGGGAGAGATAAGAAAGAGCAATGGTGTGGATCTCAGTCTTCTCTTCTGCCAGCACTGCCCCCGGGAATCGTAGTTTCAACTCCTTTTCCATTATTTTCCTCTCTCCGAATGAGAGAAAACAGATACCTTTACCGGTGGAGGCAATCAATGTTTCTCCAAACAATGACTCATAGAAATTGTAGCGGATATTAATTCCGGTTTCGTCACCCGGGATCATTCTGTAAATCTGATAATCTGCTTTATTTGTTTCATCTTTTCTCATGATCTTCTTGTCGTTAGTCAGTGAAAAACTGCTCAAAGCCTTCTGACCAGACGCTGCCGAGTGTTCCGTCAGGCATTTCATAAATGAAATAGTAATGCAGGCCGGATATTTCTTCCGCAGTCTCTTTCGATTTTTCGATGCCCATCGCCATGAAAGCAGTTGCATAGGCATCAGCAGTCATGCAATCATCGGCGATCACCGTTGCACCCAGGATATCCAGCTGTGAGGGATAGCCGGTATGGGGATCGATGGTGTGGGCATACTTCCTGCCATCCTTCATATAGAAATTGCGGTAATTACCCGAAGTGGCCAGCGCTTTATCACAGAGAGAGAGAACTACCTGTAGCTCATGATGCATGCCTGAAGCATCATCAACAGGCTTATCCACACCGATGCGCCAGCATTCTCCCTTGTTGTTCACACCCTTGGCAATGATTTCGCCACCAATCTCAACCATGAAATGCTCTATGCCGTAGCCCTTCAGCAGATTGGCAATCACGTCGCACGAATAACCCTTGGCAATTGCAGAGGTGTTCAGGGTTACGCGCGGGTCCTTTTTTACTATGTTTCCCCCGTTGTCGAGAGTGATTTTTTCGAAACCGACAAACTGTTTCAGGCTATCGATGGTTTGGGGAGTGACATGCTTCATATTCTGAAACCCGAAGCCCCAGGCGTTGATCAGTGGTGAGATGGTGATGTCGAACATACCACCTGTCCTTCGTGAAACATCCATTGATTTACGGAACACATCGAGGAAGAAAGTGTCCGGCTTCACCTGTTCATTGCGATTGATCTTTGAGATAATGGAGTTTTCCCTGAAGGGATTCAGTGATCGGTTGAACTTCTCCAGTTCAGCCACTATCTCCTCCTTCAGCGACCGGCTGTAGGCATATTTGATATGATAACCGGTAGTGAAAATCTCGCCCTGCTCCTGGTGATAGGTGTAATCCTTTTTATCATCGTTCACATTACATGAAAACAGCAAAGTAACAGGGATTAACAGAAAAAGCAGAAGGTTGTTTTTTGTTTTCATTCCATTGAAATTGTCAGTTGTCAGCACTCAGCGGTCAGCTTTTAAGTAAAAGCATTGCATGTGACACGGTTAGGATATAGCTTTCAGCAATAAGCAGCCTGTACGCACTTCTCATTTCAAAATTCTTCCTCAATCCGGTAATAGTTTCTCTCTGTGGCATTCCGGGAAATCAGTTCACCCAGAAATCCGGCGAGGAACAGGAGCGTTCCGAGGATCATCATGGTGAGTGAGAGGTAGAAATAGGGTGAATCAGTGACAAGTCGATAGGGGTTACCATGATGCATATCATACAGCTTCATACCACCTACAAGTATCACAGCGATGAATCCCAGCAGGAACATCACACTTCCCCATAAACCGAAAAAGTGCATGGGTTTCTTCCCGAAACGGTTCAGGAACCAGAGCGTCATCAGATCGAGGTAGCCATTCACGAACCTGTTCGCTCCGAACTTACTCTTGCCATATTTACGCGACTGGTGCTGCACCACCTTTTCGCCTATCCTGGTATATCCAGCATTCTTTGCCAGAACGGGAATATAGCGATGCATGTCGTTGTAGACCTCGATGCTTTTGGCCAGCGACTGATCATAAGCCTTCAGGCCACAGTTGAAATCATGTATTTTAATCCCCGATATTCTTCTAGCAGTGGCATTGAACAGTTTCGACGGCAGGTTTTTCGACAACTTGTCGTCGAACCTCTTCTTCTTCCATCCGGAAACCAGATTGTATCCATCCTCTCTCACCATCCGGTAGAGTTCGGGTATTTCATCCGGACTATCCTGCAGGTCAGCATCCATGGTGATGATCACATCACCCTCTGCTTTCTCAAAAGCACAATGCAGCGCAGGAGACTTACCGTAATTACGGCGAAATTTAATTGCTTTTACGTGTTCCGATTCTTCGCGAAGTTGTTTGATGATCTCCCACGAACGATCGGTACTGCCATCGTCCACGAAAATGATCTCATATGAAAAATCATTCTCCTGCATCACCCTTGCGATCCAGCTATGCAGTTCGGGAAGCGACTCCTCTTCGTTAAATAAGGGTATGACAACTGAAATATCCATTTGTCCGGAATATAGTTTAGATGTTTTGCTTTGGTTTGTAGCGAACGGCAATGGGTACGATGATTAATGAGAGAATCAAACCCCAAAAGACATCTGCCATGATCACACTATTAAAGATATAGGTGAAAGGGGTAGGGATGGACTGCTCCGTCAGCTGCGTGACGAGCGACTTCGTTATTTCCATTGATTCAGCCATCTCAATCATCCTGCCGTAAAGATTGGATATAAAAGCAGGATCAATCCATTTCACATGAATAAAAACAATGAGTGATTCCAAAATAGATGCAAAGAAGAAGAGCATGATGGAAAATTGCACACCATGCCAGTAACGCATTTTGTTCTCTGCCACTCCTGTATTATACATTACAAGATAATAAAATAGCAGAACTGGTGTTCCTATGCTCAGTAATGTACCAATGAAATTAAGTACCGGATAGGAGCTTCCGATAATTACAAAAAGATACTTCAGTACCCAGAAAAGGCCCATAAACAGTCCGGCGTACATCGTATAATTCAATAACTCACTCTTATTTTCTTCCATTGATTCTTCTTTATCATGCAAAAGTAATCAAAAAATATGCAAATCAATGTAAGAAACTTTTTGAAGATCAATTTTCCACTATATGAAGTGCCCTCCGAAAGTATGAAAAAACATCCGGAGGGCACTTCAATTGTGTTCAATGATTGAATCTATCCGATTCTATTCAATTTTACTCTTTATCTGTTGCTTCGTCCAGCGGTTCAGTCTCCTTGGTTTTGGGAAGAATCAGGTTGAGTACAATTCCTACTAATGCTGAAAGACCAATACCTGTCATACTGATGGAACCAATCTGCAGCACTGCACCTCCGATACCGGTTGTGAGGATGAGTGATACGATGATGAGGTTTCGTGTATTGCTCATGTCTGTTCTGTTCTGTACCATGTTGTTTACACCCGTTGCGGCGATCATACCAAAGAGCAACAACATGATGCCCCCGAGTACTGAGCCAGGAATAGATTTAAGGAGTGCGCTTATCTTGCCCACCATGGAGAAAACAATTCCCGTGATTGCCGCGATGCGTATCACGACAGGATCGGTCACCTTGGTGAGTACCATAGCGCCGGTCACCTCCGAGTAGGTGGTGACAGGAGGTCCCCCTATGAAGCCCGAAATACAGCATGCAATACCGTCACCCAGCATGGTGCGGTGCAGGCCCGGTTTTTTTACAAAATCCTTTCCTGCCACCTGGCTTACTGCATAGACATCTCCCACGTGTTCAATCACCGGCGCAATGGCAACGGGAATCATAAAGAGGATGGCTCCCCATGAAAACTCAGGCTTGACGAACTGAGGCCACCCAAGCCAGGGTGCTGCAGCGACACCCGAGAAATCTATTTTCCCGAACAGCATGGCAGCGATATAGCCCACGATAATACCAGCGAAGATGGGGATCAGCTTAAGCAGTCCTTTGGCAAACATACTCACCACGATCGCCGTGATTAGCGCGATAATCGCCAACAACCAGTCCTCACTGGCCATATTCACACCCGTACCGGCCAGGGAGAGACCGATCAGCATGATCACCGGTCCGATCACCACAGGCGGGAAAAGACGTTTGATCAGGTTCAGGCCCTGCCATTTCACCAGTGCACTCATCATGAAATAGACCAGTCCCACGGCAACCAGACCCGACAGCGTGCCGCCAAGGCCATATAACTCCGTCGCTTTCACGATGGGGGCGATAAATGCGAAGCTGCTGCCCAAAAAAATAGGGACAATGCCTTTCGTAACCAGATGAAAGATCAGTGTCCCTATGCCTGCGGTAAACAGTGCTGTGGATGGATCGAGTCCTACGAGTAATGGTACCAGTACCGTGGCTCCAAACGCCACAAAAAGAAATTGAACCCCTACGACTGTTTTTAACGCGGGGCTTAGTTGTTTGTTGTTATCCATTTAATTGTTAAAATCATGATTTGCATGCAAAGATAAATGATTTTTTTAAATGGGAAACATTTTTTAAGAATGAATTGGGTTCAATTATTGTATCATTCACACCAGTGAATAAAAGCGGTACCTGTCAGCTGTTGACAATCTCGTTATACGAATAGCTGTCCGGGTGTGTCTCGCTCCGGGTACCTCATTTCCTCTTTTATCTCCGGAATATTCCTGTTTTTACGTGGGTTCCCCGCATCGGAGGAGATGGTGTGGGTGCTCATGCCGCTTTCGGGATAGGTGACCATCAGCCGGTCGACCGCAGTCTTTGGTGTCGCGGGATTGATCCAGGCTGCCAGATCCTCTTTGTGCAGGATCAGCGGCATCCTCTTCTTGGTGTTGTGGATCATCTCCATCAGCGGGTTGGCATCGGTGGTGATGATGGAGAAGGTGTCGCGCACCTGACCGGTCACCTTGTTGACCCAAGAGTTGTAGATGCAGCCGAGGTAGAAGACCGTTTCATCTTTCGGGTAGATGTAGTAGGGATATTTTCTATTGTTCTCGTGGCGCCACTCGAAGAAGCCATCCACCACCAGGATGCATCGTCTGGTGACGATTGATTCCTTGTAGGAAGGTTTCCGGTAGATCGTGTCGGCACGTGCATTCAGTGTCATCTTCTGCAGATCACCGGCATTCTCCTCTACTGCAAAGGAAGGTATCAGCCCCCATTCGGACAGAGTGATAGCCCCCTCCCTGATGATGTGCAACAGGGGATGGGAAAAGCCCGAGACAAGATAGAGCTCCTCATTGAAATCGATTGGCATCTGTACACCGGCATTCGACTTCAGGTACTCCCTGATGGCCTCCTTCGCCTTCTTCTCCACAGAAACGGTAAAACACATATCAGAAATTTATCTCTATCAGTTCATTGAAACTGGTCGTATAGGCTTGCGAGAGATGCCTGCGTCGCATCTTATGGGTCAGCTCATCTTGCGAGGCGAGTCGCACCAGCGTCTTCCCGTACTTATGATTCAGGGTGTCCATCGTCTCCATCAGCTTCCTGTGCTTCGGGTTGGAGTTAAAGAAGAGGGAGGGCTGGTACTCGTTGGCATCGACAAAATCCAGCAGAATCACCCCCGCTCTTTTATAATGCTTGTCCGCACGGAAGATGCTTCTCAGTCCGGTGACTGCGAAGCCGGCCAGCTCGAGCGAAGAGGAGGTAGGGAAGGGTAGCTTCAGCACCACGCTGTTGGCGTAGAACTCCTCCTTGTCGTTGAAGCGGTTGGTCTCGATAAAGAGCATCATGCGGCGGCACATCGACTGTTGCCCGCGGAGCTTCTCCGCGCTGAGCATGGTGAAGGTGGCGATTCGCTCGTGCAGGTCGCCGAAGGTGTTGTAGTCACGATCGAAAGAGCGCGTGGTGGCAATGCTTTGTTTCTTCTCGGGTATCTCCATTTCAATGGTCGGTATTCCCTGCAGATCTTTCTGCAGGTTGCGGCCGACGACCGTCATCATCGAACGTACCAGCGACTCGGGCAGCAGCGTGAAGTCATACGCCGTGTTGACCTCCATGGTGCGCAGCTTGCGGGCATACCTCCGTCCGATACCCCAGACATCCTCTACAGCAGTCCACTTCAGCGCTTTGATCCGTTTAATCTCGGTGTCGATCACATGTACCCCCTTCAGCTCGGGGTACTTCTTGGCGATGCGGTTAGCAACCTTGGCCAGCGCTTTGGTGGGTGCTATTCCCACACTGAGGGGTATGCCTGTCCAGCGGCCTACCTGGCTGCGCATTTTGCGACCGTACTCTATCAGGTCGACCTCTATGCCCGACAGGTCGAGAAAACATTCATCGATGGAGTAGATCTCATGCGAGGGGGTGTAGGAGGAGAGAATGTTCATCACACGGCGGCTCATATCGCCATAGAGCACAAAGTTGGAGGAGAAGACCTGCACGTTGTGTCTCCGTATCACCTGCTCTATCTGGAAGGCGGGAGCGCCCATCTTTATCCCCACTGCCTTGGCCTCATTGGAGCGGGCAATCACGCAACCGTCGTTGTTACTCAGCACAACGATGGGCTTGCCGTTGAGTGAAGGGTTGAAAACCCTTTCACAGGAGGCGTAGAAGTTATTGCAGTCGGCTAAGGCGTACATTGTTATTGATAATTGAGGTGACGATACCCCATATATAGATCTCCGCCTCCTCCAAGCTGTACTCGAGTGTCGGGAAGTCGGGGTTCAGGGGGATCAGTTGTATCTTATCGTCCGTTTTCCGGATCCATTTCGTGGTGAACTCACCGTCGATAAAGCAGCAGGCCAGCAGGTCGGAGGACCACTCCACCGAGCGGTCTATCACCAGTATACTGCCCGGGTAGACCAGCGGCGCCAGCGAGTACCCACGCGCCACGGCATAGAAGGTGGCATCGGGGTGCTTCACCAGCAGTTTGTTGATATCGAGGTTCTCCTGCAGGAAATCATCGGCCGGAGAGGGGAACCCGCAGGCTATCTCTCCCACAAAAGGGAGTTCCAGCCCCGACATTTCGGGAGAAAAGAAATCGAAATCAGATGTGGAGAAGATCTTACCCATCGGCTCTTTTCTTTTGTGCTTAATTTGGTTCGTTACTGATACAAATGTATACTTTTTCAAGCAATAAAAAAAGTGGGAGAGAGGATGGAAAAGTTAATTATTATCTCTTTCGGGCGACAACAACTCAATACTCTGGTACCAGTTTAAGCAGTATGATTTCACTATGCGTGCCGAATCGGATGGGGGAGAAGAAAGTGCCCAGACCCTGAGAGACAAAGATATGCATCGCTTCATATTTGTATAAGCCCCTGTTATAGCCGAACATCCATTTGGCAATGAGGGTGAATGGGAACATCTGACCTGCATGCGTGTGTCCTGTGAGAAGGAGGTCGGCTCCTCTTGCTGCCATATATTCAATTCCGTCGGGGCGGTGGTGCAGCACCACCATGGGCTGCTCCACGTCAATCTCCAGACTGTTCATCACACTCTCCACGGTCGTGGAGTCACTGGAAGCGTGAATGTCAAAGGTCTCACTATCGGCAGCCATATTGTTGAGGCCGACAATCTGTAGTTCCTTGTAACGAGCCACCTCATTGAACAGTACAGAGGTGCCGCTGTCACGCACACGGCGGATCACCTTCAGAAGGCCCACCTGCTCATCGTGATTCCCGAATACAAAGTAGTGGGGGATAGTGATCGTTTTGAACGCATCCAGCACATCGTCGTTACCGTTGAAATGCGTCTTGCTATCGAAGAGATCACCGGTATGAAAGATGATTTCAGGGTTCAGCCCTTTCGTGATCCGTACGATCTCTTTCAGTTGCTTCTCTCCCCGGGCGTTACCCAGATGAATATCGGTGAGGTGAACCGCACGAATCTCTTCCGTGAGCCCGCTGATGGGGATAGTCACCTCCTTCACCCGGAAGTGGTAGGCGTTCCAGACACCATAGGCCGTAATCACCAGGGTTAGCCCCAGCGTAATGAAGCCGCGCAGGGCGGGGGAGGTTCTGATTGCCAGGTGCAGCAGATCGGTGACCGCAAGCGACAGCAGCAGGAGGATAAACGCGCCAAGCAAGATGGAGCCGGCAGCGGACCAAATCCGCACGAAAAGGCTCGTCAGCTCACTGAACCCTATCGAACCGACAAAGGCAAAGATCAACCCCACCGAGAAGATCCATACCCAGCTCTTCATCGTCACTGCTGGAAAGAAGAGCGTAAACCGTCTCGAGAGATAGATGACCGCTGCAGCTGTGAGGCTTAAGACGATCAGCAGAAAAATAATCGGGAAAAAATATCTCATAATTTCTTAAACAAAAAAGTGGGGAGCAATGTTCTCTTCGCGAGGAAACAGTGTAATGTCCCAAGAGCGTATCTGCAAATTGAGAGAATCTACCCTCACTATGCTTACACTTGACCGTTAGTTGAAGCTTGATTAATCAGACGCTAAAAATATACCGACAAAGTGAAACAAGACAATGAATGAAATTTAAAGCGAAGCAGTTTTATAGAATTGCATTTTGGATCAGTTTTATCGGACTGATTACGATCATCTCTGATTTTGGTTATACACAGATTGCCATATATCAAAAATTCATAGATGGGTTTTACTTTTTTGTGCTTGCTGTTGGATTGATCTCAACCTTTGCCCGATACTTTCATAAATATACGTTGATTCAAAGAAAGGTTTTCATTATTGACCTGTTGTCGGTTCTCTTTACACTATGGATTTTTCATTTGTACCTGTTTGTTGGTGTGCCTTTTGATACTGATTTATTGCTGGAAAACCCTATCTGGATAAAGATCGCTGTATTATTGGCTTTCGTCAGAGAATTTTCTGAATTAAGGATAAACTTCAACAGAACACTGCTCAACCCTGCACAGATATTTATTCTCAGTTTTCTGGTTATGATCTTTATCGGCTCTTTCCTCCTGGTTTTACCCAATGCAACCTACGATGGCATCTCCTATTCAGATGCTCNNGGTTTGGGTATTCTTACTTTTGCGAGTTATTTCAGCTACTTCTTTAAAGGAGGTACTACTTATGAAAACCAATTTGCATTGAGCGACATGACAAATTCCAGAAAACTTGGAGAAGTGTTTTCAACTTTGAAATACATCATTCTCATTACATTTGGAATAGAGTTTATTTCGGGTCTGTTAATTTATTTAAGTGTAGGCTCAGGTAGTTTCAATACCCATTCAGAACGGCTCTTCTTTTCAGCTTTTCATTCCATTTCTGCTTTTTGCAATGCAGGATTTTCAACCTTAAGTAACAGTATCTATGACACAGGTTTCCGTTATAACTATTACCTGCAATCGGTGATTATACTGACTTTTGTGTTGGGTGGTCTGGGCTTTCCCATCGTTGTGAACATCTTAAACTATTTTAAATATTCAGTTTCCAAATTGTTCTCATTCTCATCAGGGAAAAAGAGACATCGTCCCTGGATTCTGAGCTTAAACAGTAGAATTAACTTAATCACAACGCTCTCAATCACGTTCATTGCGTTCTTTGCTTTTTATCTTCTAGAATACAACAACACCCTGGCAGAACACAACGGTTTTGGCAAGATCGTAACCTCCCTCTTTGGAGCAACAACACCCAGGACGGCAGGATTCAACACTGTAGATACTGCTGCAATGGCTTTCCCGACACTGATGATGGTGATGCTTTTAATGTGGATCGGCGCTTCACCCCAGTCCACAGGTGGTGGCGTCAAAACAAGCACTTTTGCCATTGCATTACTCAATATTTTGAGTTTAGCAAGAGGGAAATCACGAATAGAAATCTTCAGAAGGGAGATCGCAGATGTTTCCGTAAGAAGAGCTTTTGCCATTATATTCTTATCGTTTGTGGTGATTGTTTCTGCGATAACGCTCATATCTATATTCGACCCGGGGAAAAAATTGCTTGACATTGCTTTTGAATGTTTTTCAGCTTATGGTACCGTTGGTTTGAGTTTGGGTATTACGGGCGATTTGAGCATTGCCGGTAAATTTGTCATTATCGTTGTAATGTTCGTTGGCCGTGTCAGTACACTCTCATTATTAATCGCTCTGTTCAGGAAAATAAAGCATGAGAACTACAGCTACCCCAAAGAAGAAATCATCATTAATTAAAAATATAACAAGATGAAATTTATCATTATCGGTCTTGGCAATTTTGGTGCTTCACTAGCTCAGAAACTGACAGAACAAGGGCATGAGGTGATAGGCATTGATATAAGCATGACTAAAGTCGATGCTTACAAAGAAAAGATCACTTATACCATCTGTATGGATGCCACGGATGAGTTCACTGTTGCAGGGCTTCCGTTAAATGAAACAGATGTAGTACTTGTTGCCATTGGTGAAAACCAGGGAGCCAATATCATGACAACTGCATTGTTAAAGAATCTTAAGGTAAAAAGATTGATAAGCAGAGCTATAAACCCATTGCATGAAAAAGTTCTCCAGGCCATAGGCGTCAATGAAATTGTACATCCCGAAGAAGAGACTGCAGAGCGCTGGACAAAGAAATTGTCTTTGAGTAATGTGGTTGATTCATTTGAGCTCAATGATGATTACAGCATCATTGAAGCAAAGGTTCCTGTTGATTTCGTTGGAAAAACGATTATGGAAGTCGGGTTTCGAAAAGATTTCAACCTGTTGGTCCTGACCATTATTAAAAAGGTTGAAGTAAAAAGCATATTGGGTAAAACAAAATCCGAGACTCTAATTCAGGGTGTTGCCGCAGCAGATGATATACTCGATGCTAACGACATATTGGTTCTGTATGGTTCCAGGAAAGATTTACATTTCTTTCTGAGACACAAATTGGAATGATTAAATCGATGGTGTTACGTTTTCAGGCAAAAAAAAAGATCCCTGAATCTGACTCCATCGGTTTGTCCTCTTAGGCTAGTTCCTATGCCAGCGGTGTTGGAAAAGTTGGCTTACTCATTGACCTGCACACAGAACATTCCTGTGTGAGACCGCGATAATTTTCCGATTAAAGTTCTCTGATCCAGATGTTTCGGTAGGAGACCTCTGTGCCGTGGTCCTGTAGCATCAGCGGCAGCCGACCGTGCGGGGTGTAGGTGGGGTAACCGATGTAGGGGGTGTCGCCTTTCAGTACAAAATTGTTCTGTACCAGGATACCGTTCAGCACCACCGTGATCATGGCGGGCGACTCCAGCTGGCCGTCGGTTCCGAAAAGTGGAGCGCGCCAGTAGATGTCGTAGACCTGCCATTCACCGTTGCGCGTATAGGCATTGGCCAGCGGCGCCTGTTGCTTGTATATGCTGCCCACCATGCCATTCACATAGGTAGGGTTGTGGTCGCCGTCGAGCACCTGCACCTCATACTTCGACTGCAGGAAGATGCCGCTGTTACCGCGGTTCTGACCGTGGTGCTGTTCCGGGTCGGGCGATCTGAATTCGATATGAAGCTGCACATCGGCGAAGTGCTGACGTGTCATGATGCTTCCGGTACCGGGTTTTACCGTCAGTTCCCCGTTCCGGATCTCCCATGGAGCATCACCCTTCTCTCCCTTCCATTGGGAGAGGTCTTCCCCGTCGAACAGGATGATGGCGTCGGAGGGAGCCCTTCCCGGGCCTTCCCCGGGGTTCACCTTAGGTGGAACGGGCGCATACCACTCCGTTTCTTCAGGCACCATCTGTGCGAAAAGATTGAATGTCAATAAAATAAGTACAGATGTAAAGAGTCCTTTTTTCATATTTAATTCTGTTGATTGATTGAAGTATGGTTTCCGGGTTTGAAAATAGTTCTTTTTCTCCGATTCTGAAAAAAAATAGGTTATTTTTTCAGATAGATGCTTTTCACAGAACTGATTCCTTCTCCCGTTCATCGATGCGATCTGTCAACTCCTGCAGAAAATCTGATGCCTGCTCCGGGTCGATCTTAATCAGGTGAAGCAACTCCTTACTGTCGCTATCGATGGCGATAAGGGACGGTCCTCTCAGGTAGTGGGTATACTCTTTTATCAATATGTCGTAGAGACGGTTGGCAGTGATGTCGGAAACCTTTTCCCCAAGCCGCGGGTGGTGGTAGGCCAGCAGTTCACGCGTGCAACATGGGTCGTCCAGCAGCTGGGGAAGGTAGAGAAAGGCGCACCCTGCCTCGTTGAAAAGGTGATTCAACTCATCGTGGCGGGAGTAAACAGCACTGTTGGAGAGAGCATCAAACGACGGTTCCAGGTAAATAACAGTGTACTCCTGATCGAACGTTGATAAATCGATGGGTTGATTAAATCTGTTCATA
>LSQX01054633.1_pt2 | contig 15205 bp, 11 predicted proteins | sample 654561 | NCBI WGS metagenome assembly LSQX01 (sample SAMN04489861, study PRJNA283612) | anaerobic digester metagenome | isolation source: 4 biogas reactors fed with cattle manure at either 37C or 55C with and... | place: Denmark: Kongens Lyngby | collected 2014 | reverse complement strand
CAACAGCGATCAGGAGGGGACAGGTGAGAAGCCATAGTATCTCTTTGATATACATATTGATAGTCTTTTTTAATATACATGATCCTCTTTCGAAAGTTCTTCCTGGGTAATCTGTTTGCGGTTCATTGAACGCCAGGCGTACCAAATATAGGCAACCACAACAGGAACGAGCAGACTGACGTAGGACATGACTGTCAGAGTAAACTTACTGGATGAGGCATTTTCTATTGTCAAGGAGGATTGGAGATCAAATGTGGATGGATAAAATGCTGTGTTATTAAAGCCGGCAATCAGGAACAAAGCAAGCACAGTCAGGATAGTACCCGGACCGGTAAACCAGATTCCTATGGTGGTTTTTTTGATCAGAGCGCGAATAATTCCAAAGAGAACTCCTGCAACTCCAATCAGGAGCATGACTAGAATGACGGGCATCTCCAAGAGATTATGGAGGTATTTATACTTTTCCATGGACACCATTTTGGAATCCGGATCGACGGCGAAGCCATCTTTCACGAGCAGCATAGTCAGGAAAAACAGGAATGCGATAAGGAACGGGATCGTGTTAATCCAGAGGTGTTTTCTAGATCGGATAAAGATTGCATCGTTGTCGATATTATTCATAAAATAGAGGATGGCAAGTATTCTGGCGAGAAAGAACACCGAGAATCCGAGGGCAATATTTCGGATGTTGAGCGCTGCTTCCAGTCCGCGTGCCGGCCCTTCCCAGTTGACCTGATTCAAATCATTCAGGGAGAATTGGGAACCGGTGAAGAAGGTTGCAACAGCTGTTCCGATCAGCACGGTACCGAAGAGGCCGTTTATGAAGAGAAATCCTTCGTACACCTTGGCTCCAAGGAAGTTACCAGCTTTCGATCTGAACTCATAGGATACTGCCTGGATTACAAATGCCAGCAGGATGATCATCCAAACCCAGTAGGCGCCACCGAAGCTAGTAGCGTAAAACAGGGGGAAGGAGGCAAAAAAGGCACCCCCGAATGTCACCAAGGTCGTAAAGGTGAATTCCCATTTTCGTCCGAGCGAGTTAACCAGCATGGTTCGTTCCTTATCATTTTTACCCAGGGTATAGATGAGAGTTTGTCCACCCTGAACGAACATCAGAAAAACCAGTGCGCTACCGAGCAAGGAAACGATAATCCACCAGTAGTGTTGTAGGGTGAGTAAGGATAGATTTTCAAACATTACCTGGTTCCTCCTTCATTTTTTGGTCCGGTTTTGATGGCACTCAGCATAATCTTGACCTCTGCGATAGCTAATACCGTAAAGGTCAGGGCAAATAGAATGAAAGTCACAATTACCGAGCCGGAATCGATTCGGGTAACGGCAGCTACGGTTGGCAGCAGGTCCTGGATAGTCCATGGCTGTCTTCCCAGTTCGGCCACAACCCATCCGGCCTGGGAAGCGATATAGGGTAGCGGGATGACCCACGGGGCCAGTCGGAGCCAAAATTTTCGTTTCTGCAGTTCTCCGCGTGATGCAAAGAACAGGAAGATCAGGAAATAGAGGACAAATCCGAATCCCAGGATCACCATGATATGAAAGCTATAAAAGGTGATTGGCACATGGGGGATAAAATAGTTCACATCATCATGGAATCCGTATCCGAAGTATTTAAAGTTATTCTCAAGGAATTCAGGATCGCTGAATAGTCCTTTCAGGCTATCGGCTCTAGCGGTATCCCCAGATGCTTTCGCCCTTTTATAATCATCCAGGGCTTGCCGGGCTATTCCTCCCCGCTGCATTTTTTCGGGGATCGAGAGTATCCCGCGTTCCGGATTGCCATTTTTGAAATCGTTAACACCGGCAACGAAGTGATTGGCATCACCATAGGCCATCCAGGAGAGGACTTTAGGCATTTCGAATTTAAAAATGAACTCTTCGCCGGTCTCTGCCTCCCGTTTCTCTTTAGCAGCAAGGATTCCGAAACCCACGAGTCCTGCTCCCTCTTTTCCGTCGTACAAACCTTCCATGGCAGCCAGCTTCATTGGCTGCACCTCGGCTACCCGTTTTGCTGAGCCATCGCCGGTGAGCACCAGGTGAACTGAGGCCAGCAACCCGAAAATAGCCGCGATGGTGATACTCCGGAAGGCGAGCCTGGATTCTCTCTTTTTCAACAGGAACCAGGCTGATATCCCGATAATAAAAATGGCGGCCAAGACAAATCCTGATCCGATGGTATGGAGGAACTTGTTAACCGCAACCGGGGAGAACAGTACATCGAAAAAGTTGGTCATTTCGTTCCGGGCAGTATCCGGGTTAAACTGTGTCCCTACCGGGCTTTGCATCCAGGCGTTCGCTACCAGAATCCAGAGAGCAGAAAGATTTGCTCCGATAGCAGTTAGCCAGGTGGAAGCCAGGTGGAACTTTTTGCTAACCTTGTTCCAACCGAAAAACATGATCGCAATAAAGGTCGATTCCATGAAGAAGGCCATAATCCCCTCCACAGCAAGCGGAGCACCAAAAATGTCCCCTACAAACCAGGAATAGTTCGACCAGTTGGTTCCAAACTCAAACTCGAGGATAATCCCAGTAGCCACACCGATGGCAAAGTTGATACCAAACAGTTTCATCCAAAATTTTGTCAGCCGTTTCCATTCCGGATCACCAGTCTTCACATAGATAGTCTCCATGATGGCTAGTATCCAGGTGATTCCCAGTGTTAACGGGACAAAGAGCCAGTGGTACATAGCAGTCAGAGCAAACTGTGCTCTTGACCAATCTACCAGTGACCAATCAATTGACTGTAGCATAATATTCTGCGTTTATCTGGTTAATTCTTCCATTACATGCCGGCTTCGTTCCTCATCAGAATTGAAATTTCGGTTAAGGAAATTGGGCATAAATAGGAATTTTATGATCACGAAAAAGATGAATAGCTTAATTAATATGATGATCCACAGACTCTTACCCCACTTGGACATATTCCTAAATCCTTCCCAATAGAAGTTCCAAACCCGCTTGAACACCGATTTTTTCACCACCTCTTCCATTTATGAGTTTTAGCAGTTGAATATACTCAATTTTCAAAATGTCCCTATCACTTCTCGGGAACCCTTTTTTTTGGGCTTGTCATTCCGGCATTCACGTCTCATTTAGTATATTGCCGCGTTTTTGAATTCTGAAAGCTAGTGAAACGATTCTTACTCTTTTTTTTACCTGGCCTGATCATCGGTGCCGGGTTAATTTTAGGCAGCGGGGTAGCCATGGATGCTACTTCTACCAACCAGTTTTGTAATTCCTGCCACATTCACCCTCAAGCGGAAACTTCCTGGAAAAAGTCAGTTCATTACGACACTAGGAGTGGTTATCGGACCAACTGTGTCGATTGCCATTTACCACCCAAGGGGCATGGATATCTTCCGGAAAAAGCCAGGACAGGCCTACGTGATGTCTGGAGTTACGTGTTTAAAGATTCTGCCTCATTTGACTGGGAAGCCAAATCGAGGTTAGAACATGCTGTCACCCATGTGTATGAGGCATCCTGCCTGAAGTGCCATCCAAACCTTTTCCCGTCGCAGCTGACCAAAGAAGGAATGGATGCTCATTTGTACTACGAACAGCAGGTGGAGAAGGGTATCGAAGTCAATTGTATTAACTGTCACCTGGATGCCGGCCATTACGATCCCAATTACCTCCATGCAGCCAATACCGGCTTCGGACAGGTTGAGGCTGTTGGTGAGTTTTTTACCGAACCTACTATTGTATCTGATTTTAAACCATTTACAGAACAGATCCCCGGGTCATCGGTATCGTTTAACATGATGCCCATTCCTGGAGGGACTTTTAAAATGGGCAGTCCGGATTCCGAAAAATACCGTCAGGAAAATGAAGGTCCGGTCAGAGAGGTTAAGGTCAGTCCCTTTTTTATGGCTGAAGTGGAGGTTACATGGGACGAATACCTCGCTTTCTTTGCGCAGACCTCCCGACAGGGTAAGTCAGCTCACGAAGGATCTCAGACTGACATTCAGGATGTTGATGCCATTGTTGGAGCCACTCCTCCCTATGGTCAGCCTGATCAAAACTGGGGCAAAGGCAAGAGGCCGGCCATTTCGATGAGTCACCATGCTGCTGAAACTTACTGCCAATGGCTTTCGCTCAAAACCGGTAAGACATACCGGCTGCCAACCGAGGCTGAATGGGAATATGCCGCTCGCGGGGGTACCGAAGGTCCCTATTTCTTTGATGGCGATGTCAAACAGTTTATGAAGAAGAAACTTTTCTCCTCGAAGCGTGACACCAGCGTGATTAACACCTATGTCGTCTATCAAGAAAATAGCCAATCCAAAACCCAGGAGCCATCGTTTGTTCTGCCTAACCCCTTCGGACTGAAGAATATGCTGGGTAATGTGGCAGAATTCTGCTCCGACTGGTACGCCCCTGATGCCTATGCTCAGGCTGGCAACGGGGTGTTGACCAACCCGAAAGGACCCGCTTCCGGAACAGAACGGGTGATTCGCGGTGGTAGTTACAAAAACGATGCTTCACAGGTTAGAGCGGCCTACCGGGAGCCAACCCAGACCGAAACCTGGCTACGGACCGACCCACAAACCCCGAAGAGTATCTGGTGGTACTCCGACTGTTTCTATGTAGGATTCAGGGTTGTATGCGAGTATGATGAAAAAACTGGCAATAACTAGTTATCGAGTGAAGATTTATTGTTAAAATTGAAAAAACAATCATAATCATGTCAAAATCAAACCTTTCCAGAAGAAATTTCTTGGGTCGTGCAGCTGCTGTTAGTGCTGTCAGCGCCATTGGCGGAACCGCTTTGATCACCTCCTGTGCCCCCAAGGGTAAGACCAAAGATGTTGAATACCTCCTGAGCCCCGGGCTAGACAGAGCACCTGATGGTCCCGAGCTGAAAGTTGGGCTGGTTGGATGTGGTGGCAGAGGAACCGGCGCCGCCATCAACTTTATCGATGCAGGTCCAAACCTAAAAATTACTGCCCTTGCAGATATCCTCCAAGATAAAATCGACAAGTGTCGTGCCGACCTGAAAGATCAGCGCAAGGTAGAGGTTCCTGACGAGAATGTCTTTCTGGGATTTGATGCCTATGAAAAACTGTTGCAGACTGATATTGATGTAGTTATCCTGGCAACACCTCCCCATTTCCGGCCTATGCAGTTCGAGGCAGCCGTACAGGCAAAAAAACACGCCTTCCTCGAAAAACCAGTTGCGGTTGACCCGGTTGGCGCACGATCCATTATGGCCACATCCAGAAAAGCCGATGCAATGGAACTCAGTGTCATCACCGGCACCCAGCGTCGCCACCAGCGTGATTACATTGAAATTTACAAACAAGTGGCTGGCGGTGCTATCGGCGAGGTTGTCGGAGCCAATGTGTACTGGAATCAGGCTAAACTGTGGCACGTCAATCCTAAGGCCGAATGGAGCGAGATGGAAGCAATGATCCGTAACTGGGTCAACTGGACTTGGCTCTCGGGCGATCATATCGTGGAACAGCATGTTCACAATATCGATGTCGGCCTCTGGTTCTTCGGAAAAAATCCGGAAAGAGCCCTGGGCTTTGGATCCCGCCAACGTAGAGTTACTGGCGACCAATACGATAATTTCAGTGTTGATTATGTTTTCGACGATGGCCGCCACCTGCACTCCATGTGCCGCCAGATCAACGGATGCGGAGGAGGCGTTTTTGAACGCATCCAGGGTGGTGCCGGAAGCGCAAACTTGAACTGGAATGCCGCCAAGTTATTTGATCTCGAAGGAAACGAACTGTACTCATACCCGTACGTAACTGACGCACAAGGCAATAAGAGCCTTGCGGTTGGACCATACAACCAAGAGCATATCGATTTGGTGACTGCTATTCGTACCGGCAAACCAATCAATGAAGCTTATAACTGCGCAGCATCAACTATGGCCGGTATTATGGGTCGCATATCAGCCTATACTGGGAAAGAGGTTACCTGGGACGAAATGATGAACTCGGATCTGAAACTTGGACCGACAGTCTATGCCATGGGTCCGGTGGACGTTCCGAAAGAAGTTCCAGTACCAGGTGAAGCCTATATCGGCTAACAAGAAGTTTTAGGAGATCCGTTTATTATAACCCAAAATGCACATGGCTGAGAACAGGAGAAACTTCATACGTAAAATGACCGTGGCAGGAGCTGCCGCATTGACAGCACCCACTATTCTGAAAGCTGCCAACCCTTCACCAGGACGGAAGCTGTTTCAGGATCCAGAACCTTTCAAGCTGAAATATGCCCCTTCCATCGGTATGTTCCGCAATCTGGCCGAAAGCGAAGATCCAATTGACTTGATTCGCTTTTGTCATGATCAGGGCTTTCGGGCAGTATTCGATAATGGACTGATGAACAGATCATTGGAGGATCAAGAGCGGATAGCTAACGAATTGGCCCTGCTGGGTATGGACTTGGGTCCATTTGTGCTTTATGCTGATTTCGGCACCACCTCTTTCGTGACTCGTGAGCCAGAGAAGAAGCAGATGCTGGTTGATCTGATGCATAAGGGAGTTGAGACCGCCAAGTTAACCAATGCAAAAATGGCTCTGGTAGTTCTGGGCCGCTATGACGAAAGCCTGCATTGGGATTATCAGACCGCTAACGCCATCGACAACCTCCGCATGTGCGCCGAAATTCTGGAACCCGCGGGCTTGATAATGGTACTCGAACCACTGAACACCCTGACCGACCACCCGGGTCTCTTCCTCACCAGAATCCCGCAGGCCTATGCCATTTGCCGCGCGGTGAACAGTCCGTCGGTAAAAATCGTTAACGACCTATACCATCAGCAGATCACCGAAGGAAACCTGTTGCCCAATATCGAAGCTGCATACGACGAAATCGCTGCTTTCCACTTGGGCGATAACCCTGGACGTAATGAGCCAACATCCGGAGAGATCAATTACAAGAATATCTTCAAGTACCTGTATAACAAAGGGTACAACGGAACACTCTGCATGGAACACGGCAAATCACTCCCAGGAAAAGAGGGTGAAGAACGAGTCATCGCCGCCTATCGGGAGATGGACTCATTCTAAGCCTGAATCAGCAGATTTAGAGCCTATATCAATACTATTTCAAGGCCATCAGTGCATTGTCCTGATGGCCTTGATTAGTTCTTCGGCAATTCCAATCTTGTATCCAGACGATAAATAGATGATCTCTCCCGCTTCATTTTTAATGATGACTACCGGTAAATGATCGGATAACGAACGGTTGGTGATGGATTCAATCTCTTTGAGTGAGGAGAGTCCGGGAATGGAAACCAAGTGTGACTGTTCAGGAATCTGCGTCCAACTCGCGGCAGTGAAACCCGACGGCAGGCGATCCTCAGGAATCAGAAAAATAAACGAACAGGAGAGTTGATCCAGCTCCTTCTTCAGTAAGGCCAGATCCTGGATGACATGCTTAGTCGGCTCCTTATCGGGATCCATCCAGGCCATCACTGCCGGACCAGAGCGACTCAGTTGATCCCAAGCAAAACCCTTGCCATCCAACGGTTTAACATCCCAAACCGGGTTGATTATTCCGAGTATTTCGGCAGGCTTATCCGATTTTCGGAGAATCAGCTCCAACTTCTTGGTTGTGTTCCCTTCTATTTTGAAGAAATCGAGTTTCGCCAAAACACGGCCGCCCGGCATCCGGTTCCCCGTAACCAGCAGATAGTGACCCTCGTCAAGAGTCAGCGGTCCGGCCAGTGGGTCGGGATACCCGCCGTAACCATAAGCCAGGGTGTGATACTTTCCTCCTTTATAACGGGCTAATGTGTAGTGCGTTTCATATTGTGGGGTGACCGGATTATCCGGATGACTTGTTAATACTAGCACCCCCTTAGGAAGGTCCTCTACCTTAACCGATTCAAAATGAGCAATATTCCACTCATTATTGAACCAATACTCAGGCAGCAGAGTACCCGGACTCAATCTTGCGGGAATGCCAAACGTCCGGAAAACCGCTACAGTAAAAATCTTACGGGAAAGCTGATCAGCCACTTTCAGCTGGTACACTCCCACCGGCGTTAACGGAGTACCATAATAGTTTTCCGTGTCGTTGATCTGGATTTCATCCCTGATCCAATTTAGCAGGTTGACTGGATTTTGACGGGTAGCCAGGATAAAATCAGAGCCGAAAGCCTCGATCAGCCCAGCTCGATAATCAATCAGCATCTCATTAGCCACCCGGGGATTTAGGAGGCTTGTGGTGATCATCCGACTCCGATCGGTCGCACTGATGGCCGTGGCCGATGTCAGGTGCCTGATTCCATCGGGCAGGGCCAGGAATGATTCCAAGTGATCGTTCAGGATTTTACCTTTGGTATCCCTTAGATCCTTTTCAGCGATCACCTGAAGCAATTCAAAAGCAGTCGGGCTCTGTTCTTTAGGGCACTCCCGCAGGAAAGTCATGATTTCCTGATAATTACCCCGACTTTTCACTACAACATTCCAGGATTTCTCCGGATCCAGGCCATTCTCCTCAGCAAAGAGACGAACCATTTCTTCGGAAGGAAGGCTTTTCTCATACGCTCCGCGGATAGAATCTTCGATCTGGAGCCTCCGGTTGTTCTCTTCGCGGCAATCATTAGCCAGTACGAGGGGTTCCCGCTCAATCGGAGGTTCCAGGTCGAACTCCAGGACCTTACTTTGGTATGGACTGGAATTCAAGACAATATGAACCGTATCGATAGCCCCAACCGAAATCTTTTCAAAGCCAAAACCTTCACCATTATGGGCCCAGATAATGAGATCTCCGAGCCCTGTGAGAAAGCTACAAATGCCTTTATCGTCAGTCTTTTTCGTTGAGATCGGGTAGAACTCTGCATAATTATACAACTGAAACTCGACGGTTGCCTCTGTAGCTGGAGAAGCATTGGGGTTGGTCACCTTCACTTGGATCTTCTTAACTGGGGCATAAACATCTAAAGTATTGAGGAGAGCATAGTTAGCATCTCTGTTTTCGGCCCGTTCATCGCCAAGATAATCCCCAAAAGCTTTGGTATGGATGAGCATCGCGCGGCGGGCAGGCTCGGTAAACCACCCCAGGTTGGGGACGCATTCGGGCTCACAGGCTCCCATAAAATGCCACTCCCCATCAGCCCAGAACTCAACCCATGCGTGATTATCATCAGAATGTGCCCAGCGCGGGGTATAAACCTGGCGGGCAGGAATCGCGACGGATCGCAGGGCAGCTACGGTAAAAGTTGACTCTTCGCCACAGCGGCCGTAGGCTGTTTTAATCGTTGCCAGAGGGGCAGATGTCCGGATATCGGTTCCCCGGTACGTCACCTTCTCGTGGCACCAGTGGTTGACCTCCAAGGCCGCCTCCATCATCGAAAGATTACGGATACGATCCTTTAACTCATTGAAAATTACGATCCTAGCTGTATCCAGATTCTCATTATTGACCCGGTATGGGAGGATAAAATGCCGGAAGATGCTCTCCGGAATCGTGTGGCCCCAGGGAAAAGTATCGCGGGCTGCCAGGCTCCACCTTACCTGATCGAGGAAGTAGCTTCCGTCATAATCAGCGAGATCGCTGAGAGGCATATACGCATAAAGAAACTTCAGCCCCTGCTCTTCATTCTGCGTGAGTTCCTCCTGAAAAACATCGAACAAGACAGCATCGCGGTTGACCGCCAATTCCTTACGCTCTTCAAATCGAGCTTCCACCTTCGCTGCATAGTCCTGATCCGAATAAATCTTGAAATCATCTGTTTTACAAGAAGTTACAAGGATCAGGAGCAATGCAGTCGAAAGAAGGAGTACGTGATTGTTTGACTGGTAGTTTCGTTTTTTCATGGTTGGATTAACTGATTGGATAGGCTAATTTAAATTTTTTCTGGCCGATATTTTTGTTATTCATCTTCGGTTCTTACTTTTGATCCGATTTTCAGATCATGAAAGCAATTACCGGTACCTATCATTACTTTTTCTTTTTCGGCTTTTATTTTAAAAGCACGACCGGGAAGCCCATGATCGAAAAGATATCCCACTAAAGGAAACCAAAAAAGATCATCAGGAAGTCCCGGTCAGAAAAGGCCGGGACTTTTTGTTTTTTATCAAGTTATGAAAAAAGACAAAGAGAAAGAAAGCATCAGGGTAGCCATTCAGGGTATTGCTGGGTCATTTCATGATCAGGCAGCGGTTGACTATTTTTCAGGTGAGCAGGTCGAGTTAGTTCCCTGCCAGTCATTCGAGGATCTATTCAGTCAGGTTGGAAGCGGCATGGCTGATGTTGCCGTGATGGCCATTGAGAATACGGTTGCCGGATCGTTGCTGCCCAACTATGCGCTTTTGAGAGAATCAGGGTTTCGGATTTTTGGTGAGCTATTCCTGCGCATCAGTCAGCACCTGATGGCTTTGCCCGGGCAGGGCATTCATGATTTATCGGAAGTATACTCTCATTACATGGCGATTGCTCAGACGAGGCCTTTTTTCCGTTCGTATCCGAACATCAGGCTGGTTGAATCCGAAGACACGGCTGCCAGCGCCAGATGGGTGGCCGAGATGCGCCAGCCGGGCAAGGCAGCCATTGCCGGAGAGCGTGCTGCGGAACTCTACGGCCTAGAAATCCTCGCCAACGGGATCGAAACCAATAAACGGAACTTTACCCGGTTCCTGTTTCTCTATAAGCCCAATGGAACTCAACGATTTACAGCAGAGAACCCTAACAAGGCTTCGCTAGCCTTTTCGCTGCCTCACAAAACAGGGAGCCTCTCACACATCCTGTCGATCTTTTCATTTTACGATATTAATCTGACCAAAATTCAGTCGATCCCGATCCTCGGTCAGGAGTGGGAATATCATTTTCTTATCGACCTGACTTTTGATGAGGAGGTTCGCTACCGCCAGGCACTTCAAGCCATGGAACCATTAACAACTGAACTAATGATATTAGGAGAATACAATCAAGGGAGACAAATCGCATGAATAAGCATTTAATTGATCCGGCAGCCCGCATCCAGGGCGTGGAAGAGTACTATTTTGCATCTAAACTACGCGAGATCAGGCAGATGAACCTAACTGGAGAGACTGTCATCAATCTGGGTATTGGCAGCCCTGATTTACCACCTGCAGCAGCCGCCATAGAGGTTTTACAGGAGCAGGCACTGTTACCGGAGAACCACGGATATCAGCCTTATAATGGTGTCCCGGAGCTCAGAAAAGCGATTGCTAACTGGTACAAACGTTACTATTCGGTTGAGCTGGACCCCGACCGGGAGGTGTTGCCGCTGTTCGGGTCGAAGGAGGGGTTGATGCACATCGCCATGGCTTTTTTAGGGCCTGGCGACCACGCCTTGGTACCGGATCCCGGCTATCCCGCCTATGCTGCGGTTACCCGGTTGGCCGGCGCCAAGGTTAAAACCTATCCTCTGCTACCCGAAAACGATTGGCTTCCTGATCTGGATTATATCGAGCTGATGGGCTATGAGAAAGCTAAGGTGATGTGGATCAACTACCCGCACATGCCCACCGGCAAAAAAGGAAGCCGGGAACTGTTCCGCCAACTGGTTCAGTACGCCCGTGCCAATAATATCCTGCTGGTTAATGACAATCCCTATAGCTTCATTCTTAACGAGGAGCCGATCAGCCTATTGGAGACGGAAGGAGCAATGAATATCTCACTGGAATTGAACAGCTTAAGCAAGTCGCACAATATGGCAGGCTGGCGTATCGGAGTGGTAGCCGGCAGACAAGAATACCTCGATTATCTGGTCCGATTTAAGAGCCAGATGGATTCGGGCATGTTCAAACCGATGCAGCTGGCAGCGGCAGCAGCTTTGGAAGCGGGGCCGGAGTGGTACGAGGAGCTGAACAAAATCTATCGGGAGCGTCGGGAGGTGGTTTATGAGCTGCTCGACACACTTGAATGCACCTATAGTCGCGATCAGTGTGGACTATTTGTCTGGGCCCGGATTCCTCAGGGGGAGGAATCCGGTCGCGATCTTTCGGAGCGAATACTACAGGATCAGAGAGTATTTCTAACCCCGGGATTCATTTTCGGACCCCAGGGTGATCAATTCATTCGTGTTTCACTGTGCCAGAACGTCACAACCATCCGCGAAGCACTGGCGCGCATTCAATCAGAATTATGACCATCACTATCGTAGGCCTGGGGCTCATCGGTGGCTCCATCGGTCTGGAACTCAAAACCAAACGTTTCGCCGACAGGATTATCGGGGTGGATCTCAACCCGGTTCATCGAGACATCGCCCTGGAACGGGGTCTGGTGGATGAAGTACAAAAGCTGGTATTCGCCATTCAGCAATCGGACATCATCATCCTGGCTATCCCGGTCGATGCCATCAGAATATTACTGCCATTTGTTCTGGATCAAGTGACCCACCAAGCGGTGACTGATGTAGGATCAACAAAGTATTGCATCACCGAACAGGTGAAGAATCACCCCAAACGAGGCTGCTATGTGGCTTCTCATCCGATGGCCGGAACTGAATTCTCAGGCCCTGAAGCAGCTATCCCCGGCCTATTCAGCAAAAAAGTGGGGATCATTTGTGATATGGCCCGAAGCAACCAAAAAGCCCTGGAAGCCATAACCAATCTTTATATGGCACTGAATATGAGACTGATATTCATGAATTCAAAGGAACATGATCTGCATACCGCCTATGTTTCGCACATTTCGCACCTGACCTCCTTCGCACTGGCACTCACCGTCCTGGACAAGGAGAAGAATGACCGGAATATTCTGAACCTCGCCTCCGGTGGATTTGACAGCACCGTTCGATTGGCCGCCAGCTCAGCCGAGATGTGGGTTCCAGTGTTCGATCAGAACCGGGATCATGTTATTGAGGTAATTGACACCTACATTGCAAAAATGAACCTATTTAAATCGTATATTTCTGAAGGAGAGAATGAAAAAGTTGGCGAGTTAATCCACGCCGCAAACCAAATTCAAACAACATTAACTTCGAACTCATGGAACAAACAATAAAAAACACCCCATTCGCTAGCTGGGGAATTGATACGGAAAGACCTCTATTAATCGCTGGTCCGTGCTCTGCCGAAACCGAAGAGCAGGTGATGAATACAGCGATCCAACTTAAAGATGTTGGAGCATCCGTTTTCCGCGCAGGAATCTGGAAACCACGCACCCGGCCTAACACTTTTGAAGGCGTCGGGGTTAAAGGACTCCGTTGGCTGAAAAAGGTTAAAGAGAGAACCGGAATGCTGACTACCACCGAGGTCGCCAATGCTCAACATGTGTATGAAGCGATTAAATATGGCGTTGATATCCTATGGATTGGAGCACGAACTACCGTAAATCCTTTCACTATCCAAGAGATAGCCGAGGCTATGAGCGGGATTGATATCCCAGTCATGGTTAAAAACCCTGTCAATCCGGATGTGGAACTGTGGTTGGGAGCCATTGAACGACTTCAGGCTGTTGGGATTTCCCGCATTGGGGTGATACACAGAGGGTTTTCAAGTTATTCGGAGAACCGCTATCGCAATTCGCCTAACTGGCAGATTCCCCTAGAGCTTAAAAGACGGCGACCCGATCTACCTTTTATCTGTGATCCAAGTCATATTGGAGGCCAACGCAGTCTGCTACAAGAGATCTCGCAGAAGGCCATGGACCTGAATTTCGATGGGCTGATGATTGAAACACACATTGAGCCGGACAGCGCCTGGTCAGACGCAAAGCAGCAAATCACCCCAAATGAGCTTAAACAATTGCTTGACAAGCTGATCCTGAGACGAACCGATCCCGGCAACAACGGATTCGTAAATCAACTGGAGGAGCTTCGCTCGGAGATTGATCGGCTCGATCAAGAATTGATGAACATTTTGGAAGACCGGATGAAGGTGTCGGCAGGGATTGGAAAAGTAAAAAAAGAAAACGGCATAACCATCTTCCAACCAGCACGTTGGGACAAGATCATTTCGAAATATCTGTCGGTTGCCCAAGAGAAAGGTTTCTCGGAGGAGTTTATCCAGAAAATTTTCATGGCGATCCATCAGGAATCGATCAATACCCAAACGCGAGTCATGAATGAAGAGTGAGTATCTTTACCATTCACCAAGATAGAATATGTATTAAGCATGGGGATTACGGTACATCGTTCAAGAATTCAGGGGGAAATTAATGCTCCGGCATCGAAGAGCCATACTCAGCGTGTGTTAGCAGCAGCTCTGCTGGCAAGAGGAACTTCACGAATCATCCGTCCATCGAGAAGCGAGGATGCACAGGCAGCAGTGGGTATTATCCAGCAGTTGGGTGCTCAGGTAGATGATCAGGGCGACCTGATGATCGTTCAGGGAGGCTTTCAGCCCATCGGCAACCGGCTCGATTGCCGGGAAGCAGGTCTTAGCCTTCGAATGTTTGCTCCCATTGCTGCTCTTTCGGATCAGACCATGATTCTGAATGGCACGGGGTCACTAACCACCCGACCGGTGAATATGATTATTGAATCCCTCACTCCCTTTGGGGTGCGCTGTCAGAGTCAGAGTGGCTTTGTGCCAGTGTGGATCAGAGGTCCGCTGAAAAGTGGAAAGGCGGCCATTGATGGGTCGCTCTCCTCTCAGGTCCTCACCGGAATTCTGATGGCCTTGCCGCTTGTTAAAGGTAATTCGGAAGTGATGGTACATGATTTACAGAGCAAGCCTTATATTGATTTAACCCTCCAGGTCCTCAAGGAGTTTGGGATCACCATGGAACATGATGACTACTCCCTGTTCAGGATTCCAGGCAAGCAGAAATACCGTGCTTCTGAGGTGCGGATTGAGGGCGACTGGAGTGGTGCTTCGTTCCTGCTGGTAGCCGGAGCATTGGGTGGGACGGTTACTGTTTCAGGGCTTGATCTGGCTTCCACACAGGCAGACAGGGCAATCCTGACCGCACTGGAGCATGCAGGAGCCGGAATCTCAACCGCCGGGGACCGGGTTACGGTGACCCGACAGGAGCTTCGGGCCTTTGATTTTGATGCCACCCACTGCCCCGATCTTTTTCCGCCACTTGTAGCGTTAGCTACTCATTGTCAGGGTGTTTCACGAATACGAGGTGCTCACCGGCTGATTCACAAGGAGAGCAACCGAGCCCGTGTGCTACAGGAGGAGTTTCATAAAATAGGAGTTTCATTAAAGGTGGAGGGATCAAACCTTTATATCACCGGCCCCGCGCTGATGAAAACCGGAGAGATCGACTCCAACAACGACCATCGCATTGCCATGGCAGCAGCTAC